>OATG01000738.1_pt1 | contig 32693 bp, 30 predicted proteins | sample 1516581 | NCBI WGS metagenome assembly OATG01 (sample SAMEA2579930, study PRJEB22360) | human gut metagenome | biome: human gut; feature: human-associated habitat; material: faeces | place: Denmark | collected 2008/2010
AACCCTGCCGATCACAGCTCGATCTTGCCGAAGCTGAAATCTGCAAAGTCGTCCACGCGCTCGGTGCGCTTGGGTGCTACGGGTGCTGCGCTCTCGGCGTCGCGGGGGGCGTAGGTGCGCTCCGGCACACTGGACGGACGCGGGCCACGGGGTGCACCGCTGCGGCTGCCGCGGGAGGCGCCCGTGGGGGCGGGCGGGCCGCAGCTAGCCGCCGTTGCGGCTGCCGTTCTCGCTGCGGCGCTCACCGCGATAACCGCCATTGCGGTTGCCGCCGGGACGGCGGCCATTCCGGTTGCCGCCACGGCCACGGCGCTCGCCGTAGGTATTCTCGGTCTGGGCATCCGGTGCGGTGGAGTAGATGACCACGCGGCGGTCACGGCCCTCGCCCTTGCTCTCGCTGCGCACACCCTCCATCTTGCTGATGGCAGAGTGGATGATGCGGCGCTCGTAGGGGTTCATGGGCTCCATGGCAAAGCTGCGGCCGGTCTTGCGCACCTTGGCGCCAATGCGCTGTGCCAGTGCGGTCAGGTCGCTCTCGCGCTTGTCGCGGTAACCGGCAACGTCCAGACCCAGCTTGATGTAATCGCCCTCCAGACGGTTTGCCACAAGGCTTGCCAGATAGGACAGGCTCTCCATGGTCTCGCCACGGCGGCCGATGAGGGCACCCAGCTTTTCACCGTCCAGACGGATGATGGTGGCTTCGCCCTTCTGCACGGCGCTGAAGGTCACGTTCTCCACGCCCATCAGGGTGATGACTTCCCGCAGATAATCCACGGCGGCCTTCACCTTGGCGTTCTCCTCGATGACGATGGGCACTTCCACCTCTTCTGCCTCCTCGGCAGCTTCGGCGGGCTGCTGGGCAGCGGATGCCTGCTCTGCGGCGGGAGCAGCAGGCTCTGCCACAGCAGCGGGAACTTCCTCTGCCACAGGAGCAGTCTCCTGCACGGGGGCGGCAGTCTCAACAGGCTGCTCTGCCACCGGCTCCACCGGCTTTGCGGGTGCAGCGGCGGGGGCATCCGGCAGTTCCACACTCACGCGCACCTTGGCGGGGGTGGTCTTTAAGCCCAGAAAACCGGTCTTCTGGGGCATTTCCAGCACTTCATAGCTGACATTCAGATCGTCGGCCTGCACGCCCAGCAGGGCGCAGGCTTTGGCGCGGGCTTCGTCCACCGTCTTGCCGGTGGATTCCTGTGTACGGATCATAACCGTTTACCTCCCTTGTTACTGTTTATCCTGCTTGTCAAGCTCGCTCAGCGGCACGGTGCGCTCGTCCTTGTAGCGCTCGGCGTCCAGTTGACGGGCATACTCCAGCCGGCGCTTGTTCATCTCGCTGGCAGAAAGGTTCTTCTCCATGGTCTTGCCGGTCTTGGGGTCGGTCACCGTGATGGTGGTGTTCTTCACACCACGCTTTTCCTGCTTGCGCTTTGCGGCGATCTCCGCTTCCACGTCCTTACGCATCTTCTCAGGGTCGTAGAACTTGCGCATGACCTGAGTCTGTACGGTCATAACGATGTTGGAAATGACGTAGTACAGAGAGAATGCCAGAGGGAAGGTAAAGCAGAAGAACAGGTACATCAGCGGCATCATGTACATGGTCAGCTTCATGCTGCCCTGCATCTGCTGGCCGGAAGCCTTCATGCTGATGTGGGTGGACAGGAACATAGTGATGACCGACAGCAGCGGCAGCACGATATCCAGAGACAGACCGATCTGCGGGATGCGGGTCAGGTCGATGCCAAGGAAGTTCATGTGCTGGCCGAACTCGGTGATGGTAGCGATCTGCTCGACGCTGAAGCAGCCCAGCACGCCGCTGTTGCCTGCCAGTACCTCGGCGATGATGTTGGTATCGCGGGTGATGGCGGTAAAGGAGATGCCGGCGGCGGTCATGGCCTCACCTGCGCTGGCAAGTGCAGCGGCGCTGATGTGGAAAATGCGCTCCAGCGGGTTATACACCACGCCGATAACGCCGAACATGACCAAAAAGTTCAGCAGCATGGGCATGCAGCCGGCGGTGGGCTTATAGCCAAAGTCCTGCTGCAGCTTCATCAGCTCAGCCTGCTGCTTTTCGGGCTTGTCCTTGTACTTGGTCTGGATCTCCGCGATCATGGGCTGGAAAGCAGACATTTTCGCCATGCTCTTCTGCTGGCTGGTCTGCAGGGGGATCTTGACGAGGTTGATGAGCAGGGTGAAGAGGATGATGTCCCAGCCGTAGTTCGGCAGCAGCTTGTAGATCCACTCCATGACATAGCCGAGAGGACCGCTCAGGATGTAAAAGAAGTTCATACCTTTGTCCATTCTGCCCCGGCTGTGGCCCGGGACGCATTATTTTTTTATCGTAGGACACGCCGCCCACAGTGCAGCGCGTCACAAGAAGCGAAATTAAAAGATATAAATCCGGCATCTCCGTGGTTAGCATCCTCGCCCTCTCAGTCATCGCTACGCGATGCCAGCTCCCCCAAAGTGGGAGCCCTTGGCAGTCCACGCAAGCTTCATCTTTTTGCCAAGGCCTCTCCCTTTGGGAGAGGTGGATGCGACCAGAGGGAGCAGACGGAGAGGGCGAGGACGCTGCCCTATCCCCTGTGCCGCTTTTCAAACAGCTTTGCGGGCTGCAGGTTGCGGGCGGGGCTTTGCCAGCGGCCGGGCGGCGGCACGGGGTCGTAGCCCCACTTGCCCAGCGGATTGCACCGGGCAATGCGCCATGCGCCCAGCAGGATGCCCTTTACACAGCCGTGGGTCAGGATGGCCTGCATGGTGTAGTTGCTGCAGCTGGGCGAAAACCGGCAGCTGCGGCCGATCCATGGGCTGAGGGTGTACTGGTAGATGCGGATGGGCACGCACAGCGCCCTGCGGCAGAGCATTTGCAGCCGGTTCACACGCGGGGCTCCGGCTTTTGTTTGCGGGCGGGGGGCACGGTGGCGGGCGGCTTTGCGTCCGGGCGCTTGGCCTTATCCGGCAGACCGGCCTGGGCAAACAGCTTTGCCACAACGCTGCTCAGCTGCCAGCTTTTCAGCTTGGGGGTCATGCCCCGGGCCACGAAGATCAGATCGTAGCCGCCGATATTGTGATCCAGATGCTCATCGATGGCGGCTTTCATCACGCGGCGGGCGCGGTTGCGCTGCACGGCGTGGCCGATTTTTTTGGTGGCGGTCAGGCCCACCCGGGTGTTGCGGCCCCGGGTCTTGAGCACATACAGTACCAGTGCCGGGTTCACATAGGACTTGCCGCGGGCGTACACACGGCCAAACTCGCTGTTGCGGCGGATCGGACGATAACGCATAACGTCGGCACCTCCTTTCGTCCGGGTGCACATAGGTGCACTCTTTAGCCAGTATATCAAAAATTTTTGCAGTTTAAAAGCCCATCCGGGCATTTTTACGAAAAAACTTTTGACGGGTAAAAAAATAAGACCGCCAATGGGATATCAGCGGTCTTTTGTGCGCATATTCATTTCTGCGCCGGATCTCACCTGCAAGGTTTAAGATCAGACAGTCAGGCTCTTGCGGCCCTTTGCACGGCGAGCATTGATGACCTTACGGCCGTTCTTGGTGCTCATGCGGGTCAGAAAGCCATGAACTTCCTTGCGCTGACGCTTCTTGGGCTGAAAAGTTCTCTTCATGGTTGTATCCTCCGTAAAAACTTATCCCCGGTATGGGGTCTTGATCGGTCCCAGATTGGGGACAGGCTTGCAATTCAACAGTATATCGCATAGTATGACGTTCTGTCAAGCATTTTTTGCAGTTTTCTGCAAACTTTTTTCTGATTTTTCTGTTAAAAGCTTTTCAACTTTTTCACCATTTTGCTGTGGAAAACTTTTTTCTACCAGATATTGTGGTCTTTTGGGCGTGTTTCCACAAGGGCGCTGCGGGGGCTTATCTTATGTATTATAAATTACATTATAGTAATATAGACGCAGGGAGATTTTTGTGGTATACTAACGTGGTATCAGCAGCATTGTTGAAAACTTCGACCGATTCAATGGAGTGGATGTTTTATGGATTCTTTCAAGGACGTTTTAGAAGCGGCCCAGATGTACTGCAAGGCGCAGATGGCCGAGCCAACGTACAATCTCTATATCGACGGGTTGGAGCCCATCAGCTTTGAGGACTCCAGCCATATCACCCTGTCGGTGCGCAACGATTTTATCTGCAAGATCGTCACCGACCGGTACCTCGGCCTGCTCAAGGAGGCCTTCAAGTCCGTGCTGGGCTTTGATGTGGACATCACCCTTGTGGTGCCCAGCACCCCGCCCCACGAGGTAGTGCTGGCCCAGCAGTACGAGGCAAACCCCGCCTCCCCGCAGGGCAACTACGAGTTTACCTTTGAAAACTTCATCAAGGGGCCGTCCAACCAGTTTGCGTTTGCTGCTGCGCAGGCTGTGGCGGCAAACCCCTCCGGGGCGTATAACCCCCTGTTCATCTACGGCGGCTCTGGCCTTGGCAAGACCCATCTGCTGACCGCCATTCAGACCGAGATCAAGCGCACCCACCCCGATTTCGTCATCATGTATGTCACCTGTGAGCAGTTCACCAACGAGCTGATCGCCGCCATCCGCGCCGGCAGCACCGAGGACTTCCGCATGAAGTACCGCGTGGCAGACCTGCTGCTTGTGGACGATATCCAGTTCATCGCGGGCAAGGAGTCCACGCAGGAGGAGTTCTTCCACACCTTCAACTCCCTGCATGACGCCCACAAGCAGATCGTCATCGCCTCCGATCGCCCCGCCAAGGAGATCAAGAGCCTGGAGGAGCGTCTGCGCACCCGCTTTGAGTGGGGTCTGACCGCCGATGTGCAGCCGCCGGATTTTGAGACCCGGGTTGCCATCGTGAAGCGCAAGGCAGAGCTGTTGCATCTGGATCTGCCCGAGGACGTGGCAGAGTTCATTGCCAACCACCTGAAAAACAACATCCGCCAGCTGGAAGGCGCAGTGAAAAAGCTGAACGCCTATTATATGCTGGAGGGCATCCAGCCGGTGATCAGCGTGGCGCAGAACGCCATCAAGGATATCCTCAACGAGACCCAGCCGGTGCCGGTGACCATCGAAAAGATCATCGGCGAGGTATCCCGCACCTTCAACGTATCCCCTGCCGACATCCGGGGCACCAAGCGCAACGCCAATGTGGCTTCCGCCCGCCGCGGTGCCATCTATATCCTGCGGGAAGTCACCGGCATGAGCATGGAGGAGATCGGGCGGGAATTTTCCGGCCGCGACCACTCCACCATCGTCTACTCCCTCAAGACCATGGAGCGGGACATGAAGAACGACCAGCACCTGCGGGAGACCGTGAGCGATATCATCAAGAACGTGAAGGCCTAAACCGGGGAAAACTGAGCAAAAGTCATACTCATTTCAGGGTGTGACCCCAAAATATGGGGAGAAACCGGAACAAAAAGGGGAAAATACGCCTATATCTTGTGGCAAAAAGGCGAAGCTTTCCACACTTTCCACTTAGTTTTCAACATTTAACATCAGTTCTTCACATCGGCTGTGGAAAGAAACACCGTTCCCCACCTTTCAACATTTCCTTCACGAGTCTTCCACAACCCGGTGGAAAGCCAACGGCCCGCATCCCGGCAAGACATTTCCGGGTTTTCAACATCTTCCCCACCCCCTACTACGGTTACTACAACAAGTTCAATATATTACTGCCTTCCGGCAGCAGCCCAAAGGACAGATATTCCGCCGGAAGTGTGAAAAAAGGAGAGATACTGTTTTGAACATCGTCTGCGATAAAACGCTGCTCAGTGCAGCCATCGACGGCGTTTCCAAAGCTGTCACCATGCGCTCGTCTATCCCGGTGCTGGAGGGCATTCTGCTGAAGGCCGAAGGTTTTCAGCTCACCCTGACCGGCTACGATCTGGAAATGGGCATCGTGACCACCATCGAAGCCAACATCAAGGAGCCGGGCGAGATCGTGCTGAATGCAAAGCTGCTCAGCAGCATGATCAGCCGGATGCCGGCAGGTCAGATCAGCATTGTGGCTGCCGATAACGGCAAGACCACCATCCAGAGCGGCGTGGCACAGTTCGAGATCCAGTCCATGCCCGCCACCGATTTCCCGGATCTGCCCAACACCGGCGCGGAGCAGACCCTGACCATCAAGACCGGCGTGCTGCGGGACATGATCGAACGCACCTTGTACGCTGTCAGTCAGGACGAGAAAAAACCCGCCCACACCGGCGAGCTGTTCGAGATCGAGCTGGACAAGCTGACCATAGTGGCGCTGGACGGTTACCGCCTTGCCATCGTGGAGCGCCCCATCACCGCCGTGAAGGATATCCGCATCATCGTGCCCAGCAAGACCATGACCGAGGTGTCCCACCTGCTGGCCAACGATGACGAGGAGGACGTGCACATCAGTGCCAACCGCCGCTATGTGGTGTTCACCACCGCCGGTTACACCATCATGAGCCGCCTGATCGAGGGCGAATTTTTGAATTACCGCAACGTCATTCCCGCCGGAAGCCGCACCCGGGTGACCATCGACACCAAGGACTTTATCTCCACCATCGAGCGTGCTTCTCTGATTATTACAGAGCGTTTAAAAAATCCCCTCCGCATCTCCTTTACAGAGGGTAAAGTCGTGGTGCGCTGCCAGACAAACCTCGGCCGCGTGGTGGACGAGTTCAGCGCCGCCTGCGAGGGCGATGAGGTGGAGATCGGCTTCAACAACCGCTATCTGCTGGATGCGCTGCGCAACGCCCGCACCGAGCAGGTGCGCATGGAGATCAGCGGCCCCTTGAGCCCGGTGAAGGTGCTGCCGGTAGAGGGCAACGACTTTTTGTATCTGGTACTGCCGGTACGGTTTAAAAATGACTAAGGAGCGCGTTTTATGCAGAAGATTCTCATTCATACCGAGTTTATCAAGCTGGATGCCCTGCTCAAATTTGCCGGCCTGTGCGAGACCGGCGGCGAAGCCAAGGAGCTGGTGCAGGGCGGTGCTGTGAAAGTGAACGGCGAGGTGTGCACCATGCGGGGCAAAAAGTGCCGCGCCGGGGACGTCATCGAGCTGGACGGGCAGAGCGTAGAGATCGGGCAGGGTCAGTAAATGCGTCTGCTTTCGCTGGAAGTACAGAACTATCGCAATATTTGTGCGGCACGGCTGGAGCCCGGCCGGGAGCTTACCGTCATCTGCGGCAACAACGGTCAGGGTAAAACGAACCTTCTGGAAGCCATCTGGCTGCTGACCGGCGGCAAAAGCTTCCGGGGCGGTAAGGATGCCGAGCTTGTGCGCCGGGGAGAAGCATTCGCGGTGCTGGAAGCCGACACCCAGCGGGATAGGCCGGAAGGCTGCGAGCCCGCCGAGCCTGCCCACATCCGCATGACCGTGGGCACCCCGGAAGCCGCAAAGCCCGGCCGCTATGCGGCAGTAAACGGCGCAGCGCCCAAGCGGGCGGCGGCACTGGCGGGCAGCTTTCCGGCGGTGGTGTTCGACCCCGGCCACCTGAGCCTTGTCAAGGGGGCTCCGGAAGGGCGGCGCAAATTTCTGGACGCTGCGCTGTGCCAGCTGTACCCCGGGTATCTGGCCAGTTACCGCCGCTATGTGCGGGTTTTGCAGCAAAAAAATGCGCTGCTGCGCCATTCTACAAACGGGCAGGAGCGCCCCTATGCGGAAAAGCGCACCCTGTTGGAGGTGCTCAACACCGAGCTTGCCGCGCAGGGCGAGGCCTTGCAGCAGCGGCGGCGGGAGTATCTGGAACTGCTGGCTCCCCGCGCCTGCGCCAACTACGCCGAGCTTTCCCATGGGGCGGAGCGGATGAGCGTCCGCTACGCCGCCCAGTTTGCGCCGGGCGGGCTTGCCGACCTGCTGCGTCAGCGGCAGGAGGAGGAGCTGCGCGCCGGGCAGAGCCTGTGCGGCATCCACCGCGAGGACCTGGAGCTTTTACTGGACGACCAGCCCGCCCGGGTGTATGCCAGTCAGGGACAGCAGCGCAGCGTGGTGCTGAGCCTGAAAATGGCAGAAGCTGCGGCGGCGGCGCAGATCACCGGGGAGCACCCGGTGCTGCTGCTGGATGATGTGCTGAGCGAGCTGGACGAGGGGCGCAAGCAGTATCTGCTCACCTGCATGAAGGAAAAGCAGACCTTTGTGACCAGCTGCGATGACACGGACTTTTTAAAGACCGACGGCGAGGTGTACCGCATGGACGGCGGGGTGCTGAACCGGGTCTGACGGCATAGAGGAATGTTGCAGAAAGCATTGCATAAAAACTGTGATTTCGCGGATTTTATACAAGCAAAAGACACGGGAGAAAATACAGTATGTATATTCATCTGGGGCGGGACTATGTTCTGAACGACCGTGATATCATCGGCATCTTTGATCTGGAGACCACCACCATCTCCCCCCGGGGGCGGGAGTTTTTGAACTACGCCCAGAAGAACGGGGCGGTGGTCAGCCTTTCGGACGAGCTGCCCCAGTGCTATGTGCTGGCAGACGGAGGGCTGGTGGATGCGGTGTATCTTTCGGAGCTGTCCAGCGCCGCCATGCGCCGCAGAGCGCAAAAGATGGTGGAGTGAAATTTGCGGAAAACGGGCGGAAGATCCACAGAAAAAAGAGGGATGGGAAAGCCCCGGAACTGCCCGGAAAGCCGCACCGTGCCAGCCGGAACGCCCGCTGCGGGCAGCGCGTGAAAACACAACAAAACGGCGAGAAAAAAGTACACCATGGTGTACCGGTTCCCGCTTTGCTATAATTTGAAAAAACAAACGCAAAATGAACAAAAGGGAGAAAGGATATGGCAGAAGAAATCATTACCAGCACAAATGCCGATACCGCGACCGACCACGAGTATAACGCCAGTGAGATCCAGGTGCTGAAGGGTCTGGAAGCGGTGCGCAAGCGCCCGGGTATGTATATCGGCTCCACCGGTGAGCGCGGTCTGCATCATCTGGTGTACGAGATCGTGGACAACGCCATTGACGAGGCGCTGGCCGGTTACTGCAACCACATCGAGGTCAAGATCCTGAAGGACAATATCATTCAGGTCACCGATAACGGCCGCGGCATCCCCGTGGACATTCAGGCCGATACCGGTCTGCCCGCCGTCACCGTGGTGTACACCATCCTGCACGCCGGCGGCAAGTTCGGCGGCGAGAACTCCGGCTACAAGGTGGCCGGCGGTCTGCACGGCGTGGGCGCTTCGGTGGTCAACGCCTGCTCCGAGTGGCTCACCGTCAACGTGCGCCGCGACGGCAAGGAGTACGAGCAGACCTTCCGTCGGGGCGACCCGGACGGTGCGCTGAAGTGCATCGGCACGGTAGCCGAGGGCGTCACCGGCACCCGGGTCACCTTCAAACCCGACCCGGAAATGTTCAAGGACACCACCGTCTACGACTTCGACACGCTGGAAAAGCGCCTGCGGGAGGAAAGCTTTCTGAACGCAGGTGTCAAGATCACCCTGACCGATGAGCGCCAGCTGTACACCCCCGTGCTGGAGGACGGTCAGGAGGGCGACCCTTGCTACCGCTCCGAGGTGATGTGCTACGAGGGCGGCATCAAGAGCTTTGTCACCTATCTGGGCGAAAAGCGCAAGCTGGAAGTGCTGCACCCCAACGTCATCTACCTCAAGGGGCAGACCGACCGCGGCGTGGCGGAGATCGCCTTGCAGTACAATTCCAGCTACAACGAGCTGCTTTTGAGCTTTGCCAACAACGTCAACACCCCGGACGGCGGCACCCATGAAGAGGGCTTCAAGGCCAGCCTGACCCGCGTGTTCAACGATTACGGCCGCAGCCACGGCCTGCTGAAGGATAAGGACGAGAACCTGTCCGGTGCAGACGTGCGCGAAGGTTTGATCTGCGTCATCTCGGTCAAGCTGCAGGAAGCCGAATTTGAAGGCCAGACCAAGGCAAAGCTGGGCAATACCGAGATCCGCACCCTCGTTTCCAACATGGTCTATTCCAAGCTGATGGAGTTCTTTGAGGAGAACCCCGGCGTGGCAAAGGCCATTTTTGAAAAAGCCACACAGGCCGCCCGCGCCCGCGCCGCCGCCAAAAAGGCCCGCGAACTGGTGCGCCGCAAGAGCGCGCTGGAAACCAGCCGGATGCCCGGCAAGCTGGCAGACTGCCGCGAAAAAGACCCCAGCCGCACCGAGATCTTCATCGTCGAGGGCGACTCTGCAGGCGGCTCTGCCAAGATGGGACGCGACTCTGCCATTCAGGCCATTCTGCCGCTGTGGGGCAAGATGCTGAACGTGGAAAAGGCCCGCGCCGATAAAATTTACGGCAACGACAAGCTGATGCCGGTGGTGCTGGCGCTGGGCTGCGGCATCGGTGACGAGTTCGATATCTCCAAGCTGCGGTACGACAAGGTGTTCATCATGGCCGATGCGGACGTGGACGGCTCCCATATCTGCACCCTGATGCTGACCTTCTTCTTCCGCTATATGCGCCCCCTCATCGAGCAGGGTCATGTGTATGTGGCACAGCCGCCCCTGTTCAAGGTGCAGAAGGGCAACACCATCAAGTACGCCTACAACGACGCGGAAATGGCCATCCTCTCGCAGGAGATGCCCGGCGCAAAGGTGAACCGCTATAAGGGCCTTGGTGAGATGAACCCCGAGCAGCTGTGGGAGACCACCATGAACCCGGACAACCGGGTCATCGTGCAGATCACCATCGAGGATGCCGAAAAGGCTGACGAAGCCTTTACCATCCTGATGGGCGATCAGGTGGAGCCCCGCCGCCGCTTTATCGAGACCAACGCCCAGTACGCAAAGCTGGACGTGTAAGCGTGCTCGCCCTCTCCGTCAGTTCGCTTCGCTCACTGCCACCTCTCCCAAAGGGAGAGGCCTTGGCAAAAAGATAAACTTTGCGTGGACTGCCAAGGGCTCCCACTTTTGGGGAGCTGGCGCGTAAGCGCCTGAGAGGGCGAGGCTGTTTTCCGAGAAAAAAATCCCTTTCCTGTACAAAAGAGAGGGTCAAACCCTACGGAGGAACAAATGGAAGAAGATTATGTGATGATACCGGGCAGCGGAACCAAAAAGATCATCCGCGACGTCAAAAAGGAGATCGAAACGGCCTTCCTGGATTATTCCATGTCGGTCATCGTGTCCCGCGCCCTGCCCGATGTGCGGGACGGCTTGAAACCCGTCCACCGCCGCATTCTGTACACCATGCATGAGCGCGGCAACGACCCCAGCCATGCATACCGCAAATCCGCCGATACCGTTGGTGCGGTGCTGGGCTCTTACCACCCCCACGGCGATGCATCGGTCTACGATGCCATGGTACGTCTGGCACAGGACTTCTCGCTGCGCTATCCGCTGGTGGATGGTCAGGGTAACTTTGGTTCTGTGGACGGCGACCCCCCGGCTGCTTACCGTTACACCGAGGCCCGCATGAGCCGCATGGCGGTGGAGATGCTGACCGATATCGAGAAGGACACCATCGACTGGGACCCCAACTTTGACGAGACCAAAAAGGAGCCCAGCGTGCTGCCCTGCCGCTTCCCGAACCTGCTGGTCAACGGCAGTCAGGGCATCGCAGTCGGTATGGCCACCAACATCCCGCCCCACAACCTGAGCGAAGTCATTGACGGCTGCATCGCCTATATCGACGACCCGGACATCGACCTGCCCGGCCTGATGGAGCACATCAAGGGCCCGGACTTCCCCACTGCCGGCATCATCATGGGACGCAGCGGCATCCGCGCCGCCTACGCCACCGGACGCGGCAAGATCACCCTGCGCGGACGCGCCACCATTGAGGAAACCAAGAACGGCCGCACCCAGATCGTGATCACCGAGATCCCCTATATGGTCAACAAGGCGCGTCTCATCGAGCACATGGCAGACCTTGTCAAGGAAAAGCGCATCGAGGGCATCACCGGTCTGAACGATGAGACCAACCGCAAGGGTATGCGCATCGTGGTGGATATCCGCAAGGACGCCAATGCACAGGTCATCCTGAACCAGCTGTACCAGTACACCCAGCTGCAGGACACCGTGGGTGTCATTATGCTGGCCATCGACCACAAGGTGCCCAAGGTGCTCACCCTGAAGCAGATGCTGCAGAAGTATGTGGAGTTTCAGGACGAGGTGGTGCGCCGCCGCACCCAGTACGACCTGAAAAAGGCCAAGGAGCGCGCCCACATTCTGGAAGGTCTGAAGAAGGCTACCGACATCGTGGACGAACTGATCGCCACCATCCGCGCCTGCAAGGGCGGCATGGCAGAAGCCAAAGCTGCCATCATGGAGCAGTTCGGCTTTGACGACCCGCAGGCAGACGCCATCGTCAAGCTGCAGCTGGGCCGTCTGGCCGGTCTGGAAATTTTGAAGATCGAGGAAGAACTGGCCGGCCTGCGCGCCAAGATCGAGGACTGGGAAGCCATTCTGGCGGATGACGCCCGGGTGCTTGCCATCGTCAAGGACGAGCTGCTGGAAATGAAGAAGCGCTTCGGCGACGAGCGCCGCACCGAGATCCAGTCCGTGACCGGCGAGGTGGACATCGAGGATCTGATCGCCGAGGAGCAGTGCGTCTACACCCTGACCGAGGCCGGTTATATCAAGCGTCAGCTCAAGGCCACCTATCAGGCACAGCGCCGCGGCGGACGCGGCATCTCCGGCATGACCCGCAAGGAAGAGGATATCGTGCAGGAGATGTTCGTAGGCTCCACCCACGACTATGTGCTCTTTGTCACCGACCGGGGCCGCCTGTTCCGCATCAAGGGCTACACCATCGCCGAGGGCAGCCGCACCAGCAAGGGCATGAACATCGTCAACCTGCTGCAGCTGGCGGAGGGCGAAAAGGTCACCAACATGATCTGCCAGAGCAAGGATGCCGAGCAGTCGGGCGGCTATGTGACCATGGTCACCAAGCAGGGTCTGATCAAGCGGACCCCGCTGGAGCAGTACGCCAACATCCGCAAGAGCGGCCTGATCGGCATTGCCCTGAACGAGGGCGATGCCTTGGCATGGACCCGCCTGACCTCCGGCCACGATATGCTTATCGTTGCCACCCGCAACGGTCAGGCCATCCGCTTCAACGAGGAAAACGCCCGCCCGATGGGCCGTAACGGCCACGGCGTGCGCGCCATCCGTCTGGCAGAGGGCGATGAGGTCGTGGGCGTGTGCATCTGCCGCGAGGGCGGCACGGTGCTGACCGTGACCGAGAACGGCAAGGGACGCCGCTCGGATATCGACACCTACCGCATCACCGCCCGCGGCGGTAAGGGCATCCGCAACTACGATGTGAGCCGCGACAAGGTTGCCGCCGTGAAGATCGTGGACGATGTGGACGATGTGCTGCTGAGCAGTCAGGAGGGCATCATCATCCGCCTGCACGCCAACGAGATCCCACTGCAGAGCCGCTACGGCTCCGGCGTGCGGGTGATGCGTCTGGGCGAGAACGACAAGGTGATGGTGCTGGCACGCACCGACCACGACGACGAAGCACAGACCGAGAAGATCGACGCTTCCGAAGCCGATGCCGAGCCCACCGCCGAGCAGCTGGCCGAGATGGAAGCCGCCGATGCAGCCGCCGCCACCGAAGCTCCGGAGGCAGACCCGGAAGAGAAGGAATGATTGAGCTGAGGGCAGGCCGAAACTCCCTCAGTCAAAACCTGACGGTTTTGCCAGCTCCCTCTGGGAGGGAGCCTCTGGCGAAACCACGCACTTTACGTTTTAAACGGAAACTGTATCGCTATGCCAAAGGCCCCATCTTAGAGGGGGCTGTCGCCGCAGGCGACTGGGGGAGTTTACTTTGCCGCAAACTGTTGTTTCTCCCGCAGCGCCGCGCTTTCGCAGAAAGCGGCGCTGCAACTGCCGCTTTCCTCTACGACCTCTCCTGTGAAAATGGGTTTCAGGAAAGTCCGCAGACTTTCCTGAAACCCGAAATATCAAATGATTTTTCCGCTGAAAATGCCCAAAGCGCACGCGGCGGGCATTCTAAATCGTCTCGCCCGGTGGAAAGCGCATTTTTGGCGCGTTCCTTCCGTCAGGTTTGTCTGGACTTCCCCTTGAATCTGTGCTAGAATAAACGAAATCACAATACCCGTGGGGGAGTAGCAGGCGCTTTGCAGAGCGCAGCAAGTCAACACAATGACCGCTTTCCGGTCTGGCTTGCTTTCATTTGCGAGACTCATGTGTTTTGGTGCGTGTTTGCTGCGCCCGTGCACATGGAGTGGATCTCAAAAAATCACCCGGTCCCGGACGTACAACGCGCCCGGGGCCGGGTTTTGTTTTGGTTTGGAATACGGTCAACAAACAGGAGGCAGACAGAATGGAATGGAGTTTTGTGTTTTTTCTCAACAGCGTTTTGCTGGGCGTGGGGCTTGCGATGGATGCGTTTTCGGTGTCCATGGCAAACGGCCTGCACGACCCTAAAATGAACAAGGGCACGATGTGCAAAATCGCGGGCACTTTTGGCATTTTTCAGGCCGCAATGCCCATGATCGGCTGGGTGTGCGTGCATACCATCGTGGAGCTGTTTGCGTCCTTTGAGACCCTGATCCCGTGGATCGCGCTGGCGCTGCTGAGCTACATCGGCGGCAAGATGCTGATGGACGGTATCCACGGCGAGGAAGCCGAAGAAGCGGCAGAGCTCAGCGCCGGGGCGCTGTTCATGCAGGGCGTGGCTACCAGCATTGATGCTCTCTCGGTGGGCTTTACCATCTCGGAATACGGCTGGCTGATGGCGCTCACCGCTGCTATCATCATCGCGGTGGTCACCTTCATCCTCTGCATGGCGGGTCTGCGCATCGGCAAAAAGTTCGGTACACAGCTTTCCGGCAAGGCCAATATTCTGGGCGGTGTCATCCTCATTGGCATCGGACTGGAAATTTTCATCACCGGGGTGTTCTGAATAGCAAAAGCCCGGAGCGTCTGCGGATGCTCCGGGCTTGTTATATCGTCTTTGTTCCCCGTGGAACAATTTTGCATTATTTCACGGTCTCCGGTTCAAAAAAGTCGGCGTATTCCTTGGTCAGCTTGCTGCCAAGGCGGCGGATGCCGCCGTACAGGTGCCGCTCCACCAGCGGCTCAAAGGCGGCAAGGTCGCACCGCTCGATGGCGTTCAGCAGGTTGCGGTGGTCTGCAATCACCTCGTCCAGCCCGCCGGTGGTCATGGTGTCCAGCATACGGAAACGGCTGTAATCGGCGTGGGCGTTCTGCAGGGTGCTCCACAGGTACATCTTGTCCATGGCAGAAAACCACGTCTCGTGCAGGCGGCAGTCGGCTTCGTACAGCTTGTTGAAGTCCGGGTTCTCGACACGGGCAAGGGCTTCGTAGGCGTCCACCCGCGCACGGATCTGCGCCCGCTGCGCCGGGGTGGCGATGGGGGCAAAATCGCGCAGAATGCGCCCCTCCACAGCGGTGCGCTCGTAGATCAGCTCGTCCACGATGCGCCGGTTCAGCCGGGTGACGGTGGTGCCCTTGTAGGGCACGATGCGCACCAGCCCGTTTTCCTGTAATTTTTGCAGCACCACCCGGATCAGGGAGCGCGGCGCACCGAACCGGGCGCACAGCGGGTTCTCGCTCAGCGCAGAGCCGGGACGGATGGTCAGGTCGATGATCTCCCGCTCCAGCACGGCGTAAATTTCGGCATCAGTCTTGTATTGCTGTTCCATATCACTCACCTAATTCCAAAAACTCCTTCCACGGTGCGGCGGCGGGCAGAGGCAGAGAAAAGGCCATGGGCTTGCCGTTGTCCGGGTGCACAAAGCGCAGGCCGCAGCTTTGCAGGGCAATGCTGCCCTTCTGGCGGCTGCCGTATTTGCCATCGCCGTACAGCGGGTGTTTGCGGCTGGCAAACTGCACCCGGATCTGATGGGTGCGCCCGGTGTGCAGGGTGATCTCGGCAAGGCTGTTTTCCCCTGCCGTGGCAAGGATGCGGTATTCCAGCACCGCTTCCCGCACCCCCTTGCGGGGACGGCTGACCGGGAACACCCTGCCCTTGCGGCTGTCCTTGAACAGGTAGTCCCGCAAGAGCCCTGCGGCGGGCAGCTGCGCGTCCGGCGCGCCGGCAATGACCGCACGGTACTGCTTGACGAACTGCGGCGCGGCGGCTTTGCCCTCGGCGCGGCCATCCTGCACGGCGTAGGCGTCCTGACTTTGGGTGACCTGACGGCTCAGGGCGGCGGCAGCCGCCGGGGTGCGGGCATAGACCATCAGCCCGGACACACCGGTGTCCAATCGGTGCACCACCCCCACAAAGGCATCAGGTGCGTTCCAGTGCGCCCGCAGCGCGGCGGGCACGCCCTCCTCGCTGGAAAGCCCGGCGGGCTTGTCCAGCACCACAAGGGCGGCGTCCTCGTATAAGATCACAGCTTGCCCTCGGCCAGCAGAGCCTTCAGCTTCAGGATGCCAGCAATGGTCTTGCCGTCCTTGATCTCGCCGCTCATGACCATCTGATACGCCTTTTCCAGCGGCACACGGTCGGGGGTCAGGAACTCGTCCGCATCAAGGTGCATCTTGGTCTCGTGCAGACCGGTGGCTACCCATGTGTAGATGACCTCGGTATCGTAGCCCACGGTGGGGTAGAACTCGCCCAGCGAGATGTAGTTGTCGGCGGTCAGGCCGCACTCCTCTTCCAGTTCCCGTTTGGCAGCTGCAAAGGGGTCCTCGCCCTTTTCCAGCTTACCGGCGGGCAGCTCCCACAGCTGCTGCTGCATGGCATAGCGGAACTGCCGCACCATGCAGATGGTGCCGTCTGCAAAATAGGGCAGGATGCAGGCGCCGCCGTGGTGATGCACCACCTCGCGGGTGGCGGTCTTGCCGTTTTCCAGCAGTGCGGTGTCCTTGGTCAGGGTGATGACCCGCCCCTCGAACAGGGTCTCGCTGGAGAGAGTTTTTTCAAAGTGTACGGTATCGTTCATTTGTTTTACGCCCCTTTTCCGGCGCAGCGCCGGTTTTATGCTCCCAGTTTACGGCAAAGTGCGGTTTGTTGTCAATAAAGATATGATAAATACAAGAGGGCGGGACGATTTGAAATGGCTTCCGCTGCGCTCTAGCCATCTTCAGCGGAATTATTATTTTTATTTCGCGTTTGTCGCGCTCTGCGGAGCGCTCCAAACGCTATTTTCACGGGAGGGGTCGTAACGGCAAACGGCATTTGCAGCGCCGCTTTCTGCGAAAGCGCGGCGCTGGGGGCGGGTGCTCGCTCCCCCTTGGGGGAGCTGTCGCGTAGCGACTGAGGGGCTATAAATGGAGAAGCGAAAAAAGCGTTAAAGCGATAGCGCCGACTGGCGCAGCGCTAGCTTTTTTGTGCTTCGACTTCTTCTTTAGGATTGTCAAGGGCGAGCAGCCCTTGGCCCGTTGCGGGGTGGGTGGAGTCCAGAGGTAGGGAGGGGGGAGTCGGAACACCCCTCCCTGCCTCTGGCCCAGCGGAGCGTCCTTGCACGCTGACGGCAGGCAAAAACTTTCCATCCAAACCGCAAAGCTTGAGGTTTCGCCAGAGGCTCCCTCCCCGAGGGAGCTGGCAAAACCGTCAGGTTTTGACTGAGGGAGTTCCCTCTTACGAAAAAAATCATAATTTCTGGAAGCGACGGTGGGCAAAAACCGAAAATCAGCATCACTGCTTGCTTTAGCGCACTAAAGAAAGTACAAAACCGCTAAAAAATTTCTTAATTTTTGGTGCGTTTGTCGGGCGGTTTGCGTTTACTTTATTGCCGGAATCTGCTATTATAGTATACAAGCAATAGTGCCTTTTATGGGGTTCTCCGGTCCCAGCGGGCATATTGCCCCGCGCAAAAGGTACCAAATTCTGAATAATGGAGGAAGAAAAATGCCTAGAGCAAAGCAAACTATGGATGGCAATACCGCTGCCGCCCATGTAGCGTATGCCTACACGGACGTGGCTGCCATCTACCCCATTACCCCGTCTTCTCCGATGGCTGACTCTGTGGACCAGTGGTCTGCAGCCGGCCAGAAGAACATCTTCGGCAACCAGGTCAAGGTCGTTGAGATGGAGTCCGAGGCCGGCGCCGCTGGTGCTGTCCACGGCTCTCTGGGTGCAGGTGCTGTTACCACCACCTTCACCGCTTCTCAGGGCCTGCTGCTGATGATCCCCAATATGTACAAGATCGCTGCTGAGCAGCTGCCCTGCGTGTTCGATGTTTCTGCACGTACCGTTGCTACCCAGTCCCTGAACATCTTCGGTGATCACAGCGACGTTATGGCTTGCCGCCAGACCGGCTTTGCAATGCTGGTCGAGAGCAGCGTGCAGGAAGTTATGGATCTGTCCCCTGTCGCACATCTGTGCGCCATCGAGGGCAAGGTTCCCTTCCTGAACTTCTTCGATGGCTTCCGTACCTCTCACGAGTACCAGAAGATCGAGAAGTGGGACTACGCTGATCTGAAGGAAATGTGCAACATGGAGGCTGTTGAGGAGTTCCGCAAGAAGGCTCTGAACCCCGAAAGCCCCAAGATGCGCGGTTCCCACGAGAACGGCGACGTGTTCTTCCAGCACCGCGAGGCCTGCAACAGCGTTTACAACGCTCTGCCGGCTGTTGTTGAGAAGTACATGGCTAAGATCAACGCAAAGCTGGGCACCAACTACGATCTGTTCAACTACTACGGCGCAGCCGATGCTGACCGTGTGATCGTGGCTATGGGTTCCATCTGCGACGTTGCTGACGAGGTCATCGACTACCTGAACGCCAAGGGCGAGAAGGTCGGTATCATCAAGGTCCGCCTGTACCGTCCTTGGGTGTCCTCCGCTCTGCTGAAGGTCCTGCCCAAGACCGCCAAGAAGGTGGCTGTGCTGGACCGCACCAAGGAGCCCGGCTCTCTGGGCGAGCCCCTGTATCTGGATGTTGCCGCTACCCTGCGTGAGGCTGGCCTGAACGATGTCGTTCTGACCGGCGGCCGCTACGGTCTGGGCAGCAAGGACACTCCCCCGTCCTCCATCTTCGCTCTGTTCAAGGAGCTGGAGAAGGATCAGCCGAAGGAGCGTTTCACTCTGGGTATCACCGATGACGTCACCTTCCTGTCTCTGCCCGAGGTCAAGCCCGCTCCCATCACCGCAGCTGCTGGCACCAAGGAGTGCAAGTTCTGGGGTCTGGGCGGCGACGGCACCGTCGGCGCAAACAAGAACTCCGTCAAGATCATTGGCGACCATACCGACAAGTATGTTCAGGCATACTTCCAGTATGACTCCAAGAAGACCGGCGGCGTGACCATCAGCCACCTGCGTTTCGGCGACAAGCCCATCCGCAGCCCCTACTACATCAACCAGGCTGACTTCGTGGCCTGCCACAACCCCGCTTACATCCACATGGGCATGAAGATGGTCCAGGATGTCAAGCCCGGCGGCGTGTTCATGATCAACTGCCAGTGGTCCGATGAGGAGCTGGGCCAGCACCTGAACGCCGAGGCAAAGAAGTATATCGCTGACAACAACATCCAGCTGTATACCATCAATGCTATCGATAAGGCTATCGAGATCGGCATGGGCAAGCGCACCAACACCATCCTGCAGTCTGCATTCTTCAAGCTGGCTGACGTCATGCCCATTGATGACGCCATCAACTTCATGAAGCAGGCCGCTCAGAAGAGCTACGGCAAGAAGGGCCAGGACGTCGTTGAGATGAACTGGAAGGCCATTGACGCAGGCGTTGACGCTATCCACAAGGTAGACGTGCCCGCATCCTGGTCCAACCCCGAGGCTGATCCCGCACCCAAGGCTCTGGCTGGCCGTCCGGAACTGGTCAAGCAGATCCGCGACGTCATGGAGCCCATTGCCCGTATGGACGGCGACAGCCTGCCTGTCTCCTCCTTCGTGGCAAATGCAAACGGCGAGTGGGAGCAGGGCGCTTCTGCATACGAGAAGCGCGGCACCGCTGTCAACGTCCCCGAGTGGGATGCTGCAAAGTGCGTTGGCTGCAACCAGTGTGCATTCGTGTGCTCTCATGCAACCATCCGTCCCTTCCTGCTGACCGCTGACGAGCTGGCAGCTGCTCCTGCCCAGACCAAGAGCCGCGATAACAAGCTGACCCCCGAGTACAAGTTTGTTATGGCTGTTTCTCCGCTGGACTGCATGGGCTGCGGCGAGTGCGTCACCGTCTGCCCCACCAAGGCTATCACCATGGTTCCTCAGGACAGCCAGGCCGATCAGCAGGCAGTCTTTGACTACTGCGTGGCCAACATCTCCAAGAAGGCTACCAAGATGGCCGATGACACCGTTATGGGCTCTCAGTTCAACCAGCCCCTGCTGGAGTTCTCTGGCTCCTGCGCAGGCTGTGCCGAGACCTCTTACGCTCGCCTGATCACTCAGCTGTTCGGCGAGAAGATGTACATCTCCAACGCTACCGGCTGCTCCTCTATCTGGGGCGGCACCGCTTCCATCTCTCCGTACACCGTCAACAAGGACAGCGGCCATGGTCCTGCATGGTGCAACTCCCTGTTCGAGGATAACGCAGAGCATGGTCTGGGCCTGTACATCGGCCAGAAGACCGTCCGCGAGAACCTGATCAAGGAGATCGCAGAGGTTGCTGGTTCCGACAAGGCTTCTGCTGAGCTGAAGGCTGCTTTCGAGCAGTTCATGGCTACCAAGAACAACACCAAGGCCAACGACGAGCCCGCAAAGGCCCTGATCGCTGAGCTGGAGAAGGCTGCTGCTGCCGGCTGCGAGAAGTCTGCAGAGATCCTGAAGAGCAAGCAGTACATCGCCAAGAAGTCCGTCTGGATCTTCGGCGGCGACGGCTGGGCATACGACATCGGCTTCGGCGGTCTGGATCACGTTCTGGCTTCCGGCGAGGATGTCAACGTGATGGTCTTCGATACTGAGATGTACTCCAACACCGGTGGACAGGCTTCCAAGGCCTCCAACATCGGCGAGGTCTGCCAGTTCGCTGCTGCAGGTAAGGAGATCAGCAAGAAGAGCCTGTCCGAGATCGCAATGACCTACGGCTACATCTATGTTGCTCAGATCGCTCTGGGCGCTAACATGAACCAGGCTGTCAAGGCTATTGCCGAGGCTGAGGCTTACCCCGGCCCCTCTCTGATCATCGGCTACGCTCCCTGCGAGCTGCACGGTGTCAAGGGCGGCATGACCAACTGCCAGAACGAGATGAAGAAGGCAGTCGAGGCTGGCTACTGGAACCTGTTCACCTTCAACCCCGCCAACAAGGCGCAGGGCAAGAACCCCTTCACCCTGACCTCCAAGGCTGTGGACAACGAGAAGTATCAGGCTCTGCTGGCAAACGAGACCCGTTACAGCCGTCTGACTCGTGCCTTCCCCGAGCGTGCTAAGGAGCTGTTCGCTCGCAACCAGGAGGTTGCAAACGACCGCTACGAGCACCTGACCCGTCTGGTCGAGCTGTACAAGTAAGCTGTTTTTAAGCAGCGGCAGAGACACCAAATGAACCAGCGGCCCCTGCTCTTTCCCGTGTGAAGAGCGGCAGCCCCGCATCGGCGGTTACTGCGCAATGCAGCGGTGCGGAACTGTGGAATTTGCCTTTGCCGTGCACAGAACAGGCTGAACGTTTTGCCCTGTACCTGACAGAACGGTCGAAAAACCTGATTTCATTCCCCGCCTTTTGCGCAGGGGCTTGAGATACCAAAGCGCCCGCGAGGGCCCTTGAGAGCACACCCCGCGTGTGTCAGGAGCATAAGGTCTGCGTGCAGATACCTTGCTCCGTCTGCGGCATAAGACCTGCTTTGCAGGGATCTTGTCTCAGTGAAAAACTGCATCAGTTTTTAGCGCCCCGCTCACCGCAAGGTGACCGGGGCGTATTTTTGTGTGCGTCAACCAAAAAGCTTATCACAAAATCTTCCAGAATTTTCCGCTTCCTTTTTACAGTTTCTTCATAGCTTCTTAACGAAATGAATGGTGAAAGCTGTTATACTTTTGCCATGGGAAGCGGGGCCGCAACCACTTCCCAAGTAACATGATTCCTCCTCACACCAAGGCAATATCCAAGCAAAACACCCTTCTCTGTGTGCCGCAACACGGAGAAGGGTGTTTTGTTTTTGTAAGACGCCGTATTGCAATTCAACTTTTTAATGCAGCGGCAACAACGTTGAATTGCATATCGCAAATATGCTGTTTGAATGTTGCACTGATTTCTTGCCTTGCGATAAAAATCTTTGCAAAACTTCGCTTTAGGGTTGACCCCATTTTTTTGCGGCGCTATAATAAAAAAGGATATAGCCAGTGCAGCGCCCGGCGCGGGTGCTGCGGAATTTACGAAAACTGGGAGGTGAACGCAGGACAATGGACCCTGATCATAGTCGAAGTAGCTCCACCGATGCGGTAGATCGGACAACAAAAAGTACTGCGTTCGCCTTTTTGCCCCCGGCGGCTTATAAAAAGCCCCCGGCATAGGAAAGGCGCGGCTTTGCGTGCGCGGAAATGGCTGCATTTGCGGCATTCCGGCACCGGGCGGCGCGTTTTTTGTTTCCCGACCTGCTGCATCCTCCGGCGCGGAGAAAGCGCTCCGTGCCGTATAGTGCCCAGAGGAGGTAGCCCATGGAAATGGAAGAAAAGAAGCTGGAAACCAACACGGAACAGAACCTGCCGGTGCAGGAGCTGCCCGCCGATATTCCCGCCGAGGTGCGTCAGAAGCTGGCCGAGGATCTGAACGAGGAAGCCACCGAGGACCTGAAGCAGGATATGCGGGAGGCAGAGCGGGAGGAAGCCAATGACGAAGAGGTCAAGGCAAACCCCGAGATGCTGACCAAGAGCCGTCTGCTGAAGCTGCTGATCAAAAAACAGTACGTCAAGCTGCGCGAGGTGACCGAGGAAGAGCAGCCCGCCGACCTTGCCGAGCTGCTGGAAGAGCTGGACGAGAACAACCGTCTGGTGGTGTTCCGTCTGCTGAAAAAGGAAGTTGCCACCGAAGCCTTTGCCTATATGTCCGACGAAGCCCGGGACGATCTGGTAAACGCCTTCTCGGACGTGGAGCTGGTGAGCGCCATCGAGGAGATGAGCCTGGACGATGCCGCCGACCTGCTGGAGGATATGCCCGCAGGCGTGGTCAAGCGGGTGCTGGAAAAATCCTCCCGGGAGACCCGCGAGAGCCTGAACAAGCTGCTGAACTACCCGGAAAGCTCTGCCGGCAGCCTGATGACCCCGGAATATGTGCGTCTGCGCAAGGATATGACGGTGGAGCAGGCTTTTACCGCCATCCGCAAGCAGGGCGAGAACGCCGAGACCGTCTACACCTGCTATGTGGTGGAGAGCAACCGGCTGCAGGGCGTTGTCTCAGCCCGCAATCTGCTGCTGGCAGACCCCAAGACCCCCATCACGGAGATCATGGAGGACAATCTGGTCACCGTGAAGGTCACCGACGATCAGGAGTTTGTGGCCCGTGAGATGCAGCGCTACGACTTTACCGCTATGCCCGTTCTGGACAACGAGGGTATGTTCGTGGGTATCATTACCATCGACGATGCCATCGACGTTCTGACCGACGAGAGCACCGAGGATATGCAGAAGATGGCCGCCATTCTCCCGGATGACGACGCCACCACCTACTTTGGCACCAGCGTGTGGACCCACGCAAAGCAGCGCATCCCTTGGCTGCTGATTTTGATGCTGTCCGCTACCTTTACCGGCATGGTCACCACCCACTACGAGGAAGCCTTTGTCAGCCTGCCGCTGCTGGTGTCCTTCATGCCCATGCTGATGGATACCGCCGGTAACTGCGGCAACCAGATCAGCACCCTGATGGTGCGCGGTCTGGCACTGGGCGAGGTAGAGCCTGCCGACTTTATGCGGGTGCTGGGCAAGGAGCTGCGGGTGTCTGCCATCGTGGGCGCAGTGCTGGGCATCGTGAATGGCCTGCGCATCTACCTGATGTACACCTTCCTCTTCCCCGGCCAGTACGCCAACGTGATGGGCTACGCCATCGTGGTCAGCGTGTCGCTGTTCTTCAGTGTCATTCTGGCAAAGCTGGTGGGCGGTATGCTGCCGCTTGCCGCCAAAAAGCTGGGTGCCGACCCCGCTATCATGGCTACCCCCTTCATCACCACCATCGTGGACGCCTGCAGCCTGATCCTCTATTTCCAGATCGCACAGCTGGTGTTCCGCAATATGATGTAAAGAATAAGGCAATGCCGGACAGTCTGCGGACTGCCCGGCATTTTTTTGCTGGAAAAACAGTGTGGAAAACCGCTGTTTGTGTCCGTTTTCCACACCGGGTTTTTCTCCCCGGCGGTTTGTGGAAAACTGCCCGGGGCAAAATTCCAGATTGGAGAAAAGCAAATCCGTAAGCCGGAGTAAACTGTAAAAACAAAAAAAAACTTCGACTTTCTTTTTTATAAAAGGCAGAATGCCCACATTTTAGCCCAGAAACTTCCAGAATACGGCGGCGTCCATTACGGCTTGTATAGGACTTTCCTCCACCGGATGTGGAAAACTATGTGGAAAAGGTGGAAAACATCGTTGGAAACTGCGCTTCTTTTTCACAAAAACGGTGGAAAACCCGGTGGAAAAAGTGAAAAGTTCATTCCAGAACGGATAGTCCATACAATTTCCGGTTGTCGTTTTGGGACTTAAAACCCGCATGAATGCTGTGCTTTTCCCACCTTTTCCACACCCCGGCGGCTTCGGGGTGAAAAAACTGCGCGTGCAGCCTGTCTGCCGGGAAAGAAAGTGCAGTTTCAACGCCTTCCGCGTGGATTTTCTTGAATGCGGGGGACTGTCATGGTAAAATAGGGGTAACATGAAACTGGCGGGGCATCCCGCAACGGAGGCGAAACACATGAACAACTGGCTGAACAGGCTGGAGCGCAAGTATGGCCGCTATGGCATCCCGAACCTGACCAATATTCTGGTGGCGGGGCAGATCTTAGTGCTGGCCATCGAGCTGTTTGTTGACCGCACCATCACGGGCTGGCTGGGGCTGAACCGGTTCCTTCTGCTGCAAGGGCAGGTCTGGCGGGTGATCAGCTTTATATTCATCCCCTTTTCCGGCGGCAGCATCCTCAGCGTGGTGCTGGGCATCTACTTCACATGGTTCGTCGGCACGGCACTGGAACGGGAGTGGGGCGATTTCCGCTACACGGTGTATCTGCTGTCCGGCGTGCTGGGCACGGTGCTGGGCTGTCTGCTCACCGGCGTGACCGCCAGCACCTACTGCCTGTCTCTCTCACTGCTGCTGGCTTTTGCCATGCTCTACCCGGAGGTGCAGCTGCTGCTCTTCTTCGTCATCCCCATCCGGGTAAAATATTTCGGCGTTTTCGCAGCGGTGCTGTGGGTGTTCAGCTTTCTGGGCGCATCCCTGCCCGGCAAGTTGGACTACCTGTTGTCCATGCTCAACGTCTGGCTCTTCTTTGCCCCTATGGCCTACCGCTCCCTCCGCGCATGGGTGCGCCGGGAGCAGTGGAAGCGGAAGAATAGAAGGTAAATCCTCCTGTGAAAATGGAAACTGCCGAGGGGTGTTCTCTTCTGACACCAAAAGAGAACCGGAAAAGTGTGCGCTTTGCGGGGTAACTTTCTGCTTGCTTTCAGCGTGCAAGGACGCTCCGCTGGGCCAGAGGCAGGGAGGGGTGTTCCGACTCCCCCCTCCCTACCTCTGGACTCCACCCACCCCGCAACGGGCCAAGGGCTGCTCGCCCTTGACAATCCTAAAGAAGAAGTCGAAGCACAAAAAAGCTAGCGCTGCGCCAGTCGGCGCTATCGCTTTAACGCTTTTTTCGCTTCTCCATCCATAGCCCCTCAGTCGCTGCGCGACAGCTCCCCCCGGGGGAGCGAGCGCTCCCGTAAACCTTGCGGTTTGACCAAAAACTTTCCTGCAGCGCCGCGCTTTCGTAGAAAGCGGCGTTGCAAATGCCGTTTTCCTCTACGACCCCTCCCGTGAAAATGGAATACCGGAGCGTCCGCAGACGCTCCGGTATTCCGAAATTATAAATACTTTTTCCTTGAATCATGCCCAGAGCAACGCGGAGGGCATTCTAAATCTTTAAATCGTCTTACCGTCTCATAAAAGGAGTACCCCCATCATGATGCTGGACCGCATGGAAGGCAACGCAGAACTGAAAACCAGCGTGCAGCAGATGCTGGCCACCCGCCGGCTGACCCATAGCGTTTTGCTGGTGGGCGAAGCCGGTCTTGGCACCGGCTTTGCCGCCCGCTGCATCGCCGCTGACTACCTCTACCCCGCCGGCGGTGCCGCCGCCGAAGCGCTGCTGCGGGGCGAGTGCTGCCGCGCCGTGGCAAAGGCCGGTAAGCGCGACAGCGGCACGGTGGAGACCGGCATCGTGCGGGAAGCCATCTCGGTGTCCGGCATGGGCAGCGGCGGAAAGTATCTGGTTGGTCAGGTCACCGCCATGCGCAGCGAAATTTTCAACACCAGCCTTTCCGCCGAGGGTCGCGCCGTGCTTTTGTACCATGTGGAGCGCATGAACGAGGAATCTGCCAACGCCCTGCTGAAGGTGATGGAGGAGCCGCCGGAAGGGGTGCTGTTCCTGCTCACGGCGGATTCACTGGCCAGCGTGCTGCCCACCATCCGCAGCCGCTGCGTCAGCTTTGCGGTGGCACCGGTGTCCCCCGCCGACTGCACCCGCTACTGCGCGGCGCAGGGGGTGGATAAAAAAACAGCCGCACTGTACAGTGAGCTGTTCGATGGTCATATCGGCACGGTGCTGGCGGTCGCCCGGGACGAAGCCCGCGCTGCACAGGTGGAAAAGGCGCTGGAACTTGCCCGCGCTGCCGCCGCCCGGGACAGCTACACCGCCGCCGTGCTGCTTGCCGCTTACGAAAAGGATAAAGCCGCTGCAGCCGCCCTGCTGACCGATTTTCGCGCCGTGGCAGCAGCTGGTCTGCGCAGCAGCCCCCGCGCCCCGGTGCAGGGCACACAGGCGCGGCAGGCGGTGCGTCTGGCAGATGCCGCCTTGCAGCGGCTGGGCGCACAGGTGAACCCCAAAGTGGTGCTCTCGGTGTTTGCGGCAAAGCTTCGTACCCTTTGAAAAAATAACGAAACAACAAGAACCCCCTCCGGCGCTTGCGGTACACCGGAGGGGGTTCTTGTTTGGGGTATTGCTTTGGTGTGAGGAGGAATCATGTGCGGGGAAGTGGTTGCGGCCCCACTGTCCCTGCAAGATACAGTATACCCGATTTTACGAAAAAAGTCATTACATTTTTGTGAAAAATCAAAAAAGTTCCTGAAACTTTGTACCGCACTGCGAAAAAAATACAAAATGAAACGTTTGAGAAGTCGCGCGTGTTCTGATGGGCAGCGTGCTCGCCCTCTCCGTCTGCTCACTGCGTTCGCATCCACCTCTCCCAAAGGGAGAGGCCTTGGCAAAGAGATGAAGCTTGTGTGGACTGCCAAGGGCTCTCCCTTTGGGAGAGCTGGCGCGAAAGCGCCTGAGAGGGCGAGGTTGATTCCCCCGCGCAGCGCCGCGCCCTCACCCGTTTTTCATCTGCTCTGCGTGCAGTCTGCCGTGCTCTACATAGTGCGCGGCGTTGTGCAGGTTGGCTTCCACCTGCGCGGCACTCACCTGCTTGATGACCCGGGCGGGCACGCCCACCGCCACCGAATTGTCCGGGATGACCATGCCCTCCGGCACAAGCGCCCCTGCCCCGATGATGCAGTTTTTGCCCACCACGCAGTGGTTCAGCAATGTGGCGTGCATCCCGATCAGACTGCCGTCCCCTACGGTGCAGCCGTGCACCAGTGCGCAGTGCCCTACCGTGACGTTTTCGCCAAGGGTCACGCAGCCGCCAATGTCGCAGTGCAGCACCGCGTTGTCCTGCACGTTGCTGTTTTTGCCGATAGTCAGCGTGCCGTCATCGCCGCGCAGCACCGCACCGTACCAGACGGTGGAGCCGGGCTTTAAAACTACATCCCCCTGCACGGTGGCGCTGGGAGCTACAAAAGCTGCGCCTTCATCCCGGGGCTTTTTTCCACAAAAAGACAAGAACATTGTTAAAAACCACCTTTCACCCTTTTTCTTTTGGCTGGTTTATGGTATTCTTTATAAAGACGGATCTCGCCGTTTCTATTCTATCGCAAGGCGGGAAATGAGTGCAAGAGTAAAATAGCATATTTGCGAGATGCAGTTTGCGGATGTTGTTCGTGCATTGAAAACGCAAACTGCGATAGCAAGCTGACGCTTTATCATCAAGGGAGAAGTTCATGGATCTTCAAAAAAGCTGTCGCCGGCTGGCGGCATGGGTGCTCACGCTGGCACTGGCTGCGGCGCTGGCTTTGCCGGGCGGGGCGGTATACGCAATGCCCATCCAGACCGCCAATGCACAGGAAAGTGTTTACCTGATCAACGCCGTCACCGGCGAGGTGCTGCTGGACCAGAACTCCGGGCAGCAGCGCTGCGTGGCAAGCCTGACCAAGATGATGACCGCCCTGCTGCTGCTGGAAAGCGGCAAGAACCTTGACGAGACCATCACCGTGCCCGCCGACCTGACGGAGGAGTTCCAAAAGATCCGCAGTCAGAACGGCAGCACCATTCTGCTGGCGGCGGGCGAACAGCTGCGCCGCATCGACCTGCTGTATGCGCTGCTGGTGTGCAGCGCCAACGATGCCGCCAGCGTCATCGCGTGGGACGTGGCGGGCAGCATCCCGGCCTTTGTGCAGCAGATGAACGCCCGGGCGGAGCAGCTGGGATGCACCAGCACCCGGTTCTCCTGCCCGCACGGCTTGTACGACGATGGAAATGTTTCCACCGCACAGGATATGGGAAAGATCGCGATAGCCTGTGCCCAGTACGAGATATACCGGCAGATCGCCGATACCCTGCAATACGAGATCCCGGCCACCAACCTGCACGCGGCGCGCAGTATCCGCTCCACCAACAAGATGCTGGACCCGGAAAACAGCTGCTACCGTGCCTACATTCACGGCATGAAAACCGGGTTTACCACAAAAGCGGGGCGCTGCTATGTGACCGCCGCCCAGCAGGGGAATACCATTTACGGGCTGGTCATTCTGGGCTCGGATCGGAAAAACATCTACGCCGAAGCTGCGGCCATTCTGGACTGGGCCTTTGCGGGCTGTCCGCAGCAGCAGGCTGCTGCCTGAAAAAAAGCCGGTTTTCTTTTACCGGCATCTGTGATATGCTTTATCGCTGAAGAAGTTGATTATAGGGGGTACGCTCATGCTTCATAACACGTTCTGCCGCCGGCTGGCGGCGCTGGTGCTCACATTGGCAGTGGCTCTTTCGGCAGCGCTGCCGGGGTTTGCGGCATACCCCATGCCCGTCCAGACCGCTACCGAGACCGAGTCGGTGTATCTGTTCAACGCGGACACCGGCAAGACCATCCTGAGTCAGAACGCCGACCAGCAGAAATATGTGGCAAGCCTGACCAAGCTGATGACCGCCCTGCTGCTGGTGGAAAGCGGCAAGGACCTGAACGGTGAAGTGACCGTGCCCACCGACCTGACGCAGGAGTTCAAGGATATCCAGAACGCCAACGGCACCACCATAGGGCTACGCATCGGCGAGACCGTGCGCCGTATCGACCTGCTGAACGCCATGCTCATCGTCAGCGCCAACGACGCCGCCAGCGTTATTGCGTGGGACGTGGGTGGCAGCGTGGTGGGCTTTGTGCAGCAGATGAACGCCAAGGCGGCAGAACTGGGCTGCACCGGCACGAACTTTACCTGTGCCCACGGCCTGTTTGACTACGGCAACGTGTCCACCGCGCAGGATCTGGCAAAGATCGCCGCCGCCTGCGCGGAGAACCAGACCTTTGCACAGGTGGCGGGCACCGCCAGCTATGTGCTGCCGGCCACCAATCTGCGCAAGGCAGAGCACACCATCAGCAGCTCCAACAGCCTGATGAACAGCGAAAGCACCAACTACCGGGAATACGTCCAGTGGGTCAAGGGCGGCTTTACCACGCTGGCAGGCCGCTGCATCGTGGCCTTTGCCCAGCAGGACGGCCACAGCTACGGGCTGGTGATCCTTGGCTGCGACACGCTGGATTATCTGTTTACCGAATGCGACGACCTTTTTGACTGGGCCTTTGCCAGCTTTGCCGACCGTCCGCTGGTGGATACCCAGACCGTGCTGACCACCGTAGACCTGACCAAGTGCCGCACCGAGCCGGCTGTGGAGCTGTACGCCGCCGCGCCGGTCAGCGGCTACGGCCACAGCGATGATAAGGTAAGCTATTCCTTCGACCTGCCCGAGCGCGTCTCCGCAACCGTCAAGGAAGGTCAGAAGCTGGGCACCGCTACCGTCTATCTGGACGGCTACGAGGTGGGACAGGTAGACCTTGTGACCCACCGGGAGTATGTGTCGGATTTCCGCACCGATATCAAAGCCACCCTGCTGCTGCTCTGCGCCCTGATTTTGATTCTGTGCGCACTGGGCTTTGCCACCCTGCGCTGCGGCGGCGGGCTGACCCTTAACCAGCGCCGCCGCCAGATGAAACGGAGAAGATAAGGAAGAAAGTAAAGCGCCTGTCCGGCGAAGCCGGACAGGCGCTTTTATCCTTTATACTGCCCCGTAGATGCCGTGCACCGACACTTCCCCGGTGAAAACGTGCTGTTCCCCGGCATCGGTGCGCACCACTAAACGCCCTTCGGTGTCCACATCCACGGCTTCGCCAGCACCCTGACTGCCGTCCGGCAGGTCAAAGGTGACCCGGCGGCCCAGATTGACACAGGCGGCTTTGTATTCCTCCCGGAAGGGCGCAAAGCCGTCCCGGGCAAAGGTGTACAGATTGCGGTCAAAGCCGAAATCGGTCAGCCCCTCGGCCAGCCATGCGGGGTCGGTGGCAAGATCCACCGCAGCGCCCTGCAGTGCCAGCGAGGTGCCGTGGGGCAGGTCGGCGGCGTCAAAATAGCTCTGCGGCTGGGCAAGGTTGATGCCGATGCCGCACAAAATGCCGCGCCCCTGCTGCTGGTAGCCGTAGCTTACGCTCTCGCACAGGATGCCCACGATTTTTTTGCCGTTCAGCAAAAGGTCGTTGGGCCACTTGATCTGGCAGTCCACGCCGTAGCGCAGCTGCAGCTGGCGGCGCACCGCAAGGCTTGCCAGCAGCGGCAGGGTGGCGGGCTGCGCCAGCGGCTCCTTGATGGCCACCGTGTAGTACAGCGCCTTGCCCTCGGCGTTTACCCAGCTGCGGCCAAGCCGCCCGCGCCCGGCGGTCTGGTTTTCGGTATACACCGCCGCCACCGGGCCGAACTCTTCAAAATGTTCCTTTACATAGGCGTTGGTGCTGCCGCATTCCGGCAGATAGCGCACCTCGTTGATGCTCATTGCTTGGGTACCTCTTTGTGCTCATAGGCGGTCACTGCGCCGTTTTCCAGCGTCAGCAGACCGTAGGTGTCCGGGCCGGTGTAGCAGCGCCCGCAGGAGCCGGGGTTGAACAAAAATACATTGCCCCGCTGCTCTGCGTGGGGAATGTGGGAGTGACCGAACAGCGCCACCTCTGCGCCCCGGGCGGCGGCAGCGTCTGCCAGCGTATCCAGATCGTATTTTACACCGTACATATGGCCATGTGTATAGAAAACCACCGTCTGATCGAAGCCCGCCAAGCCGTCCAGCGGCTCCAGTGCACCAAAATCGCAGTTGCCGGCCACGGAATACACCCGCAGATGGGGGAAAAAGGCCAGCGCCTGTTCCAGATCCCGCAGACCGTCCCCCAAAAAGATCACGGCATCCACGTTGTTCTGCTCTTTGTTCAAAATGCTCTTAATGGCGTCACGCGCGCCGTGGCTGTCGCTCAGGATCAGTAGTTTTGTCACGGAAAGATATCCTCCTATACACTCATTCGGCAGCCTGCTGCAACAGCAGCAGCTGCTTGTACACTTCGCTCTTGGAATAGGCCGTGCCCTGCGCAGCAGCCTTGGCGGCGGCAGAAGCGCTGAAGCCCTCGCTGGTCAGCGCAAAGGCACGCTGCGCCGCCTGCTCCAGTGTCAGATCCTCCTCGTCGGCGGCACCGGCGGGCGCCCCCGCCATCACCAGCACATACTCGCCCCGGGGTTCGGCGGCGCGGTAGTGCTCCACGGCTTCGCCCAAGGTGGTTTTCCAGATCTCCTCGTGGAGCTTGGTCAGCTCCCGGCACAGGGTGATGCTGCGGTCTGCGCCAAAGGCGGCGGTCAGATCGTCCAGCGTGGTGCGCAGCTTGTGGGGCGCTTCGTAAAAGATGACCGTGCGCTTTTCCTGCAAAAGTTCGGCCAGACGCTCCTTTTTCTGCTTGCGGTTCACCGGCAGAAAGCCCTCGAACACCCAGCGGGAGGTGTCCTGCCCGGAGACCGCCAGCGCCGTAACGCAGGCGGAAGCTGCCGGAATGGGTACCACCTTGATGCCCCGCGCCAGCGCGTCCCGCACGATGACCTCGCCCGGGTCGGACACGCAGGGCATTCCGGCGTCACTGCACAAGGCGCAGCTCTCCCCTGCTTCGATGCGCTGCAAAATGGCTTCGCCCTTCTGCAAGGCGTGCTCGTAGTAGCTGACCATGGGCTTTTTCAGCCCCAGATAATTCAGCAGCTTCATGGTCACGCGGGTGTCCTCGGCGGCAATAAAGTCTGCCGCGCCAAAGGTGGCAGCCACCCGGGGCGGCATATCCTCCAGATTGCCGATGGGGGTCGCCACGATGTAGAGAGTTCCTGCCATAATTACCTCCTGAATTTATCGTCCGTACAGCGCCGCACCGGCGCGGATGAGCACGTCCGGCTCCACCCGCAGGCCGGTTTTACGGTTCTTCTGGGCTTCCACAAGGAACAGCCACGGGGCATTTTCCGGGGCGTTCTTCACAAAGGCCAGCCGCTTGGGCTCCAGCCGGTGGGCGCGCAGCACGGCAAGCACCTCGGCCAGCCGCTCCCGGCGGGGGGTGGAAGAGC
>OATG01000818.1_pt1 | contig 29185 bp, 16 predicted proteins | sample 1516581 | NCBI WGS metagenome assembly OATG01 (sample SAMEA2579930, study PRJEB22360) | human gut metagenome | biome: human gut; feature: human-associated habitat; material: faeces | place: Denmark | collected 2008/2010
AAGAGAATCTGAGAAATTAGATTCTCTTTTTTTGTATAACTTTAAACCTCTAAGAACATGGAAGATTCTCCAACGCAATCACACGTACTGCAATTGGCACACCCCCCTATCCCAATTGTCCGCATCGGAATCATAGGATTGGGGAATCGAGGGCTACTCACCCTGCAACGTTATCTGCAAATAGAAGGAACCGAAATCAAAGCTCTCAGCGAAATCAGGGAAGGTAACTTGAACAAAGCCCAACTCATACTCAAAGAAGCAAAGCACCCCGAAGCCACGGGATATACCGGACCAGGCGGCTGGCGAAAGATGTGTGAATGCAACGATCTGGATTTAATTTTTATCTGTACAGACTGGCTCACTCACACCCAAATGGCAACCTATGCAATGGAATGCGGCAAACATGTAGCTATCGAAGTTCCTGCCGCCATGAATATAGCCGAATGCTGGCAACTGGTCGATACAGCAGAAAAGACAAGACGCCACTGTATCATGCTGGAAAATTGCTGTTATGACCCTTTTGCCCTGACTACTCTCGAAATGGCACGTCAAGGTGTACTCGGAGAAATAATGCATGTAGAAGGAGCGTATATTCACGATCTCCGTTCCATGTATTTTGCCGAAGAGAGCGAAGGTGGTTACCACAATCACTGGGGAAAAAGATACAGTATCGAACATACAGGCAATCCCTACCCCACCCACGGACTGGGACCTGCATGTCAGATTCTCAACATCCACCGCAATGACAGAATGGAATATCTCGTATCCATGTCCACCCATCAGGCCGGCATGAGCGAGTATGCGCGGAAAAGATTCGGAGAGAACTCACCGGAAGCCCGTCAGAAGTATAAGCTAGGAGATGTCAACACCACGCTTATCCATACCGCCAAAGGAAAAACGATCATGCTTCAGTATAATGTTTCTACTCCCCGCCCTTACAGTCGCCTGCAAACAGTATGCGGTACACTCGGCTTTGCACAAAAATATCCGGTACCATGCATTGCCCTGGATTCTCATGGAGATACTCCGCTTGAAGGCGAAGCACTGGAGACAGTATTAACTCGCTATAAACACCCTTTTAGCGCCACCATCGGCGAGGAAGCACATCGTAAAGGATTACCGAACGAAATGAACTATGTAATGGATTATCGGTTAATATATTGCCTGCGCAACGGACTGCCCCTTGACATGGACGTTTATGATGCAGCCGAATGGTCGTGTATCACCGAATTAAGCGAGAAGTCGGTATTGAACGGAAGTATTCCTGTAGAAATACCGGATTTCACCAGAGGTGTCTGGGAAAAACACAAACATTAGATTTTACCTATTTACCCCAATTAAACTATAAAAACACATGAGAACATTCCTATCATTAAAGACATGCTTACTATCTGCACTTTTACTTTGTGCAAACAGCATTTCGGCAAGCAAGATTATTTCCGTATCCGATTTCGGTTTGAAACCCGACAGCCGTATCAACGCAGTGCCATTTATACAAAAGGCAATCGATGCTTGCAAGCAATATCCAGGTTCCACACTTGTCTTTCCAAAAGGAAGATATGACTTCTGGGCACAACATGCTATCGAAAAAGATTATCACGAAACGAACACCTACGATGTTAATCCCAAAATTCTCGCCGTGCTATTGGAGCAGATCAATGATCTGACGATTGACGGTAATGGTTCTGAGTTTATTATGCATGGCCGGATGCAGCCATTCACTTTGGATCATTGCCGGAACATTACCTTAAAGAACTTCTCCGTCGATTGGGAAATCCCATTAACTGCGCAAGGTATTGTCACTCAATCTACCTCCGGATACCTTGAGATCGAAATCGACTCCCACCAATATCCTTATATCATAGAAAACAAACGACTGACTTTTGTCGGTGAAGGATGGAAAAGCAGTCTTTGGGCGATCATGCAGTTTGATCCCGACACCCATCTCGTCCTGCCAAATACAGGTGACAACTTAGGCTGGCGCTCATACGATGCAACAGAAGTAAAACCTGGATTAATACGCTTATCCGATCCTAAAAAGGAGGCTGATAAATTCTTCCCTGCGCCGGGTACGGTCCTTGTGTTACGACACAGCACCAGAGACCACGCCGGTATCTTCATTTACCACAGCATGGACACAAAACTAGAAAACGTAAAACTATTCCATACCTGCGGACTGGGAATTCTGTCACAGTATAGCAAGAATATATCTTTCAATGATGTACATATCATCCCTAACACTTCCAAGAAACGTGTGCTGAGCGGACATGACGACGGTTTCCACTTCATGGGATGCAGCGGATTACTCAAGATTGAGAACTGCAGTTGGGCAGGATTGATGGATGATCCTATTAACATCCATGGAACATGTTCCCGTATTATGGAAGTTCTTTCTCCTACCCGTATCAAATGCAAATTCATGCAGGACATGAGTGAAGGGATGGAATGGGGACGTCCGGACGAAACAATCGGATTTATAGAGCATAAAACCATGCGTACCGTAGCTACTGGTAAAATGAATAAATTTGAAGCACTAAATAAAGCTGAATTTATCATCGAATTATCAGCACCACTTCCAGCCGGAGTGGAAGCCGGATATGTAATAGAGAATCTGACCTGCACACCTGATGCAGAAATACGCAACTGCCATTTCGGAAGTTGCCGGGCACGTGGTCTGCTTGTATCTACTCCCGGCAAGGTTATTATTGAGAACAATGTATTCGAATCCAGCGGCTCTGCCATTCTGATTGCCGGAGACGCAAATGCATGGTACGAGTCAGGAGCTGTCAGAGACGTGCTGATACGTAACAATGATTTCCGTTATCCTTGCAATTCTTCGATTTATCAGTTCTGTGAAGCCGTGATCAGCATTGATCCGGAAATTCCGACATCGGAACAGAAGTACCCCTATCATCGCAATATCCGCATTGTGGATAATACCTTCCACCTATTTGATTATCCGATTCTCTTCGCACGGTCGGTAGACGGACTCACCTTCTCCTCCAATACACTCATACGTGATACGACTTACCAGCCTTATCACTATCGTAAAGAAGGTATTACGCTGGAAGCATGTAAATCTGTGGTTATTTCAAACAATAAGATTGAAGGGGATGTATTAGGACGTACTGTTAAAATTGAAAATATGAAACCTTCGGATGTCAAGATTAGCAAGAACCCTTTCTTTAAACTGAAAAAATAAAAAACACCATATAGGCAATTAAACGTATTCAGGCTCAAGCATGAGCATGAATACGTTTGAGTCTTTATCCCATAAATACAACAAATAAAGGAAGGTTCTCTTTGATGAACTTCAATGCTAAGGTAATCTGCCGTTCTATTGCTTTTTCACTGACTGCACAACGTTCCGCGATTTCCCGATTAGATAGATGCTCTTCGCGGCTCATTCTAAAGATCTGCTGCCGTCTGGCCGGAAGTTGCGAAATCAATTTATCAATATAGTTCTTCAAATCAGCAGCATCCAATTCCTCTTCTATATCATAAGAATTTTCAAGTCCTTTCAGAACTGTCATTTTAAAATTCAGCTCATTAAAATGTCTACGCGAATAATTGAATATAATATTACGGGTAATCATAAAAAGCAACCCATCAAAATTCTTGGTAATATCAAGAAACTCTTTGGACTCCCAAACTTTCACAAAAACATCCTGAACTACTTCTGAAATCACGGAAGATGAAGTGACATAAAGTCGTGCAAAGTTATAAACCTTCAGCCAATAAAGGTCATACAGCAAAGAAAATGCAGCCGCATCTCCCGCTTTTACCTTTTCCAGAATTATTGTCTCCTCCATCTCTTTTCAATTGTGTTACAAAAATAAAGAAATAACCATTAACCACAACATTTTTTTTGATTTTTATTTATAATAAAGTTACCTTTTTTCCTTTAATAATGTCTTCAAAATCTATTCTAATTATTAAATTCAACTAAGTTCTGTTAGAACTTTGTTTCTTTTCCTATCTACACATCTTGCTTTTACTCTTTCCCATATCTGTTCTTTTATTTTAAAATCTATAGCTTTATTTTCTGATTCATTCCATTGTATTTTAAGTTCTCTATCCACTGATTCCAGGTCAGCATAGCTTCTCCGCTGCTTTTTAGTCAGCCGTCCTGCCAGCAAATCTTTAATCAAACTCATCTTTGTATCTTTATCCATCCTATCTTACTTTGTTATTATTCTATTTATTATTACTCGTATATTATAAATACACTTGAGTTAAGTCTACCCCCACATCCCTTCGATAAAAAAAATAGAAAAACTATCATTAAAATCACAATGAGCTAATATTCAATAAATTAACCACTAACCAAAAAGAAGTTTTTTTTTCGAAAAGTCATTTTTTTATCTTAGTTCTAACAGAACTAAGATGGTATTTTGCCGTAGCTTCACTCGCTCTTTTACTAACAATAGGAGGATTTTGGATGAATTCAGTCAGAGATAATATTAACGACGAATTTATAATGGTGATAGCACAACAAAACCAAATGCACGTTTTACCGGACAGTACAAAAGTATGGATGGAATCAGGTAGTTCCATTAAATACACAAAAGCCTTTAACAAAAAAAGAGAAGTATGGCTAGAAGGCAACTCATTTTTTGAAGTATATAAACATGAAGGCAGTTTCTTCCAAGTACATATTAATAAAGCTTTTATAGAAGTAAAGGGAACCTGTTTTCAAATCAAGCAAACTAATGCTGAAAAAAATGAAATCACGCTGTTTCATGGTAAAATAGAATTTAATGTAGAATCTACAGGAGAGAAAATTATCATGTCTCCATCGCAAAAGGTAATGTATAATCCAAACAATGCACAAACATTAGTTGAGAATGTAATGGATATCAATTGGAAGGACGGAAGATACAACTTCAAAGAAACCCCATTACCCCAGCTCATTTCAATTGTAAATCAAATATACCAATCAAATATAATTCTAGAAGGAAAGTTTACTAAACAATCTTCATTCACAGGTAGCATCCGTTATGATGAAACATTGGATGACGTAATAGAGAAGCTTTGTTTCAGCCTTAACCTCACATACAAAAAACAGAATAGTAAAATAGTAATATATAATTAACCATATTTCTAATAATTAACCCAATATTTAACCTCACAACAAGTTAAATCATGAAAAAAAATCACAGTTGTTACCGGAGGCGATATCTGAAGCATATCGCACTCGTTTTGCTCTTTTACCCCTTGTCCGCTCTTGGAGCTCAGGGACACATATCTATCAAGGGGCAATCAATCACTATTATGCAAGCTATCCAGCTTATAGAAAAAAACAGCGACTACACGTTTTTCTACAATGCAGCAGATCTCGAAGACAAACAACGGAAAGACATTAATTGTAATGGTCCTATTGACGAGATTCTGGATGAAGTTTTCAAAGACAGCGGTATTAGCTATATCGTAAAAAACAAAGAGGTTATTCTCAACGTACAAAAAACGAATAACACCCAACAAAAGAAAAAACGTACTGTAACCGGTACTATCATAGACGCAGTGGACGATAGCCCCATCATTGGAGCTAACATCACGATTAAAGGTGACAAGAACACTGGTACAATCTCGGATATTGATGGTAATTTTAGTCTTTCCATACCCGACAATAAGACGATCCTTGTCGTAACTTACATCGGATATAAAACTCGTGAAGTTCCTGTAGAAGATCTAGGGAATATCAAAATTGTACTGGAAGGAGACGATCATACCTTGAATGAAGTTGTCGTAGTCGGTTCCGGTACCCAAAAGAAGGTCAGCGTAACAGGAGCTATCACAAGTATAAAAGGTGCCAGCCTCAAACTGCCGTCATCTACCCTGTCCAACTCATTTGCCGGAAAGTTGGCGGGTGTCATCGCAAAAACAAACTCCGGAGAGCCTGGCTCCGGTGCCGAATTTTACATTCGCGGTATCGGTACTTTTGGTGGACGAGCAACTCCTCTGATTTTATTGGATGATGTAGAAATATCATCCGGTGACCTTAATTATGTGCCAGCCGAGAATATTGAAAGCTTCTCTATCCTTAAAGATGCATCTGCCACCGCTATCTATGGTTCACGCGGAGCTAACGGTGTAATGATCGTCACAACTAAAGGCGGAGAATACAATAGTAAAACATCCATCAACGTTACAGCGGAAAACTCTTTCAACTACTTAGACAAGTTCCCGGAATTTGTGGACGGAGCTACTTACATGGATATGTATAATAAAGCTTCATTAGCCAGAAACTCTTCCGCTACACCCAAATACAGTGCTACAGACATGGAACGCACGGCATCCGGAGTCAACCCATACCTATACCCCGATGTAAACTGGCAAGACGTATTGTTCAAAAACATGAGTATGCGCCAACGTGCCAACGTCAACATTTCCGGTGGTGGTTCTAAAGTTAAATATTACATGAGTTTGGATGTCAGCCATGATTCAGGCTTGCTGAACACAGGGAAAGCATATTCATGGAACAACAATATTAATATAATGAACTATACCTTCCAGAATAATATTGCTTATAAACTGACGCCGACGACAACAATCAAAATGAATATGAACGCTCAGATCCGTCAGAAAAAAAGCCCGAATGTATCAAGCGAGGATTTGTTCAAACAGATTCTGACTACTACCCCCATAGAATTTCCGGTTACTTATCCAAGTCAGGACGGGCGTATCATGTACGGCAATAACATCATCTCAGGAAGTACCTTATACACGAACCCCTATGCCAGGATGATGACATCCTTTGCCGAAACGAACGAAAATACACTTAACACAGTTATCAAGATAGACCAGGATTTGGATTTTATCACTAAAGGGCTTAAAATTAATGCTTTTGTAAATTTCAAAACCTGGTCAAGTTCTTACTTTGATCGTAGCATTGCCCCTTATTATTATCGCATAAAAAGCGGAAGCTACGATGAAACCGACCTGGAAAATACGAATTATGAATTGGAACTGCTAAATTCGAATGGCAGCGATTATATCAGTCAGTCGGCTATCGGAAAGTCTTCCGACCAAACATTTGAATTACAGTTCAACCTAAACTACGCCCGTCAATTCGGTCTGCATAATGTAGGTGCCATGTTACTCTACAAACAACGCGAATACAGAAGCGACGTGTTACCCAACCGTAATCAAGGCCTTTCCGGACGTCTTACTTATGATTACGGACAACGCTATCTGTTTGAGTTTAACTTCGGTTACAACGGGACCGAACGTCTGGCCAAAGAAGACCGTTTCGGATTCTTCCCTGCCGTCTCTTTAGGATGGGTAATAAGCAATGAAGCTTTCTTCGAACCAATGAAAAATGTAGTGGACAATCTCAAGGTCAGAGGTTCCTACGGTCTTGTAGGTAGCGATGACCTGGCAACAGCCGGCGGAAGTTATTACCTGTATATAGACAAGATTACAAACAACGACCTGTCTTATCTGAAATGGACTTCCGGACAAAATATGGACTACCAATTAGGAGGTCCTCAGATGGCATACTACGCCATGTCCGGTTTGGGATGGGAAAAAGTAAAGAAGCTCGATATCGGTATTGATTTTACATTGTTCCGCAACTGGACATTTACCTTCGATTATTTCTACGACAAGCGTTATGACATCTTCATGAACCGTGAAGCATGGCCGCAATCACTGGCTTATCATATTGCCAAACCTTGGAGTAATATTGGTAAAATGGATAATAAGGGAGTAGAATTCAGTATTAATTATGCCAATAACTTCTCCAGAGATTTGTCTGTCAGTCTACAGGCAAACTTCACCTACAACAAAAATAAAATGGTCTATGTGGATGAACCGGAATATCCGACTATATGGAAGTCAGAAACCGGAAAACCTTATTCACGCATTACCGGCTACATAGCAGAAGGCTTATTCAAGTCACAAGAAGAAATAGATAACAGCCCTGCCCAGAATTTGGGTTCTACACCCAAGGTCGGAGATATTAAATATCGTGACCTTAACGGTGATGGTATCATTGATTCGGATGACCAGACGATGATCTCCAAATATGGAAGTACTCCACGCTTACAATACGGATTTGGCGGAACTGTCAACTACAAAAAGTTTGATTTTGGTGTCTTCTTCAGTGGCTCTGCTCTGCGTTCTATCATGACAAACGGTATTGACCCTTTCCAAGAAGGAATAGCCGTCGGTAACAGAAATGTATTAAAATATATAGCTGATAATTACTGGTCGGAAGAAAAACTGAATTGGGATGCCAAATATCCTCGTCTGGGATTACTTGCAACAGACGTTGCCAACAATACAGTGAACAGTAGTTACTGGTTGAGAAATGGTTCTTTCCTCCGATTGAAGAATGTAGAAGTAGGATATAAGATACCTTACGGACGTATTTTCGTCAGCGCAGCCAATCTATTCACCTTTAGTCCGTTTGACCTTTGGGATCCTGAACTGTCTTCTTGGAACAGTTATCCTATGCAAAAAACTGTCAATGTCGGAATTCAACTTCAGTTCTAATTTATTATGAGAAAAAATATGAAACTAACACGCATCTTTCAAAATATAAGTATAGCAGTTATTATCACTGCATTGGGCTTAACCTCATGTGATTATCTAGACGTTGTTCCACCCGAACAACCCAATATCGATGACGCAATGTCAAGCCCCACCCGAGCTTTAGGATTTCTTTATTCCTGTTATGGAGGTGTCAGTACAGACTTACCCAGTGCCTATCTGGGGGAAATAAACTCTACGACAGACGAATATGTATTACCTTATTCATGGAACACAGACGGTTATTGGGGCGCCTATGCATTTAACACTGCATCATCCACTAACCAAGACTGGCTATGGGGAACTACTTACCAATATATAGGACAATGTTATCTGTTTTTACAAAAGTTGGAAAATGCGGGAAGCGACATTGCATCTGATGCAGAAAAGGAACAATGGAGAGCCGAATGCCAATTCCTGGTAGCTTATTACCACTTCGCTACTTTAAGAAGATATGGTCCCATCCCAATTACAGACTCGTACATTCCGATGGATACCCCAACGTCAGAGTATAATGGACGTTTTCACTTTGACTATTGTGTAGACTGGATTGCGAACCAGCTGGATGAAGCCGCCAAAGTACTTCCTGCCAACCGCACCGTTACCAATGAATGGGGTCGCGCTACATCTACTATAGCTAAAGCTGTAAAAGCACGTTTGTTACTTTATGCCGCATCTCCTTTATGGAACGGAAGTTTCCCCTACCCTAACTGGCAGAATGAGAATTTCGAGACTCCGGGTTACGGTAAAGCTTTGGTAAGCAATACTTATGACAAGAGCAAATGGGAAAGAGCACTTGCCGCATGTCAGGAAGCACTTACATTAGCTACAACTTCCGGTGACCGTGAACTTTACGATGACGACGAATATTACTCCCGACAATCCCTGAACTTACCTTTTGTTCCCGGAGTAGCAGACGTGGAAGATAATAAAGAATTCCTGAAAAACGTAATGAAGATGCGCTATGCCGTAAGTACACGTGAATCTGAAGGAAACAAAGAAATTATCTGGGGATTATCCAACCAGTTTGATTTTTATTCCCGTTATCCGCTTCGTATTCTGAAGAAATCGGATGGAACATGGCATGCTGGTTATAGTGGTGTATCTCCTACATTATATACGTTCGAACATTTCTATACAGCTAACGGGAAACTACCTGAAAAAGACCTTGACTTTACTCCTTCCTCTGAATGGTTTGAGTCAGCAGGTATCTCTTCACGGGAAGACATTATCAAATTGAATGTGGGTCGTGAACCTCGTTTCTATGCATGGATGGCTTTTGACGGTGGTGACTACGGAACTAAATTTGCGGCCGGTTCTCCTCTGAAACTGGAAATGAGGAATTCGGAAATGCACGGTTACAATCCGTCTCTATTTAATCGTGACCATAGTGTCACAGGGTTCCTGACACAAAAGTTTGTTGATCCGGTAACTGAATTCTATACAGCCGGCGGTTCTACAAGCGGAACAAGCGCACCTACTATCTTATTCCGCCTGGCCGAACTCTACCTAAACGTAGCAGAATGCCATGCAGCATTAGGAAATACACAGGAAGCCATTGATGCACTAAATCCTGTTCGTGAACGTGCCGGAATCCCTAAATTAACATTGGCTGATATCACAAATAATATGACAATAAAAGACTGGGTACACAATGAACGTTTTGTTGAATTATGGAACGAAGGTCACCGCTTCTTCGATGTCCGCCGTTGGGCAGAAGGAGCCAAGTACTTTGGAGCAAACAAACGGGAAGGATTGAATGCAGAAGTTCAAAGTCCCACATTCGAAGAATTTAATAAACGAACTACAGTTGATGCACCTTATGTGTGGGAAAACCGCATGTACCTGAATCCGGTATTCTACAACGAAGTATACAAAAATCCGCAAATGGTACAAGCACCCGGATATTAATTATTTTTTATTCATTCATAACAATATAGAATATATATGAAACATATATCAATAGCATTGTGTTTGTGCGGGATGATTCTGATGAATACTTCCTGCGACAATTATGACGATACCTATCCGCAGGAATATGAGAAAATACTATCACTGCAGACCACCGGTGAGCAAGCCGTAGATCTTTATAAAACAGGAGAGGCTACTAACTATTCAATAACGGTCATTAAATCCGGAAGTCAACCCACATTGACAGCTTCTGCCCATATCGGTGCAATGGATGCAGTCAATTTTGAGAAGTATATCTCCGAGAGAGGTTTGGACTATGTGGCAATGCCTGCCAATTGTTATTCGTTCAACATGGAAGAACTCGATTATTCTTCTGCTGAAACCTATAAGATCATCAATTTACAGTTGAATACCAACGAGATAGAAATCTTTGAGCAGACTCTTGAAGAGGGACAAACGTGTGTCCTTCCAATCATGCTGACCAGTACATCCGATTCCATCCTGGCGGATAAAAACACATTAGTTCTGAAACCGGAGATTATTACTCCCTCTCTTTCAGTCACTGAATCCAGTTCAGGAACCGTGACTAAATATCTGCCCCAAAGTGGAGGCACCATTGCTCTTGATTTAGGATTGCAAGTCGAAAACCAATGGAATTTCACCTGTAAAGTAGCAATTGATGAAACTACTACTACCTTAGAAGGAGCAACGTTGGTTTCGGATATCATCTCATTTGAGCCTGGAAACACATCTTCTGTTCAAGTTAATATCCCTAAGTTTACGAAGACCTCCGGAAATGTGGGTATAAAGATTCTGGAAATTAATGGAAAAGACGGTTTCGAATTCGACACGAATCCATTTATACTGGTTGCATCTGTTGAAAAATACAGTCTGACAGCGGACATGCTTTCCAGTAATGCAATAGAACCGTCAGAAGGTTCCTTAGCTAATTTATTGGATGGAGATATAGGTACCTACTTCCACAGCGCGTGGAGTGTATCAATTGCCGACAAGCATTATGTTCAAGTAAAATTGCCCGTATCAACTAAGACATTCCGTTTCACCTATACAAACAGATCAAATAACGGAAATGCCGCTTTGGCATGGTTCAATTTATATACAGGAACGAATGAGAACAATTTACAACTTTACAAGCGTTTTGCGTGGGATGAAGATGGTCTCCCGTCAGGTGCTGCAGGAGTTTATGTTTCTCCCGACGTTTCAATAGACAATGCTGCCAACACCTTACGCTTTGAATGTGAAAGCAACTGGACCGGTGGTTCCTTCTTTGTATGGAGCGAATTTAGTCTGTTCATACTGTCCGAATAATAAATGAGAGACAAAGGGTGAGTCAGACTTTTGATTCACCCTTTTATACCTCATCTATCTTAAAAACTAATACAGCAAAAAAATGACAATAAAAAGATTCATTACTAACCTGTTAGCCCTTTTTACTCTATTCACAGTTTCACTGGCATGCAAGGATACCGAAAAATCGATTATAAATAGCTCCTTCAGTATCAGTGAAGAATATCTGATACAAAATCTGGATAAATCAAGTACGTCTGTCCAGATTCCAATTAACACATCTATGGAGTTAGCTCAATGGAGTGTCTCTTATGAAGCAAACTGGCTACAATGCTCAAAACAAAAGACAGCAGCAGAAGGAACTTTCCTGAGAATTACAGTGAATGAAAATACAGGCGAAACCAAAAGAACAGCCAACATAAAAGTAACATCAACTACTGCTACCTATACTATCACCGTTAATCAATATGCCAAAGGCGAAGTAATTGTTGAGGGTGACATCAAGGTTACACCAACCGGAGGCAAAGCGAGTGAGCATCAGGAGGGACAGGATATTGAAAATACATATGATGGCAAATTTTCAACTGATGGAGCTGCCCCTTTCCACACTCCGTGGGGACAATCCGCCAAATTCCCTGTCACGCTGGAATACTATTTTAAAGGAGATACGGAAATAGACTACTTAATTTATTATACACGATCCGGTAATGGAAACTTCGGAAAGGTCAAAGTATATACAACAACCAATCCTGACCGATCAGATTATACATTACAGGGAGAATATGACTTTAAAGAGCAGAATGCTCCTTCCAAAGTTTCATTTTCAGAAGGCATAAAAGCGACCGGAATCAAATTCGAAGTATTAAGCGGTCTGGGTGATTTTGTAAGCTGTGATGAAATGGAATTTTACAAAACAAATACGGATAAAACACTGGATAAACAACTTCTTACCGTATTCACCGATATAACTTGTACGGAAATAAAGAACAACGTCACCAACGAACAGATACAAGCTCTGCCAGACTATTTCGTCAGAATAGCAGAAGCGGTTCGTGACAATACATACGACAAATGGGAAAAAGAATTTCGCATTCGCAGCTATGAACCATACAGTAATATTGCTGAATGGGCGGATAAATTAATGACTAAGAAATATAGTGATCTCGACAATCCGACTGGTATATCCGTCAAGACAGGAGACGATATCATCGTATTGGTTGGTGACACATACGGACAGAATATTTCAATGCAGTGTATTTGGGAAACAGGAACAGAATACAAGCAAACAGCTTCTTCAGGCGATGTCTATATGCTAAATCCCGGAGTCAACAAACTGACTATGAAAGGAGAAGGACAATTGTTTGTCATGTACAACACCGAACTGACTTCAAATACAGCAAAACCCATCAAAATTCACATACCACTCGGAAGTGGCACAGTGAACGGTTTCTTCGACCTGAAAGAACATAAGACAGACGAAAAATACGCTGAATTATTGAAAAAATCAACACACAAATACTTCTGCATACGCGGTGAAAAGATCATGTTCTATTTCCACCGCAACAAATTATTGGAATATGTACCCAACAACATCCTCTCAGCTATCCATCTATGGGATAACATTGTCGGCTGGCAACAAGAATTAATGGGAATTGACGATGTACGCCCATCACAAGTCAACAACCATTTATTTGCCATCTCACCGGAAGGAAGTTATATGTGGGCTTCTGACTATCAAATCGGATTTGTCTATACCTACTTAGGCAATATCTTGTTGGAAGATAATGTAATGGCAGCGGAAGATAACGCGTGGGGACCAGCTCATGAAATTGGCCATGTTCATCAGGCAGCTATTAACTGGGCCAGTTCTACCGAATCATCTAATAATCTGTTCTCTAATTTCATTATCTATAAATTAGGAAAATACAAATCGCGTGGTAACGGGTTAGGAAGCGTTGCAACCGCCCGTTATGCCAACGGGCAGGCTTGGTATAATATGGGAGACGCAACCCACCAGAACGAAGACACAGAAACGCATATGAGAATGAACTGGCAACTATGGATTTACTATCACCGATGCGAATATAAAACAGATTTCTGGCAAACACTTTTCAAACTGATGCGTGAAGTGAATATGACCGAAGGTGAAGATCCCGGGAAAAAGCAACTTGAATTTGCCAAAATGGCAAGTAAAGCCGCCAATCAGAACCTGACAGACTTTTTCGAGATGTGGGGATTCTTCGAACCTGTCAATACGACTATCGAACAGTATGGAACATACAAATACTATGTAAGTGATGCGATGATTCGGGAAGCAAAAGAATACATGGCACAATTCCCTGCCCCGAAACATGCTTTCCAATACATTGAAGACAGAAAGAAAAGTGAGTTTCCACCGAATGACTACCGCTATTCGGCAGTCGGAGATGTCGGATATTACACTCAATTCAAAGAAAATCAGAAGATAACCAAAGCTATCACGGCAGAGCTGGCAGGACGCAAGGTCTCCATCCAAAACGGAGATGAAGCTGTGGCTTTTGAACTCAGAGAGAATGATGAAAATGGAAAATTACTTTATTTTTCTACCTTCACGACTTTCGAGATTCCTTCATCTATATTGATGGTGAATGCCAAATTATATGCCGTACAAGCTGACGGAAAACGTATTCTGTTATAAGAATAATTTAACTTAACACACATTACAGATGTAGAAACGGCATCGCTCACTGTTCGGGCGATGCCGAAAATATCATTATAACATAGCGAATAGTGCGACTCTTTTTCTACCAAAAATATAGACGGGCAATGAAAATATCTACAATAATTACACTGGATTGATTAATTAATTAGTATTTTTGACACCGAAATGAAAAACCAATTAATAACCCCCAATTAAAAATTAAAAGAAAGATGAAGAAACTACTACTTAACACACTCATCGGTCTTGCATTGTTGACCTGCCAGACCAGTTTTGCTCAAAAGACAAAAGCAAAGTTCTCTCCGATTAAAGTAGAAACTCCGGCTCGTCCGGCAAATCAGCAAGATGTAATCCAACTCGTTACTCCTAAACTTGAAACAGTCCGTGTAGGCTTTATCGGATTGGGAATGCGCGGTCCCGGTGCGGTCGAACGCTGGACACATATTCCGGGAACTCAGATTGTAGCTTTATGCGATCTTCTCCCCGAACGTGTTGAAAATGCTCAAAAGATACTGGAGAAAGCTGGTCTGCCGAAAGCAGCTTCCTACGCAGGAGACGAAAAAGCATGGAAAAAGCTCTGCGAACGTGACGATATCGACGTGGTATACATAGCTACAGACTGGAAACACCATGCAGACATGGGTGTATACGCTATGGAACATGGCAAACATGTAGCCATCGAAGTACCTGCCGCTATGACACTGGATGAAATCTGGAAGCTAATCAACACTTCTGAAAAGACTCGCAAACACTGTATGCAACTGGAAAACTGCGTATATGACTTCTTTGAACTGACTTCACTCAATATGGCACAACAAGGTGTATTCGGTGAGGTACTTCACGTAGAAGGTGCTTATATACACAATCTGGAAGACTTCTGGCCGTATTACTGGAACAACTGGCGTATGGACTACAATCAGAAACATCGTGGTGATGTATATGCAACTCATGGTATGGGCCCGGCTTGCCAGGTACTCAATATTCACCGTGGCGACCGTATGAAAACTCTCGTAGCTATGGACACCAAAGCTGTGAACGGTCCGGCATACATTAAAAAGTCTACCGGAAAAGAAGTAAAAGACTTCCAGAACGGAGACCAGACCACAACCCTCATCCGTACGGAGAACGGCAAAACAATGCTGATACAGCACAATGTAATGACTCCCCGTCCTTACAGCCGTATGTACCAGGTAGTTGGAGCTGATGGCTATGCCAGCAAATATCCGATTGAGGAATACTGTCTAAGACCTACACAAGTAGACTCTAATGATGTGCCGAATCACGAAAAGCTGAACGCACACGGTTCTGTATCTGAAGATGTAAAAAAAGCATTGATGGCTAAATACAAAGATCCTATTCACAAAGAACTGGAAGAAACTGCCAAGAAAGTAGGTGGACACGGCGGTATGGATTATATCATGGACTATCGTCTGGTATACTGTCTGCGCAATGGTTTGCCACTGGACATGGACGTTTACGACCTCGCAGAATGGTGTTGTATGGCCGAACTGACCAGACTCTCCATCGAAAACGGTTCTGCTCCGGTAGAAGTTCCTGATTTCACCCGTGGCGGATGGAACAAAGTGCAAGGTTACAGACATGCTTTTGCCGAATAAGCCATTATACCTTATTAATATATAAACTTACGGATAGCCAGACTGGGAAAAAGTCAGGTTATCCGTAAGTTCATGTTCGGCACTTTACTGATTATTATAATCACCTATATGAAAGCAGATATTTTAAAACCCTCTAGACAGACTATCCTTCGGGAAGCCAAAGATTATGTGATGATCGCCGTAGGTATGATACTTTATGGCATCGGATGGACCGTTTTCCTACTCCCCAACGACATTACGACGGGCGGAGTGCCGGGTATTGCATCTATTGTATATTGGGCAACGGGATTCCCGGTACAGTATACATATTTCAGCATTAACTTTTTCTTATTGTTGCTTGCGCTTAAGTTATTGGGATTAAAGTTCTGTATTAAAACTATTTTTGGAGTATTCACCCTGACTTTCTTCCTGTCCGTTATCCAGCAACTGGCATCAGGCGTTTCCCTTCTTCGCGACCAACCTTTCATGGCATGCGTCATCGGAGCATCGTTCTGTGGCGGCGGTATCGGAGTTGCGTTCTGCGCCAACGGAAGCACCGGCGGTACGGACGTCATTGCCGCCATCATCAACAAATACCGGGACATAACCTTGGGAAGAGTCATACTGATCTGCGATATGATCATCATTACCTCCAGTTATTTCGTTCTGAAGGACTGGGAGAAGGTGGTATACGGATTTGCAACACTTTACATTTGCAGTTTCGTCCTCGATCAGGTAGTAAACAGCGCACGTCAGTCTGTCCAGTTTTTTATCATATCCAATAAATATGAGGAGATAGGACGACACATCAACGAATACCCTCACCGTGGAGTGACGATCATCAATGCAACCGGCTTCTACACAGGCAGAGAAGTGAAAATGATGTTTGTGCTTGCCAAAAAGCGGGAGTCTACCATCATCTTCCGACTGATTAAAGATATCGACCCCAACGCATTTGTATCGCAAAGTGCCGTTATCGGAGTTTATGGGGAAGGCTTCGACCATATCAAAGTTAAATAAAAAAAGAAACAAGATTGAAAAACATGAAATACAGATCATATCACCTATTACTGGCAGGAATATTCTCTCTGTTAACAACAGGCGCTATGGCCGAAAAGACATCCGACAAACCTTACTGGCAGGATGTGCAAGTTGTATCGGTCAATAAAGAATATCCGCGTACTTCCTTCATGACGTACGATAACCGGACTGATGCACTTACCGGGAAGTTTGAAAAAAGCAACTATTATCAGTTGCTGAACGGTACATGGAAGTTCTTCTTTGCAGACAGCTACAAAGACCTTCCCGCCAATATCACCGACCCTTCCGTGAGCACGGACTCCTGGAATGATATCAAAGTCCCGGGCAACTGGGAAGTACAAGGGTATGGAGTGGCTATCTACACCAACCACGGTTATGAGTTCAAGCCCCGTAATCCACAGCCTCCCAGCCTTCCGGAAGCCAATCCCGTGGGAGTCTACCGTCGGGACATCGATATTCCCGCCGATTGGAAAGAACGGGATATCTACCTCCACCTCGCCGGAGCGAAATCAGGTGTATATGTATACATCAACGGACAAGAAGTAGGATACAGCGAAGATTCCAAGAACCCCGCAGAATTCCTGATCAACAAATACGTGAAACCGGGTAAGAATGTACTTACACTGAAAATCTTCCGTTGGAGCACAGGTTCTTATCTGGAATGTCAGGACTTCTGGCGTATCAGCGGTATCGAACGGGATGTTTATCTGTATTCACAGCCCAAAGCCGCCCTGAAAGATTTCCGCATCACATCGACACTGGATGACAGTTACAAGAACGGAGTATTCGCTTTGAACGTCGACCTGCGCAATCATCGTCCGGCTGCAACCAATCTGACACTGGCATATGAACTGCTCGACGCTCAGGGAAAAGTAGTTGCCACCGAAGAGAAGACAACTTATGTCCCTGTCAACGAGACACGAACCCTTTCTTTTGACAAGAATCTGACCGATGTACACACATGGACATCGGAACACCCGAACCTTTACAAGCTAGTAATGACTGTCAAAGAAGAGGGTAAAGTCAATGAGATTATCCCTTTCAACGTAGGATTCCGTCGCATCGAGATCAAACCTATCGATCAGAAAGCCGCCAACGGAAAACCTTATGTATGCCTGTTTATCAACGGACAACCGCTGAAATTGAAAGGAGTCAATATCCACGAACATAATCCGGAAACCGGACATTACGTCACCGAAGAACTGATGCGTCGGGACTTCGAACTAATGAAACAGCATAATCTGAACAGTGTACGTCTCTGCCATTATCCGCAGGACCGCCGTTTCTATGAACTTTGCGACGAATACGGACTTTACGTGTACGATGAAGCCAATATCGAAAGCCACGGTATGTACTACGATCTACGTAAAGGCGGCTCATTAGGCAACAATCCCGAATGGCTGAAACCACACATGGATCGCACAATCAATATGTTCGAACGCAACAAGAACTACCCCAGCGTCACTTTCTGGTCGTTAGGAAATGAAGCCGGAAACGGATACAACTTCTACCAGACTTATCTTTGGTTGAAAGAAGCCGACAAGAACATCATGCAACGTCCCGTCAACTATGAACGTGCACAATGGGAATGGAACACCGATATGTACGTACCTCAGTATCCGGGTGCCGGCTGGCTGGAAGATATCGGCAAGAACGGCAGCGACCGTCCTATTGTCCCGTCAGAATATGCACACGCAATGGGCAACTCTACCGGAAATCTCTGGGGACAATGGCAGGCTATCTATAAATATCCGAACCTTCAGGGAGGATATATCTGGGACTGGGTAGATCAGGGTCTGCTCCAGAAAGACAAGAACGGAAGAGAATACTGGGCTTATGGAGGTGACTTCGGAGTAAATGCACCCAGCGACGGTAATTTCCTCTGCAACGGTCTTGTTAACCCCGACCGTGGTCCGCATCCGGCAATGGCAGAAGTGAAATACGTGCATCAGAATGTCGGCTTCGATGCGATTGACGCAGCATCGGGCAAGTTCAACATCACGAACCGTTTCTACTTCACCAATCTGAAAAAGTATCAGATACATTACAGCGTACTGGCCAACGGAAAAACCGTCAAAAGCGGAAAGGTATCACTGGACATCGCTCCGCAGGCTTCAAAAGAATTCACCGTACCGGTAAGTGGTCTGAAAGCCCGTCCGGGAACAGAATATTTCGTAAACTTCAGCGTGATAGCCGTAGAACCGGAACCGCTGATTCCCGCCGGATACGAGATTGCATATGACCAGTTCCGTCTGCCCGTCGAAACCGAAAGGAATACGTACAAAGCCAACGGCCCCGCATTGCAAACTCAAACCCAAGGAGACGAACTGACTGTTTCTTCTTCAAAAGTAAACTTTGTATTCAACAAGAAGAGCGGTCTGGTTACCTCATACAAAGTGGATGGAACCGAATACTTCAAAGACGGATTCGGCATCCAGCCCAACTTCTGGCGGGCACCTAATGACAATGATTACGGAAACGGTGCTCCCAAACGCCTCCACGTATGGAAAAAGTCCAGCAAAGACTTCCACGTGACAGACACGAAGGTAAGCACAGAAGACAAAGCCGTCCTGTTGCAGGCAACTTATCTGCTGGCAGCCGGCAATCTGTATGTTGTCACCTATAAGATATACCCAAGCGGAATCGTTCATGTAAATGCCAAATTTACTTCTACCGATATGCAGGCTGCCGAGACGGAAGTCTCGGAAGCTACCCGCATGGCTACCTTCACTCCCGGAAGTGATGCAGCCCGCAAAGCCGCTTCCAAGCTGGAAGTCCCCCGCATCGGTGTACGTTTCCGTCTGCCGGCGCAGATGAACAATGTACAGTATTTCGGGCGTGGTCCGGAAGAAAACTACATCGACCGCAATCACGGAACCATGGTAGGCGTCTATCAGACAACCGCCGATAAGATGTACTTCAACTACGTACGTCCTCAGGAGAACGGACATCACACGGATACGCGCTGGCTCAACCTGTCTCCCGATAAAGGAAACGGCCTTGTCATCGTTGCCGACAGCCTGATCGGTTTCAACGCACTGCGCAATTCCGTCGAGGACTTCGACTCGGAAGAAGCGCTGCCCCACCCTTATCAATGGAATAACTTCAGCCCGGAAGAAGCTGCCAACCACGACGAAAAGGCCGCCCGCAATGTATTGCGCCGGATGCATCACGTCAACGACATCACTCCGAGAGACTTCATCGAAGTTTGTGTCGACATGAAGCAACAGGGAGTAGGCGGTTATGACAGTTGGGGAGCACGTCCCGAACCTTTCCACCAGATTCCCGCCAACCGCGAATACGACTGGGGATTCACTCTGGTACCGGTTCGTTCCGGCAGTCAGGCTGCCGAAGCCGCCAAATATGATTATCGATAACCTTAGTATAAATTTTAAAGAAAAGACCCATGAAAGATTTATCAAGTATTGTAGCCAAGTTCAACACCCAAGGTACTATCACAGAGATCAAGCCTTTGGGAGCAGGACTTATCAACGACACATACAAAGTTAACACACAAGAAGCAGACGCCCCCGACTACGTTCTGCAACGCATCAACCATGCTATCTTCCAGAATGTAGAAATGCTTCAATCCAATATTGCCGCAGTCACCGGACATATTCGCAAGAAACTGACCGAAGCCGGAGAAGCTGACATCGACCGCAAGGTTCTCTCTTTCCTCGCCACTGAAGAAGGAAAAACTTACTGGTTCGACGGAGAAAGCTACTGGCGTGTCATGGTATTTATTCCGCGTGCCAAAACATACGAGACCGTTAATCCGGAATATTCCAATTATGCAGGAGAGGCTTTCGGAAACTTCCAGGCTATGCTTGCCGACATTCCGGAAACACTGGGAGAAACCATCCCCGACTTCCATAACATGGAATTCCGTCTCAAACAGCTACGTGATGCAGTCGCTGCCAATGCTGCCGGACGAGTAGCCGACGTACAGTATTATCTGGACGAGATAGAAAAGCGTGCAGACGAAATGTGCAAGGCAGAACGCCTGTTCCGCGAAGGAAAACTTCCGAAACGAGTATGCCATTGCGATACGAAAGTAAACAACATGATGTTTGATGAAGACGGGAAAGTGCTTTGCGTCATCGATCTCGATACGGTAATGCCGAGTTTCATCTTCTCCGACTACGGTGATTTCCTCCGTACAGGTGCCAACACCGGCGACGAAGATGACAAAGACCTGGATCGTGTGAACTTCAATATGGAGATATTCAAGGCATTCACCAAAGGATATCTGAAAGGTGCCAAGTCATTCCTCACTCCCATTGAAATAGAGAACCTGCCTTATGCGGCCGCTTTATTCCCCTATATGCAGTGTGTACGGTTCCTTGCCGATTATATCAACGGAGATACTTACTACAAAATCAAATATCCCGAACATAATCTGGTTCGCACCAAGGCACAGTTCAAACTACTTCAAAGCGTAGAAGAACATACACCGGAGATGGTGGCATTCATCAATGAGTGCTTGGCTAATGGCTAATGGATAATGACTGGAAATGGGGCGGAGCTGTTTATTTGGTAAACGCTCCATTCTTCCACTGATAAACAATAGGACGGCGGAGAAACGGTTTAAGTTTTTCTGCCGTTTCTTTTGACATATAGTCGGGAGTGGACAGAGTGACAGCCAATTCTGTATTTTCCTTGTTCATATCCACTTTCATCAATAAGATGTCTGCCGAACGGGAGGCTTCATCAAATTCATATATAGAAGCGGAATCAGGAGTTATCAGAAAATCACTCATGACCGGGAGGGTAATGAACGAATGGTCAGTCAGAGGTTTCCAGTCTGTGGTATAGAAGCGGATGCTGCTGTCACAAGCCGGAGCACATGCCGTAGCTACCGTACAAATCACATTCGTGGTATCATTCAAAGCCAATACTTTCATCTGCCAAGTGGTTTCCGGAGTCATCTGCATCCGGATATAGTCCTTACTCAGATCGGTCATTTCCGATTTCTGTCCGAAGCGGTTTTCCACTTGTGCTTTCATTTTACTGCTCAGAAAGTCGATGCAGTCTTCACGGTTCACCTTCGTAAGCAAGGGACAAAGTGAATCCGGCACGTTGATAAAAAGAGTCTTTGCTTCCTGCGCCTGTGAAGAGACAAAAGTAAACAGACCGATGATGAAAAATGCGATGGTATAAGTGATTTTATTTGATTTCATATTGTACTTTTTATTTAGACCCCAAATATAAGAATATCATTCCGATTAACACGAGGATAAGGTCAATCGCTTTGCTTTTTAAATTCTTTTCACGGAAGAAGAGCGCTCCGAAAATGAAAGATACGATCACGCTTCCCCGACGAACCATCGAAACGATGGAGATCATGGAGTCATCATAGCTCAGAGCATAAAAGTAGACAAAGTCTGCCGCCGAAAGGAATACGGAGATCAGAATGATGGTCCAGTCCCAGCGGAAAGGAGTGGTCGTCTTCCGTTTGGGCCACCAGAGGAGGAAGATAATGGTTCCCATGATAAAGAACTGGTAGACATTATACCACGATTGCACCAGCATCGGATTCAGCTGTTTCATCAGAAACTTGTCATACAATCCGCTGACAGCGCCCATGACTGCTGCCAGTATAATAAAGAGAATCCATTTATTATGCTTGAAATCGATCCCTTCTTTCTTCCCCGAACGGCTCAACATAAAGAAGGAAGCCACTGCCAGCATCACTCCGATCCATTGGTAGAGATTCAGACGCTCGCCAAACACCAGCATCGCTCCTACAAGCACCATCACCGGACGGGTGGCATTGATAGGCCCCACAATGGTAATAGGCAAGTGTTTCATCCCGAAGTAACCGAATATCCACGATGACAGAACGATAAACGACTTGATGATAATATATTTATGCTGCTCCCATCCTGCAACGGGAACATTAAAGATGGTTCCCCCAAGGAGATCAGGTTCAAATGCCGATACCAAAATGAACGGCAGAAAAATTAGACTGGAGAAAAGCGTATTCAAAAACAATACAGGCAACACCGCATTATCTTTCAACGACTGTTTCTTGAATACATCATAAAATCCCAGCAAGGTAGCCGAGAGAAAAGCTAATAATAACCACATGTTGAAATAAGTAATAAGTATTAAGTAATAGGTAATAAGTAATAGGTGTCAAGTAACAAGTATCAGGTAATAGGTAATAAGCACTGGGTAATACTTATTACCTATTACTTAATACTTATTACCTATTACTTATTTCCTCTTCCGGATATTCTACGTTGACAAGGAAGAGCGCATTTCCCGGAGCGGAAGTTCCTGCTTTGCAACGATCCTGTTGTTCTATCACTTTACGGAAACCTTCCACGGTCAGTTTGCCGCGTCCTACCTCGAGCAATGTTCCTACGATGGCACGCACCATATTACGGAGAAAGCGGTCGGCACGGATAGTAAATACCCAGGTGGTGTCTTCTCCTTCCATCTTCGTCCATTCGGCATGGGAGATGTGGCAGATGTTTGTTTTTACATCTGTATGCAGTTTGCTGAAACTTGTAAAATCGATGTATTCGAACAGGGTACGTGCAGCCTCGTTCATCCGTTCATAATCCAATGAACCATAGACACGGTAGCGGTACTGGCGGTTGAAAGGATATTTGGCGGTAGTCACATAGTACTTATACGTCCGGGCAGTCGCGTCAAAACGGGCGTGCGCATCCGGTTTCACCTGACGGACACGATAGACAGAAATATCAGGAGGCAACAGACGGTTCAGCTTGTCGGCAACGGTCACCGTATCGAGCACGTCTTCATGATCAAAATGTGCCACCATCAGCGAGGCATGCACCCCCGCGTCCGTCCGTCCGGCACCTATCACTTCCACATCACGACGCAGAAAAGTAGACAAAGCCTTCATCAAGCATTCCTGCACACTACTCCCGTTGGGTTGTATCTGCCAACCGTGATAGTTGGTTCCATCATAAGCCAAATAAATAAAATACCTTTGCACGCCGATTCCTCATTTTAGGGTTTTCGACTGCAAAAGTAGTCATTTTTTTATTCATACGTAGAAGGAGTCGTACCAAATGCATCCACAAAATGTTTGCGGAAAGTCGGAATGTCATTATACCCCACCATTTCGGCAACTTCCTGCACTGCATATTGTTTCGTTTTCAACAGCACTCCCGCACGGCGCATACGTACTCCTCTGATCAGTTCTATAATGGTATAGTCTGTACTTTGCTTCACTTTGCGGTAGAGGGTAGGCTGACTCATATTCATTTCCGCTGCCAGTTTCTTCACGCTGAAGTCCGCCTCGCAAATATTTTCTTCCACAATTTTGATAACGGCTGTGATAAACGGATCTTCCGTCTTCACTTCCTCCCCCGCCTGTTCCGGTTCGCTTACGACAATCGTATCCGTTCCCGGCAATTTGAACAACTTCGTGTACATCTGCTTCAACGTCTGACGACCATTAATCAGACTGCTGACTTTTGCCTTCAGAATGCCCGGAGTAAACGGCTTCAGTACATAATCATCCGCACCCAGCTGCAGTCCGTGAATAATATCGTCGTCTTCTACCTTTGCCGTCAGCATGATAAAAGGAATACTGCACGTTTCCGGATTCTCCTTCACCTCCCGGCAACATTCGAAACCGTCTTTCACCGGCATCATGACATCACAGATGATCAAGTCCGGCATCTCTTTCATTGCCGTATCGACTCCCTCCTGCCCGTTGGTTGCCATCAACAAGTTATATTCATTGCCGAAGAGCACTTTCAGATACAGGCGGATATCCTTATGATCTTCTACAATCAATATCGTCTTTTTAGCTCCGCCCGCTACAGGAGATGCTACTTCTTCGGCAGGCAATGTCTCCGCAAAAAGTGGCAGTTGCTGATCCTGTTGCACGGCAGCATCCTCTACTGCCAAATCCTGTTTCTGTGTTTCTGCCGATTCGGGTTCCGGCTCTGCTACTTCCGTCAGTTCTTCCGGATCGGTAAACTGAATATTCGGATTGTTTTCAAAGACATCTCTGTCTGCAGGAAGATTGACCGTAACCTTCGTCCCCTTTCCTTCGGTACTTTCAAGAGTAATCGTTCCGTAATGGGCTTCGACCATCTGCTGCATGATGGTGAATCCCATTTGCGCAACCGACATATCATGTTCCGATCCTTTATTCTCGCTCATCAACTGCTCAGCGGTTCTTACCTTTTCTTTTCCGTCATCTTCTACTATCAGGCAGACATAATGCATATTGTCATTTACGACCTCACAAACAGATAAAGAAACCGTTCCCGCATAATGCGTATGGGTGAAAGCGTTCGTCAGCAGATTATGAATGACGAACTCTATTTTCTTTTTGTCCACATAGAATTCCATCTCCTTCTTGATTCTCTTCTCGCAATGGAAATCAATGGCATACACCTTCAACAAGTCCCGGACACCAAAAAGAGAGCTGTCGATCATTTTATCCACCGAATACGGAGCAACTTCCAGTTTTGATTCCATATTGCCTTGTCCGTATACTGCCAGCAACTGGTCGCAGGCATCCACCATACGGAGTGAGTTCCGGTACGCCACCTGCAAAGAAAGCTGAGAAGTCTGAGCGTCATCCTTCTGCAATTCCTTCAGCGGAGCGATGATGAGTGACAACGGCGTACGCAATTCCTGCACAAAGAGCATCAGCAACCGGTTCCTCATCGCTTCTATCTCTTTCTTTTGTTCCTGTTTCAGCTTTTCGAGATTCAGATTCTCCTTCAGTATCATCTCACGGTCACGATGAATCTGTTTGCGATGATCCTTCTTTCTGAAATAAGAATAGAAGAAATAAGATAATCCGCCAAGTAACAGAACATACATGATATACGCCCATATAGTCTGATACCATTTGCCCTTCACCACCAAAGGGATCTCTATTACATCTCCTTCTTTACCATCCGGAAAGACCAGTTTTGCCTGCAAGGTATATTTTCCGGCAGCCAATCCGTTGAACCACAGTCCTTCTGCAAGCGGTATCATCTTCCACTCTTTATCCACAGGAAGCAGACGGTAGGCAATCTTGCGCTGCGCCAGTCCGTAACGCAAATCGGAAAAGAACAAATGAAAGTCGTTGTTATCGGAAGCAAACACCAGCTTCTCCTGCTTTTCCGGAGAAACAGACAGAATCATCTGGCCGTTCCGCTTCTCTCCTGCCAGCACCGTTTCGCCGCCTACTTCCACATCGGTCAGCATCAAGCACTTTTTGCTGCTATCCCCTTTGGTAGCGGAAGGATCAAAGAAAATCAGTCCCCATGAATTAGCCCATAACAAGCGTCCGTCATTCAAACGACAGACCGCACTGCAGTTTCCCACCGACAGATAACTATAGAAAGCCTCCTGTCCATTCCTGATGGTCATCACACCGACATTGTTTCCTGCCCATGTGTTTCCGATATGGTCGTCGACCATGCAACCGACATGTCCGTCCGTCAATCCACTCTGCAGTGTATAGACAGATTCTATCTTATCCTTCTCTCTTCCGTCGATGCGAATAACGACGTTCAGATAGGCTGCATAAATCTGATTATAGTTATTCACATACAGGGTTCGCACTCCGGCTTCTTCCAGCCCGTTCTCCTTTTCATAGTTTCCTTCCACCCGTATCTGGTCACCGTTCGTTTCAAGTCTTTTCAGCCCTTTATCCGTACCTACCCATACATTTCCTTCCTTATCTTCAGTGATGGCAAATACATTCTTGATTTCACCGGGCAGCTGTATACTTTTGCATCCGTGAGTTTTAGGGTCTACCTGTACCAGTCCATTCGAAGTACCTACCCACAAACGATTCCACGAATCCAGACAGAAACAATGGATAACAGCCTGCATCCTCCCGCCTTCGTTGTTTTTCAACTGGAAAGATTCCACATCTTCCGTAAGCGGATTGACAGAGATGATCTCTCCAAAATTGTTGCCCAGCCAGATGTTTCCGTCTTTACCTTTATATATATGATAACGTCCGGAAAGACCGGATACTTTTGTCCACGGCTCAAAATGTGTATCCATCGAAAATGACGGAGTATCACTTCTCATGATTCCCCCGTCGGTCACCGTCAGCCAGATATATCCTTTTGCATCTTCGACCATGCCATCCACTCTGGATTTGAAATTCTGCCGCACCCGGCTGTACATACTGTCGCTGATATCAAACTTTACCACTCCGCCGCCAAAGGTGCCTACCCAGAGAATCTGCTGCTTATCATCCCATAGCAGACTGGTCATCTTATTTTCGATTCTTGAATGGAATGCTCTTTCCCCCTGTGTCAGCAGTGTCAATGTAAACGGGCTCTCACACAAATTCTGATTCTCAAAACGCAATTTGTATAATCCGTCCCATGTCGTCAGATAAAACGTCTGCTTATCTTTCATCACCATATCCGTAACATACGAGTTGGAGAAATCCGACTGGTCGCCCCCTTCGAGAGAGACTACACGTTCCTTATGTGATTTAAGGTCATAGCATACGATGTCATTCCATAATCTGCATATCCATAAATTCCCCTGTCGCAAAAAGAGTCTGTTCACCACATCATATTCTCTGATCACAGAACTCCTTTTCGTTACGAGATCATAATGCATCACCCTTTCGCGGTCAACGGCAAAATACAGATTTGCTTTTCCATCCGTGCAAAGATTGGTAATCTTTCCTTTTATCAAAGGCTCGGGATTTAATATACAATAGACGAAATCATCTTTTCCTTCTTTCTTGCGGATAGGGCGTGATTCAAACAATCCCTGTGAAGTAGCCAGATAGAGATTTCCGTCATTCCAGCAGAAATCCTGAATCTCTTTAAGTTTCAGCGGCCTGTCGAAACGTACGGGCAAAAACTGTTCAATCTCTTTGTCAAAACAGGTAATTCCCCCTTGATAGAGTAATGCATAAAATAAACCGTCGGAACCTTCCTTCAACATTTTTACAGCCTGATGCAGAGGGGTGGAAAGGGAGTCAATACTCATAATGAGAGGATAATCGCGAAATCTGAAGCCATCATAACGGGAGATTCCCTTGTCGGTAGAGAACCACATAAATCCTTCGCTTCCGTAACAAACATGATAAATAGTATTATTTCCGACTCCGTTTTTAATTATTTGCGGTTCCAGGTCCCAGTGGGTATCTATAGAGTATGACGGAAGAAAAACCGTCAATAGCAACAACAGAAAGAAGAACTTCCTCATATCTTAATTGTATTTTGTTCATGTGTATTGGCTGATAAAGATAGATAATTAAATCATTAGCAAATCGGATAACAAATATTTTTTAGCAATAATTCACAATAAAATAAAAGCCCGCCGATTCGTAAAAGAATCGGCGGACCTCCCATTGTTTGTTTCTTCATTGCCTGAATGACCAAAGCTATATTGTTTGCTGTCTGGTTCCTCATTTTAGCTTGATGGAATCTCCATGCACGGTGCATAGAGTCTTTTTATATAAGTTGTATATATTGTAACGTAATACCTTAAATCAATAAATTCCTGTTGTATTAATTAGCTGCTTTGGAAAGAGTGAAGCTATAAGTTCCCTTATTATCCTTAAAGTTGTAGTTACCTTTAAAGCTTACGGGTACTTTTACCAGACAATCACCCTGGTCGCTTACACGGAAATAAAGATAAGAAGTTGAGCTGAATACACTGTTTCTTTCAGCAGTAGTAGATAAGGAAGCTCCGTAACCCTGCCAGTTGAACAGGTCAGTCGAGGAAGAGTATGTAGTACCTATATAAAATACTCCGCCGTTATTATCAATATTAAAGTTGATGGAAACACACAATGCGAATTGTTCTACGAAAGCACCGCTTCTGGTACGGGCTTGATATTCTGCAAGCATCTTCACTTCTTTTCTGTCACCACTTTCGTAGTATCCTTCCAAAGTTTCCGATTCACAGTTACGGATGGTATTACCGTTCTGACGAAGTGCTTCAAGCACACTTGCCATTTCTTCTGCAGTCACAGAGGGTACATCGCCTACTTTAGAGTCGACAGTTGCAGATTGTATACCATATAAAGATATCATGGATTCAAAGTTTGAAGAGTTGTCTTCAAAACTATCACTTTCAGCATTAGAACATGCTACAAAAGTTAATGCCAATACACATGCGAAAA
>OATG01000823.1_pt1 | contig 28969 bp, 25 predicted proteins | sample 1516581 | NCBI WGS metagenome assembly OATG01 (sample SAMEA2579930, study PRJEB22360) | human gut metagenome | biome: human gut; feature: human-associated habitat; material: faeces | place: Denmark | collected 2008/2010
ACTTCCTCTAAAAGTGCCCCAAAGCCGGGGCGGTCGGTCTGCTGCAGCTGCCGCAGCCCGGCTTTGACTAGAGTGCGGTTCTCCCCTACCAGCGGCATCACGTCCGCCACCGTGCCCACAGCGGCAAGGTCGCCACAGTAATCCAGCATTTCCTCCGGCGGACAGCCGTCCAGCGCGGCGCAGAGCTTGAAGGCTACGCCCGCACCGCACAGACCCTTGAAGGGGCTGTGGTCGTCCTCCCGGCGGGGGTCCACCACGGCCACCGCCTTGGGCAAAGTCTCCGGCGGCAAGTGGTGGTCGGTAATGATCAGGTCCATGCCCAGCGAAGCCGCAAAGTCGGCTTCCTCCACGGCAGAGATGCCGTTGTCCACCGTCACGATGAGGGTGCAGCCCTTGTTGTGCATGGACTGGATGGCGTTTTTAGAAAGGCCGTAGCCGTCCCCCTCGCGGCTGGGCAGCATACACTTGACAGTTGCGCCCATGCCCTTGAGGTGCTGGTACAGCAGGGCGGTGGCGGTCACGCCGTCCACATCGTAATCGCCGAACACCGCAATGGTCTCGCCGTTGTCGATGGCCTGCCAGATGCGCTGACAGGCGGCGTCCATATCGGTCAGCAGGGCGGGGTCGGAAAGCTCTTCCTCCCCTGCCAGCAAGGTCAGCGCTTCGGCGGGGTCGGTGATGCCCCGGGCGGCAAGGATGCCCGCCAGCAGGGCGTTTTCCTTCTGCTGCGCAGCCAGCACGGCCTTATATTTTTCGTCTGACCACGGCGCTTCGTCCATGGCCTGCTCTTCCAGCTGTGCCGCTGCCTGCTCGGCAATGGCGGCGGTCAGCTCCCGCACAGCGGTGCGGTCCAGCGGTTTTTGTTCCCAAGCACGGTAGGTCATTCAAATTCCCTCCCGGTCAGGCCGTCGTTGGCCAGCATTCCCTGCAAAGCGGCGATCTCGGAAGAAATATCCATGGCTACGTCCGAAAGCAGATTGTTGTACAGGTTCTCATACGCCTGATTCAAGGTATGCAGGATGCCCGCGATATCCCGGCGGATGGTCTCGGCGTTTTCGCCCTGCTGCCCCTGCACATCGTTATAGGTGTGCAGCAGCTTGAGGGTGGTGGGAATATAATATTCCGCAAAACGGCGGGTCTTGGGCTGGCTTTCCGGGTGTGCTTCCAGCCAGTCGCAGATGGCGGTGGTGGTCTTGTACATCGCCGCCAGTTCTTCCCGCGCCTGTGCGTCCTGCATGAGCTGCTGCTCCTTTTCCAGCACGGCGGCAAAGCGGCGGGCGGTATCGAGATTGAGCGGAGCATCGCCGGTTTCTGTCTTTTCCGGCTGCGGCGGCACGGCGGCAGCGGCGACCGCTTCCTTGGCGGCGCGGTAGTCCTCTGCCGTCAGGTAGAGCGTTTCAGTCTCATCATCCAGCCATGCGTTCAGCCAGCCCTTATGGATGTAGCTGCGCAGCTTTTTCAGCGCTTTTTTCTTGGTCTGGTGGGTCAGGTCGGCCAGCATCTCCACTTGCAAGCCCTTTTGCGCGTTCAGCTTTTCGGCTGCATCTGCAAGCGCCCCCAGCTTTTTGGAAGCAGAAAAGCGGCTTGCACCGGCGGCGATCATGGCACCAAAACCGCAGGCGACAAGGGTCAACACGTTTCCTGTGATCTCCAGTGCCGTCACGGCCATGGATGCGCCCGTGGTAAAAGTATAGGTTCCGCCTTCCGTGACTGTGACAATCGTATCTCCGAGCATGAGTCCGGGCATCACGGTTTCCGACGCCACGATGCAGCCAATGCCGCCCAGCCCGAAGATCACCGCAAAGGTGATGCCCACAGCCAGCAGGGTGCGGCCTGCGCTGTACCGTTTTTTGGCGCTGATACGGATGCTTTCCACCGGGGTAGGCTCCGGCTTTGCAAAAATCTGCCGGAACCAGCCGGGCATTCCGGCGGCATCGGCATCCGCAGCACCTTCGTCAGAGGGCTGCTTTGCGTCCCCATAGGGATAACCTCTGCGCCCCTGCCGGAAGGCCTTTGCGGCCTCCCCGATGCCGTAGTTGGCTGCATGGACGGCTGCCTTGCCCACGTCCCACGCCCGGTCACCGATGTCCATGCCCCTGCCCTCAAAGCCGTGGGCAAAGGCATCGGTCATGGTGTCGCCAAAGGCGCGCAGCTGGTCCTCCAGCTCCTGCTGTACCTGCCGGCCTTCGTTATTTCGGTTATCGTTTTCACGATCGTACATCAAAATTTTCTCACCCTTCTGCCGGTGCATACCGGCTGATGATGGCGCGGGCCACCCGCAGGCCATCCACGGCGGCGCTCATAATGCCGCCCGCATATCCCGCACCCTCGCCGCAGGGGTAAAGCCCTGCCAGCTGGGTGCACACAAAGTCCTCTTCCCGCTTGAGCCGCACCGGGCTGCTGGTGCGAGTCTCAAGGCCGGTGAGGATGGCGTCCGGCGCGGTGTAGCCCGCGATCTTGCGCTCGTAGGCGCGCAGACCCGCCCGCAGGGTATCCGCCAGCTCCCCGGGCAGCAGTGCGCCCAGGTCTGCGGCAGTCACGCCGCGGTCGTAGGTGGGCTGTACGCTGCCGATGCGCAGCTGCCCGCGCCCTTCCAGAAAGCTTTGCACATTCTCTGCCGGGGCGGCGTAAGCCCCGGCGGCACGGCCGGCGGCGTAGGCTTTTGCTTCCAGCTCCCGCTGAAAGGCGATGGCGCGGCGGGGGTCGTTGGCAAAATCCGCCCCGCCTACGCTGACCACCACCGCCGCGTTGGCGTTTTTGCCGCTGCGGGCGTGGTAGCTCATGCCGTTGGTCACAACGCGCTCTTCCTCACTGGCGGAAGCCACCACCTGACCGCCGGGGCACATACAGAAGGTGTACACGCACCGGTCGCCAACGTGCTGGGAGAGCTGGTACTCGCCCCGGGGCAGCGCCGGATGCCCGGCGGCTTCGTGGTACAGGCTTTTTTCGATCTCGGTTTGCAGGTGCTCGGCGCGGAAACCCACGCTGAAAGGCTTGCACTCCAGCACAAGGCCGCTGTCCATCAGCATACTGAAGGTATCCCGTGCCGAGTGTCCCACTGCAAACACCAGCGTCTCGCAGGCAAAGCTGCCATTTGTAGTAGTGATGCCCACAAGCCGGCCGTTTTTGCGCTCCAGCCCGGTAAGGGCGGTGTTGAAGTGCACCTCTCCGCCCAGAGACTCGATCTCCCTGCGGATGGAGGTGATGACGCCGCGCAGCAGGTCGGTGCCCACATGGGGCTTTTGCTTCCACGCGATCTCTGCCGGGGCACCGTGCTGCAAAAACACCTCGGTGACAAAATCACACAGTTCATCCCCGATGCGGGTGGTCAGCTTGCCATCCGAGAAAGTGCCCGCGCCGCCCTCGCCGAACTGGATGTTGGCGTTGGGGTCCAGCTGACCGGTGGCGGAAAAGTGCTCCACCGCCTGCACACGGGCATCCAGCGCGGGGCCGCGTTCCAGCACGATGGGGCGGTAGCCCTGCCGTGCCAGCAGCAGGGCGGCAAACAGCCCCGCCGGGCCCAGTCCGCACACCACAGGGCGGTGCGCAAGCGGCTGGGTGCCCGCGTGCAGGGTAAAGTCTGCCCGGCGGTGCAGGGCGGCGTCCGGGCAGCGCGCCGCAAGGGCGGCTTCCTCCCCGGGCTGCCTGAGGGTGACCGCCACGGTATACACCAGCTTGGGCTGGCCGTGGCGGGCATCCACCGAAAGCTTTGCCACGCCGGTGTGCTCTACCTTGCTGCGGGGCACCCGCAGGGTGTGCAGCGCCTTTTCAAATGCCTGCGGCTCTCCTGCGGAGAGGGGCAGACGGATGTTGCGAACCAGAATCATTTGTTGTGTTTTCCTTTAAATTTAGTTGCTTTCAATGCGGCACTGCAGCACATAGCTGCCCAGTGCAAAGATCTTGCCGTTGGAGGGCACATACAGCCGGCAGGCAATGTTCTGCTGGCCGGTGGCCACGGCAAAGTCCTCGGCGTCGATCTCAATGACCACCTGCTCGGGGGTCAAAGTCTCCATAGCGCCCTTGGGGCCGCAGAGGATCACGTTCATCAGCCGCTCGGTCTCCACCGTCAGCTGATAGGTAGCGGGCAGGTTGATCACCTGCACGCAGCTGGCGGGCAGGTTCATGGTCTTGGTCTCCAGCCCGGAGCAGTCAAAGCTGACCGTGATGGTGGAGATATTGTCCAGCAGATAGATATCTGTCGGCAGCTCAATGGGCATCTCATACACCTTGTTCAGGCTGAAGGTGGAAAGGTCGATGGTGCCGATGGACAAGGTGGACAGCGCATCGATCTTTTCTGCCGGGCCTGCCACCTTGAGCTGCTTGCAGCTGAGGGCGTAGCTCAGCACCGAGTTATCAAACCCGCGCGGCGCGTTGATAAAGTTCACCTTCACCGGCAGGGTCGCCATCTTGTACACCTGCAGCGTCACGTCCACGCTGCTTTCTTCCAGCGTGGTGTACTGGAACTTGATCTCCTTGCCGCCGCTGGTGTAAAAGCGCAGGGGGGTGTCCAGCGTGACCGACTCGGTCAGCTCGCTGCTGTAAGACGCTTCGGCGGTGCAGGTAGCCACCTTGCTCAGCTCGCTGCTGGGGCCGGACAGGGTGACAGTCTCCTTGGAGACCTCAGTACTGTAAAGGATATAGCCGTCTGCAATGCGCAGATAGTTGGTGGTAGCGGTAACGGGCAGGGTCTTTTCCTCCACCACGTCAAACACCACGTCCACCGTGTTGTCGCTGCCCTCCATGGTCACGGTCACGCCGTTGAGCAGGCCGTTTGCGCCGCGCACCAGCAGCCGCAGGGTCTTTTCGCCGCTGTCGCGCACGCTGGACCAGTCCGGGTAGACCACAAAATCCGAAGCGCTGAGCCCGCCGATGGTGTAGCCATCGCCGGAGAGCTTCAGGTTCACGGTCTTATCCTCGGCGCTGACGATGCTCAAGCCCCGGGAAGTATAGGCAGCGGAATCGTAGGTGTAATCCACCGGCACATTATAGATGGTGTTGGTGGTGCCGGGCTGGACGATGATGGTGACCACCATCCATGCAACGATGGCGCCCAGCACGGACAGTGCCAGCCGGATGCGGCGGTCATCCAGAAGATTCTTTTTTTTGCGGACGGCAGGCTTTGCGCCGTTCGGCTTATTCGGCTGGTTGCTCATTGCTGCTCGTCCTCCCCTTTCTGGCTGATCCAGGTCCACAGCTTCTTTGCCTGCTCTGCCCAGCTGTCGGCGGTGTTCTTTTCCACCGTGGACTCCTTGGGGATCATCTCGTCGATCAGGCGGGTATATAGGCTCTGGCGGTCAAAATGACGGATCAGCACACCATTTTTAGCCATGGAGATGATGCCGGTCTCCTCGCTGACCACGATGGCAATGGCGTCGGAGTTTTCCGCAATGCCAAGGCAGGCGCGGTGGCGGGTGCCCATATCCTTGCCCAGATCCAGATTGTTGGAAAGAGGCAGCACACAGCCCGCCGCCTTGATGCGGCCGTTTTCGATGATGGCAGCGCCGTCATGCAGCGGGGTGCCCTCGTAGAAGATGGTGCCCAGCACCTCCAGATTGACCGCGCTGTTCACCGGGGTGCCGGTGCGCACGATCTCGGAAAGGTTGGTATGGCGTTCCAGCACGATAAGTGCGCCGGTCTTGGTCTCGGAAAAGCGCTCGGCGGCATCGCAGATGGCAATGATGGCGCTGCGCCACGCGCCCTTCAGGCTGGGGTCGTTGTAGCGCCCTTTTACGTTGAACAGCTTGGACGCCCACTGATCGGTCTGACCCATGCGCTCCAGCGCGCGGCGGATCTCCGGCTGGAACAGCACCACAAGGGTGAGCAGACCGACCTGCAGCAGCGAGTTGAGCAGCCATGTAACGGTACGCATATTCAGGGTATTTGCCACCAGATATACGACCATGACCAGCAGCGCACCCTTGGCCAGCTGCCCGGCGCGGGTGCGGTTGATAATGCCCAGCAGCTGGTAGATCAGAAACGCGATGATGATGATATCCAGCAGATCGACAATTTTAAAGGTCTGAAAATTGGCGATGATCGCATTCAGTGTCATGAGAGTGTGTGCCCCCTTACACTGCTTCGATCAGGGCAACAGCGTGGGCGGCAATGCCCAGTCCCTCGCCGGTAAAGCCCAGATGCTCCTCCGTGGTGGCCTTTACGCTTACCGCTTCCACCGGCAGGCCGAAAGCCGCCGCCAGATTGGCGCGCATGGCCGGGATATGGGGTGCAAGCTTGGGGCGCTGGCACAGTAGGGTGGCGTCGATGTTCTCAATGCGCCAGCCGTGCTCCTTGAGGATCTGTGCCACGCGGCAGGCCAGCTTCAGGCTGTCGGCACCGGCGTACTCCGGGTCATTGTCCGGGAAATGCTGGCCGATATCCCCCAGCGCCGCTGCGCCCAGCACGGCATCCATCACCGCATGGGTCAGCACGTCTGCGTCCGAATGGCCCAGCAGACCTTTTTCAAAGGGGATCTCCACCCCGCCAAGGATCAGCTTGCGCTGCTCTACCAAACGATGTACATCATAGCCGTGTCCAATACGCATTTCAGTTTCCTTCCTTTGTGCCGGGCGGGGCAGATCCTCCCGGGTAGTGATCTTCAGGTTTGCATAGTCGCCTTGCGTCAGCTGCACCGGGCGTCCGGTCAGCTCAAACAGGCTGCAATCATCGGTAACAAGGCGGGCGCGGGTGGCGTCCAGCTCCGCCAGTGCCGCAAGATACGCTGCACGGTCAAAGCACTGGGGGGTCTGCACCGCATACAAGGCGCTGCGGTCCGGGGTCGTCTGCACCGCGCAGTCCGGGGGCACAGTCTTGCCATCGCCCCGGGCAGCGGCCTTGATGGTATCCTTCACCGGCACCGCCGGGGCTGCTGCGCCGCACCGGGCAGCGGCTTCCAGCGCCGCCGTAATGACCGCCGCGCTCACAAAGGGGCGGGCGGCATCGTGCACCGCCACCAGTTCTCCGTGCGCTGCCAGCACACCGTTTTTTGCGCTCTCGGCGCGGGTAGCCCCGCCCGCTACGATCTGCACAGGCTTTGGGCAGTCCGCCGCCTGCTGCGCCACAAAATCCCGGTTTTTGCCCGCCACCAGCACAAGCTCGGTGACCTGCGGGCACTGGGCAAAGGCGCGGATGCTGCGGTGCAGCACCGTTTCGCCCCCCAGATCAAAACTGAGCTTATCAAAGCCCATGCGGGTCGAGGAGCCCGCCGCCACCAATACTGCCGATACAGTTTTTTCCATCTCTTCCACCTACCCTGCTGCTGTGCCGCGCTGCGCGCCCACAGCTGCTTATAATAAACCATGTTTTATTATAGCGTATCACAGCGCAAACTTCAACCGATTTTACACAGCAAAAGTGCATCTGTGCTGTAGTAAGCCTTCACCCCTTGCGGAGGAAAGCTTTTGCTCCGGTGAACACAAAAAGGGCTGCTGCACAAAAACGTGCAGCAGCCCCGCGGATGCTTTGAGATAGTTTTACTTCAGGATGGGCTCGATGGCAGCAGCCAGAGCGTCCTTCTGTGCCTGTGCTTCCGCCAGATCCTTGCCCAGCGTGGTGAAGTAGGTCTTGATCTTCGGCTCGGTGCCGGAGGGACGCACCACCACGGTAGCGCCGTTTTCCAGCGTGTAGATCAGCACGTTGGCAGCGGGCAGGCCGGTTTCTTCCGGCTTCTTGTAATCGGTCACCTTGACCACCTTATGGCCGGCCAGCTCCACAGGGGGCTGGTCACGCAGCTTCTGCATGATGGAAGCCATCTTCTCCATGCCGGTCAGGCCGGGGAACTCGAAGCTGTCCACCTTGTTCAGGTAGCGGCCGTACTGAGCGTAGATCTCTTCCAGACGCTGCTTGATGGAGGAGCCGATGCTGCGGTAGTAAGCAGCCATCTCGCAGATGAGCATGGAGCCGATGACGGCATCCTTATCGCGGACGTAGGGACCGGCCAGATAGCCGTAGCTCTCCTCAAAGCCGAAGATGAAGCGGTCGACCTCACCGGCAGCTTCGAGGTTGGCGATCTGGTCGCCGATCCACTTGAAGCCGGTCAGCACATTACGCATCTCCACGCCGTAGTGCTTTGCCACAGCGTCTGCCAGCGGGGTGGACACGATGGACTTGACTGCCACAGGGTCCTTGGGCATGGTGCCCTTCTCGATGCGGCCTGCGCAGATGTAGTCCAGCAGCAGAACGCCCATCTCGTTGCCGGACACCAGCTCGTAGCTGCCGTCCGGGCACTTCATGGCAATGCCCACGCGGTCGGCGTCGGGGTCGGTAGCCAGCATCAGGTCGGCACCGGTCTTGGTGGCCAGCTCCAGACCCAGCTTCAGCGCCTCGAAGATCTCGGGGTTGGGGTAGGAGCAGGTGGTAAAGTAGCCGTTGGGGTACTCCTGCTCGGGCACGATGGTGATATCGGTGATGCCCATATCGTTGAGCACATGGGTCACGGGCACAAGGCCGGAGCCGTTCAGCGGGCTGTACACCAGCTTCAGGCCGGCAGTCTTGCACAGACCCGGGCGCACCTGACGTGCTTCGATGGCATCGTACAGCGCCTTTTTGCAGTCGTCGCCCACAAAGCGGATCATGCCGTTCTCCACGCCCTCAGCAAAGGAGATGTACTTTGCACCGGTGAGCACATCGGTCTTCTGGATCTCATCATAGACGATGGCGGCGGCGTCATCGGTCATCTGGCAACCGTCCGGACCGTAGGCCTTGTAGCCGTTGTACTTGGCAGGGTTGTGGGAAGCGGTGACCATGATACCGGCGTTGCAGTTGTAGTAACGGGTAGCAAAGCTCAGGGCAGGCACGGGCATCAGGGCATCATAGATGCGCACCTTGATGCCGTTGGCTGCCAGAACGCCAGCGGCGGTCTTGGCAAAGACATCGCTCTTCAGGCGGCTGTCGTAGCTGATCGCCACGGTCTGGGTACCGCCCTGGGTCAGCACCCAGTTTGCCAGACCCTGCGTTGCCTGACGGACAACGTAGATGTTCATTCGGTTGGTGCCGGCACCCAGCACGCCGCGCAGACCTGCGGTGCCAAACTTCAGCGCCACAGCAAAGCGATCCTTGATCTCATCGTCATTGCCTTCGACCTTTGCCAGTTCCGGCTTCAGGTCTGCATCCTCCAGATCCGCTGCCAGCCAGCGCTTATATTCATCCAGATACATCTTGTACACCTTACCTTTGTTTGAAATCTTTTTCCCCGGATCGAAATGGTTTGTATAAACCTACTTATACTATAAACTCTTGCTCCGCTTATGTCAATTGCGTAAAATGGCCGAAGTTTGTGCCCTTAAAACCGACAAATACCACAAAAAACCGGTTCTTCTGCCATATTCATTGCGTTTTTTGATGTATCCAGCAGCTGGTAGGGCTGGTGCACATCCTCCAGCACCTCCAGCCACTGCTCCGGCCCCACGCCATTTTCGCACAGGTAGCGCAGCAGCCGCATTATCCGGCCAAAGCTGTCTGCCGGAGCAAGTACCGTGCTGCTGCGCACCCTGCCGCCCTGCTCCCGGCGCAGCTGTGCCAGCACCCCCTGTGGGGTGGAAGCGGCACAGTACACCAGCGTGCAGGCGTGCTGCAGCCCCTCCAGCTCTGAATAGGTACGGATATACCGGCAACATTCCCCATTTGTCATGATCTCTCGTTCTCCTTTCTGCTGCATTGACAACTTTCCTGTACTTTACTATAATGATTTCAAACAGAAAAAACTGTCGAAGCATAGTAGATATATCCATTATTTTCCACTTTTGGCATTTTTGACAAACCATGCGCCATGCAGGGAGGGACACCATGTATTCTGTGACCAACAGCTTTGGCCTGAACGGACTGCGCGGCTTTGCCGTTGCGGTGGAAGCCGATGTTTCCGGCGGGCTGCCCGCGTTTTCCATCGTCGGTCTGCCGGACTCTGCCGTGCGGGAAAGCGCCGACCGGGTGCGCGCTGCCATCAAAAACCTTGGCTTCCGCTTCCCCGACCGGCGCATCACCATCAACCTTGCTCCTGCCGATGTGCGCAAGACCGGCCCGGTGTACGATCTGCCGCTGCTTTTGGCGCTGCTGACCGCCAGCGGACAGCTGGAAGAAGTGCCTGCCGACGCCGCCTTTCTGGGCGAGCTTGCGCTGGACGGCAGTCTGCGTCCGGTGTCCGGCGTGCTGCCCATGGCGCTTGCCGCTGCCGAGTACGGCATCCGGGCGCTGTACGTCCCGGCAGAGAACGCCGCCGAAGCAGCCGAAGCCTGCGCCGACACCATGACCGTCTACCCTGCCCACACCGCCCGGGAGGTGGTGGAGACGCTGAAGGGCGTCCGTCCCCTCTCCCCTGCCGCCGCCATCCCCTTTGACCCGGAGGACGCATGGCAGCAGGTGCCGGATTTTGCGGACGTGATGGGACAGTCGCTGGCGCGGCGCGCCATGGTCATTGCAGCCGCAGGCGGGCACAACGTGCTTTTGACGGGCGCACCCGGCACCGGCAAATCCATGCTGGCAAAGCGCCTGCCGGGCATCCTGCCGCCCCTGACCCGGGAGGAAGCAGTGGAGACGACCAAGATCTACTCCATCGCCGGGCAGCTGCCGCAGGGACGCGGGCTGATCTCTGCCCGCCCCTTCCGCAGCCCGCACCACTCGGCAAGCGCTGCCGCCCTTGCCGGCGGCGGGGCGCAGTTCCGCCCGGGCGAGTGCAGTCTTGCCAACTGCGGGGTGCTGTTTTTGGACGAACTGCCGGAGTTTTCCCGCGAGAGCTTGGAGGTGCTGCGCCAGCCGCTGGAGGATGGGCAGATCACCGTGAGCCGCGCCGCCGGAAGCGCCACCTACCCCAGCCGCTTCCAGCTGGTAGCCGCCATGAACCCCTGCAAATGCGGCTACTACGGCCACCCCACCCGCGCCTGCACCTGCTCGCCCAGCGCGGTGCGGCAGTACCGCAGCCGGGTGTCCGGCCCGCTTCTGGACCGCATCGACCTGTGCGTGGAGATGGACCCCATCGCCTTTGACGAGCTGCACGCCGCCGCACCCTCCGAGAGCAGCGCGGAGCTGCGCAAACAGGTGCTTGCTGCCCGCGCCATTCAGGCCAAGCGCTACGCCGCGCCGGGCTTTAAGGGGGTGCACTGCAACGCCCAGCTGAACGCCGGGCAGGTGCGGCGCATCTGCCGCATGACCCCCGGTGCCGAGCAGCTGCTGCGCAGCTCCTACGATGCACTGGGGCTTTCTGCCCGGGCGCACGACCGCATTTTGCGGGTAGCCCGCACCGTGGCCGACCTTGCCGGTAAGACCCTGCTGGACGAGGACTCCCTGCTGGAAGCGCTGCAGTACCGGGCGCAGGAAAAATTGGACGGATAATACAGCACATCAAAAACGCGAGTGGCTGAAACGGTCACTCGCGTTTTTGTTTGCTATCGGGAGGTGCATTTTCTCTTTTCAGGTGCCGCCCGGTGTGGTATACTGGAAATGCAAAAGCCAGAAAATGGAAGGGGCAAAGTACAAATGAACATTCGTAAAGCCGAGGAAAAAGACATTCCCAGACTGCTTGCGCTGCTGGGGCAGGTGCTGCAGATCCACGCAGAGATACGCCCGGATATTTTTATTCCCGGCACCACAAAATACACCGTCTGTGAACTGGCAGCGCTTTTGAAGCAGGAGGATAAGCCCATCTACGTTGCCGTGAACGAGGAGGATGTGTGCATGGGCTATGCCTTCTGTCAGCTGAAGGAGCAGCCTTTTTCCACCAACATGGTGCCCTTCAAGTCGCTGTTCATTGATGACCTTTGCGTTGACAAGCAGACGCGCGGACAGCACATCGGGGAAAGTCTGTTTGACTATGTAAAGCAGCAGGCAAAAGCACTGGGCTGCTACGAGGTGACCCTGAACGTCTGGGCGGGAAACACTTCGGCAGAGCACTTTTACGAAAAAATGGGCATGAAGACCAAGGAGCGGCAGATGGAGTATATTCTGTAATTCGGGCGAGCGCGCCTTATTTCGGATGTCCAAGTGGGAAAATAGGGTTACTGTCCAGTATGTCTACTGCGCCAAGCTATAGAAGAAAAGGCATCGCAAGAGAATTGCTTTCCCGGGTGATAAATGATGCAAAAGAATACGGATGCGGAGTTATCCAAATAACAGCATCCGATATGAGAATAAAGCTGTACTCCAATTTTGGGTTTGTTCACAATGGCAATTTTATGCAATATAAGTTATAAGATCGCACGGCACCATACGCTTCTGCACCCGGTCAAACAGTTTTTTGGGAACGATAGCTGGAATCGCTTCCGGCACAATGATATCCCTGAAAGACAGTTCGCCAATGTACCGGCGATTCTTCAGCATGGTGTTCACGCTGCTGTGGGTCATTTTTCCGCCCAGCATATTGCGGACTCCCTTGTCGTTGAGAAAGTTTACGATCTCCACCATGCCCCAAGCGGCGAAATATCCGTAGCATCTCCAAGTTTTCGACTTTTCACGTTTTATCGAAAATTTAGAGGTTACACATGGGCTTTAATTATGGTTTGGAAAAGAAAAACTTTGACCGTCAGTGGGTTATCATGCGCAAGCAGTATGAGGACGCTGGCATGAGCATTGAAGTGATTCAGGCAATGTATGAGTATGACTGGTCTGTTTTCAATGCTGCACGTTCTTACCAGAACCACACACAGGAAATCGCTGCCCCGTCCTTTGAGCAGGGCGAAGAATCCTACTCGTCCCTTATGAACAAGTATCAAGAAGCTATTCCCGAAACAACTTGACATCAGGAAGGAGGCAATATGCAGGCATTGGGCGTGGATATTCAGACCATCCAGAGCATCGTAGGCCATGCCGATACCGAAATGACTGAGCATTATCTCCATGTTCAGGAATCCATTCGGCAGAGTGCGATCCAGTTGTTCAGTGAGGCGTTTTCGGCCTGAAAATTGGACGGAACGGCACGAATTATCGCGAGCCAGCTTTTCAAAGCGTTGACATCAACGCTGGCTCGCATATCGCAGCAGATGCTGTTGCGTCCAAAAAAGCCCACTTGCCCCTGCGATCGACCAGATAAAATCTTTGGCATTGTGGTCAAAACCAAATGAGGCCAGCCTATAAACAAAAAAATCCAACGATTTCTAACGTGAAATCGTTGGATTTTTGGTCCAGCAGAACTGGACAAATCCGAACTTTTTCCTTCTACCCCATCAGCCGTCAAAGTGTCCTCAAATCGGACGGTTTGGGTACCATCCTTGTAGTTGAACGTGAGCAGCATCCGGTCATCGTACAGAAAAATGGCATTTACAAAAATTTCAATCAACGCTTTTCGTTGCTTTTTCTGCGAAATATCGAACCTTCTAAATTTCATCAGCCAGAACCGGATGAAATCCTCATTGAAGCTAGGCTTCTTCAATTTTTCATCTGCGATTTTTGCAGTCAGCTCATCTTTCTGAATTTCCAGCGCTTCCAGACGCTCTTTCGTTGTCCGGGTGTACAAGCCGTCCTCGATGGCTTTCATCAGGTTGTCCAGCTTCTTGTCTACTTCCCGGAGCTGCTTTTCCAGCAGCGGGATCGTGGTGTTCTCCTGATTCTGTACATCCATGACCAGTTGAACGATCTTGTCGATCACCGCATCGTCCCGAATCAGCTTCATGGTCTCCCGGACGACCAGATCTTCCAGCCATTCTTTCTGCACGGTCTTTTTGTTGCAGCCCTTGCGCCGCTTGACGTTGGCGCATTTATAATAATAGTAGGTGCGCCCGGTAGCACTGGTTCCGCTTTCGCCGAACATCAGCGCACCACACTTGCCGCAGAACAGCTTGGTGGTCAGCAGATATTCCTCATCTGCCTTGCCACAGGCAGGGGCACGCTTGTTCTTATCCAGACGCTTCTGCACCCGGTCAAATAGGTCTTTCGGAACAATAACCGGAATTGCATCCGGCACAACGATATCCCGGAAAGACAGTTCGCCAATGTACCGGCGGTTCTTCAGCATGGTATTTACGCTGCTGTGGGTCATTTGGCCGCCCAGCATATTGTGGACACCCTTGTCGTTGAGAAAGTTTACGATCTCCACCATTTTATCGCCGTTGTCATACCGCTGAAAGGCTTCCAGCACCAGCGGCGAGGTCAGCGGGTCAAGATGATAGAACTTGTCATCGTCGATTTTATAGCCGATGGTTCCCGTACCGCCAGTACACTTCCCTTTCAGAGCGTTCTCAGTTTGACCACGGATCACCTTTTCGGACAGCTCTGCCGAATAGTATTCTGCCATACCTTCCAGAAGGGTTTCCACCAGAATGCCCTGTGAGCCCTCGGCAATGGGTTCCATAACGGAAATCAGATGGACACCGTTCTTTTTCAGGATCATCTTATAGTTTGCGCTATCAAAACGATTCCGGGCAAAGCGGTCAAATTTCCAGACGAGAACAACATCAAACAGCTTCTTGCAGCTGTCTTTGATCATCTGCTGGAACTCCGGGCGGTTGTCCGTTTTGGCAGAGAATGCACGGTCAATGTAGTGCTTGATGACCGTGATACCGTTCTTTTCCGCATAAGCCGTGCATTCCCGAATCTGCCCTTCGATGGATTCTTCGCGCTGGTTATCGCTGGAATAGCGGGCGTAAATTACGGCGGTCATAGGCTCACTTCCTTTTTCTTATCGCACAGACGGGTAGCTTTTTGCATACTTGTAAATCTGCCGTGCACAGTCAAGGCTCATTTTGCTGGAATCGTTGTGTTTGAGCCATGCATTCACATTGCCCGGATTCAACTTCAAGTCTGTGTAAAGGCGATAATTCGTCAGTTTCTTTTTCTGTTGAAGTTCCAATACCCGGCGATGGATCAGATCTTTTGTGTCATTGTCTGCAAGAGCAGAATCTCGTACCGAACAATAACTGCGCCAGACTTTCCAGTAGCCCTCCGGCAATTCCGGCGACTGGTTTTCCAGAAACAGCAGCATTTGCGCCAGTGAATAGCGGTTGGAAAGCTGCTCATATTCCGCAGCAACAGTGCTGTTCGTGGTGTAGCGGAGCAGCAGTTCTACTTTATCATAGGCCAAAGCATAGAGAAACAGCGGTTCTTTCAGGCGGGGATTCTCGCTCAGACAATCTGCCAGCCTATGAATACTAGCCGTCTGCACCCCGGAAAGCTCTGCCACATACTGCTTCAAGAAACCCTCAAATGTCAGCTTTCGCATGGTCTCCACCTCTCCACATACTCCTGATAACGGATATAAAAATCCCGATACCGCCAGTCGTTCAAGATGCTGGCTTTCAGTTCATCTTCATCCGTTGCAAGGTGTTCCAGCAAGTCCCAATCCAAAGAGTTCCGCACAGCCTCGCTCTCTACATCTGCCTTGTCGGTGTCCCGGAAGGAACAGAGTTTCGCAATCACCAAATCTTCCAGACTGGGTGTGTAGAACTGCACCTTTGTGCCACCAAAGGGCAGCGGCTGCAGCCGGTCTTGGAAGTTGTACGGAAAATTGTCGATATAGGCTTCCACATCGGTGTTGATGTCGTACTTACCGAGCAAGCTGTACAGTTCTTTCGGAACACTCAAGGCATCAATGTCATGAGTAGCGCGGGTCAGCTTGCCCAGCAAAATAAACGCACTGCCGCCTACGATCACCATCTGATAGCGGTCGTTATTGTCGATCATCAGGTCTGCGTCTTCGTCCAACCGTTCCAGACGCTTGCGGAGGTCATCTAAGATCATCTTTCCCATAAAGCAGCCTTTCGTATTTTCAATAATAGTATTTTCTAAAATTATTTTACGAAAAAGGAATCCGATTGTCAAGCATAAATCAACGACATTTCATATAATTCATACTACCATGTTGTCAGTCCACATCTCACACTGGCTAATGACCGTGCTGATTGCCGTATCATAATCTTCCGGTGGATACTTATACTTTTTCAGAAGGTGCTTCACCATCTTACGCATACTCGCACGGGCAGTTTCTTTTTTCTGCCAGTCTATCGTCCGATTTTTGCGCAGCATTTCCGTAAGTTCTCTGGTTAAGTCAATCAATTCATTATTTTGATAGAAGTCCTTTATGTTTTCCGGCTTTGTCAGAGCATCGTAAAAAGCCAGTTCTACCTGCGTCAAGCCCAGCTTTTTACCGTTGTTATACAGTTCTGTAATCTCCTGTGCCGTTTTCAGAAGTTCCTTGATGACCTCCTCGTTTGTAATCAAGCCATTGTAGTAAGAGTTCATCAACTGTGTAATCTTTTCTGAAAACTTCTGAGACTGCACAACATTTGTCCGTTTATACAGTGAAACTTGCTCTGCCATAAGTTTTTTCAAAATTTCTACGGCAATGTTCTTTTCTTTCATTTTTGAAATTTCATCCAACACCGCCGGGTCAAACAGGCTGATATTTTCATCTGCCTTCTTACTGTCAAACAAACTGATAACACCTTGACTCTGGATACTTGCTTTCAGCAGTTCATTGATTTGAGCATTGATTTCTTTCAAAGAAAGTGTCTTGCCGCCACTCCCACCATAGGTGATCTTCACCACCGTAGAACGGACTGCTTCCATGTAGGCCGCTTCATGTCGCTCCTGCTCCGTGGTCATGCTGGAACACAACGAATGCGACTGTTTCAGCAACAGAGCTTCTCGCAGGAACAGATCTTTGCGCTTGGGTGCTTTTGCGTCCAGAACAAAGTTTACGCCGCCAGTGACCAGCTTTGCCATCATCAACGGAGAACCGCCAATAAATCCGCTGAAATCAAAGCCGTGCAACAAATCTTTGCACACCTGAAGCTTTTCCTGAAACTTTGGATAAGCAACTTTGGCAATGTCCATATCGCCATATCGGGACTGGTCACGCTTGGTATACTCCTTCATAGCGGCTTTGAGGGCAGATGCAATGCCAACGTAATCTACAATCAAGCCGCCCTCTTTGTCCTTAAACACGCGGTTGACACGCGCGATGGCCTGCATCAGATTGTATCCGTGCATTGGCTTGTAAACATACATCGTAGCCAGTGAAGGCACATCAAAACCTGTCAGCCACATATCCACAACAATGGCAATCTTCATCGGGTCATCGTTGTCTTTGAATTTCCGGGCAAGTTCTTCTTTGTGAGATTTTGTGCCGATGATTTCTTTCCAATCCTCCGGGTCATTGTTGCCACCCGTCATAACTACGCCGATTTTTTCGTTCCATGTCGGGCGCAGCTCCAGAAGTTTTCGATAAATCTTCATCGCAATCGGGCGCGAATACGCCACGATCATCGCCTTGCCCGTCAAAAGATTAGCGCGGTACTTTTCGTAATGGTTGACAATATCTTCGCACAGGGATTGAATGGTAGAATCTGCCCCCAGCACACTCTCCATCTGTCCCAACATCTTTTTGCTTTTTTCAATCGTTGCTGCGTCCGATTGCTGTTCCAGCGCATCGTAGGTCGCATCAATCAAGGCCAGCGTGTTTTGGTCAAGGTGGAGTTTAATAACGCGGCTCTCATAGTAAACCGGACGCGTTGCACCATCTTCCACCGCCTGTGTCATATCATAAATATCGATATAATCACCAAAAACTTCACGCGTATTTCTATCTTTTGCCGAAATAGGTGTTCCTGTAAAGCCTATGTAAGTTGCATTCGGCAGGGCATCATGAATGATACGGGCATTGCCAATGACCGTATGTGCTTCTTTTTCACCCTGTTCATTTTCTTTAATGACTATTTTTTCATCAAAACCATACTGTCCGCGGTGGGCTTCATCAGCCATCACCACAATATTCCGCCGTTCGGAGAGCGGCTTCTCGCCACGCTCGAACTTGAACATCGTGGTGAAGATGATACCGTTTGCTTCTCGGCCATCCAGCAGCTTGCTTAGATTGTCCTTGCTGGTTGCCTGTACAGGTGTCTGACGCAGGAAAGGTGCGCACTTGGCAAACTGCGTGTAAAGCTGGTCATCAAGATCAATGCGGTCAGTCATCACAACGATGGTGGGGCTATCCAAAGCTTCTTGCAGCAAATGGGCATAGAATACCATCGACAGTGATTTTCCGCTACCCTGCGTATGCCAGAACACACCACCCTTGCCATCCGTTTTAGTGGCAATCTTGGCCTTTTCGATAGCTTTTCGCACTGCAAAATACTGGTGGTACCCAGCCAAAATTTTAATCGGCTTCTGCCCATCACCGGAAAACAGGATAAAATTTTTCAGAATGTCCAGTAGCCGTGCTTTCTGGAACATCCCCTCATAGAAGGTATCAAACTGCGCATACGCGGTGTTTTCATAATCACCGTCTTTTGTTTTCCATTCCATAAAACGGTCAAGTCCAGAAGTAATTGTTCCCGCCTTGTTGGTCGAAAGGTCGCTGATTACGCAGATTGCATTATAGTAGAACATCGAAGGAATATCCTTCATATAGTTCCGAATCTGGTTGTATGCGTTTTCTGCACCCACTTCGTCCTTGGAAGGACTTTTCAGTTCCATCAAAACCAACGGCAAACCATTGATAAACAAAATAATATCCGGACGGCGGTTGTTTCCATTTTCCACGAAGGCATACTGGTTTACCACATAAAAATCATTTTTGTCTGCATCCGCATAATCAATCAGCTTTACTACCGAAGACCGTTCTTCACCCTTGACTGCATATTTGACCGTGATACCGTTTTGCAGATAGTCCATAAAAATAATATTCTTCTGCAACAGGCTTCCGGCATCAAAATCATTCAGTTTCAGAATCGCTTCATCAATCGCCGTTGCCGGGAGGTTACGGTTCAGCCGCACCAGACAATCTCGCAAAACATCGTCCAGCAGAGGGCAGCTGTAATCTGTTCGGTTCATATCAGGAGCATAAATGTGGGTGTAACCCATATTTTCAAATAGCTCTATGACCGCTTGTTCAAAGGTATCTTCGGTAAATGAAAGCATGATTTTTCTCCTCAACTATTATCCGAAGTTGCTGTATTCGATTCTTGCGCAATGGCATTCACAATCTTTTCAACGATAGACTGTGCTGCTCTTTTTGCCATCGCGCGTCCTATCGGCGTACCATTATCCAATGTGTCCGTCAGTGCCAATCGAACTTTACTGAGTCCAATTTCCTTGCGATACCAATCTGGCATCAGATTTTCCTGAATTGCAATATAGGACTCATCAAAAAACGCTGGATTTATTTCATCCCGCAGTACCCTCTGAATAATCTCATCCACTTTATCGTCTGAAATATCTAAATCACATACTTCTCTAATATTTGTTACCGGAACTTCTATTTTCACAAACCTATCGGCCATAGGCTTTTGTATGTTCGCATAATTGCTTTTAATATATGCCATCTGGTGCTCAAGTTCCGGGAAAAGTGTTCCTTCATTGATATTGTAAAAACTTAGTTCTTCTAAAATTGCACTTTTTCTTCCCGCTGGTATTCTAAAACTTTGAAGTTCAAATTCATCTTGGACATCACTATATGCCCGTTTAACAATGCTCTGCCTGATTTTTCCTTTCAGCTGAACATTGTATTTCCCGCTAATCAGAAAAGAGCCGCTTTGCCGTACCAATCTTTCATTATTCAAATTGGAAATCACAAAATAATTTCTTTGAATAATCGAAAGCAAGCTTTTATACTCGCTTGCCTCGCACTCTTTTACCTCTTTATCTGTATAAATTCCATACTTGTTCAAATCCGAGAGCAGCTTTTCTAATGTATAATCGCCCGAAATTTCATGACTCGCTAAATATGCCAACACTTTGATCTCTATGTCACTATAACTTTTTCCGTAATCGCGCTTATAATAGATTTTCCCATCGGTCGGCGGCAATAACGTAGTCTTCCCGTCAGTTATCTTTTTCTCTTGATTGTTTTGGCAAGCAAAATACAGTGCCACCAGTGGGTTTTCCGTCACATCCAACAGTCTTGTTGGCAACCCATAGTGTTGCAATTTTGCGAGCTTTTCAAAATCTGTTGTCAGTTTTCGGAAGTCGTCAGGATTCCGTGTGTAGGCAGCATTTATCAATTCTGCTTCGTGTGGCAGCATCCCACCACGGAACACTCCCGGCATGACGTTCCATTCGTTGCTGGCCTGTCCACGGAAGAAAAAGTGCTTTGTGCTCACTTCCGCGCCTTCCTCTTTCTTTATGGTTTCCTTTATATCAGAAATGTAGGTCAGATAGCTATTAAGGTCTGTAACAACGCATTCGTTTAAATCTTTCGTCTTAGCATTATCAAAATCTTCCATATTATCCCTTCATTTCTTTTATAAACGATAATTTAGCAGCTTAAAGGTCGATGCCGGAGACATCAAGTTCGCCGGACATCAATTTAGGCAATAAAGCTACTCTCAGTTCTTCGAGGTATGTGTTTTCTGAAATATTAGATGAAATTTGTTTATATAAGGTCGTTACAATCTCATCTAATGGTCTCAATTTTGAAAGGTCACTTGGTAGGAATAACTTGTATTCTGGTAAAGCTTTTTTACTTAAATGTAGAACTGTTGTACCATTTACATATCCCAAGCAATGCGCCTTGAATTTCTTGTCTTGAAGAATTGCAGCAAGGAGAAATTTAGAAACATTTTCTTTCTTTGGAAGAACTTTGACCAAATCCATAGAGAAAACGATATCATCGTACCCTGATTTGCTCATTACTGGTTCAGCATTACCGATAACTTCGGCATTTTGTGTCAAGTCTGTATGAGCAACTAAAGTATCAAACAATTCTGCGTGTTGAGATTCTTTTAGTTTTGAGGATGGGATAATTTCTTTATAACCATCCAGTTTGAATCCACCTTTACGGTCAAAGTTCTTTATTGTTGCCATAGCTATTGTTGAATCTGTCAGTTCACTTCCTTTGTAAGAGTATCCACTAACAAACTCTGCTATGTCTGACAAAGGTGTTTCTACCCAATCAGAAGGAACCGCACCATCAAAAGGTTTATAATCAGAAAGCCAAGCAGTGCATAATGTTCTGATTTGCTCAAGTAAATTATCGTTTATCTCTACATTATTTGAAATTTTCAAATCTATTGCAGAAAGAAGTGAAACTATTTGATCTTGCTTTTTTCTGTTAGGAAGATTTATCTTGATTTTCCCAATTTGTTTCAAATTAATGTTCGGTTGAGCTGATTGTGCAGATGTCGTATTAATAGTATGTATGACAGACTTTTGATTAAGGTAGTAGTACACATACTCATAGTTTGCTTTTGTATCATCTACCCTTATAATTGCAACCGCTTGATTCGTATTTGCTGGCACCACTTCAGCGGTTGCAATTCCCGTTTTGCCCAAGAACATACCGGCCATCGAGAAAAGGATATCGTTTTCCTCAATTTGAGATCTTTTTAGCCTTTCGTGTGTCCGCTCCGAGATAAAGGCAAATTTACTTTTATCAATCGTTTTCCCATCGACTAAAGACTCTGATTTAATAAAATTAATGCCGCTTTTCTCAAATTTACATCCAATAGATGTCGGCGTTGTCCCTTTTGTTATTTTGGTCGTAATATCTTTTAGCGTTACAATCATATTTTTCCTCATCCTATAAATTTCCTATGTGCCAATTTCACATTTTGTTGTTTTACCATTGCATAGTGCATCGTTGTGTCAATTTTCTGGTGTCCTAAAAGCTGCTGCACCTGTTCAATCGGCATCCCCTTGTCAATCGCTGTCGTTGCCAACGTCCGTCTGAACTTGTGTGGATGCACTTTATTTAGCTTTAATCGCCGTCCCAATTCACGAAGCATCGTTTCCACACCACCAATCATCAACCGTTCATGTGGCTCTTTCAGCGTCACAAAGAGTGCGGGATTGCTATCTGACCGTTCATCCAGATAATTTTGAAGGTGGATCTTCGTCCGTGCGTCAAAGTATACCAATCGTTCCTTGTTGCCCTTACCAAATACAACACATTCGCGCTCGTTGAAATTGATATCCTCCCGATTAAGTGTCACCAATTCCCCAACACGCATTCCAGAAGATGCAAGCAAATCAATAATCGCCAAATCTCGTACTGTTGAACAGTTGTCACGCATCAGTTCCAGTGCTTCATCGGTGTACGTTTCCTTGATGATTTTGGCGGTTTTCACTTTGTGAATCCTGCGGACAGGGCTTTTCACAATGAAATCTTCATCTTCCAGCCACGAGAAGAAACTGGAAAGAATACGCCGGATATTGTCAATCGTAACTTTGCTTGAGTGCCGCTGTGTCTGATAATCCGTCAGATACTTTCGTAAATCATCCGTTGTAATCTGCTGCGGTAATTTTCCCACACCATTCAGCATCGCTTCGATGGTTTTTGAGTAGTAGGCCAGTGTTTTCTCGGAACAGCCTTCTATCCGCTTTGCCGTAATGAACGCTGCTGCCGAATCTTGTTCCTCAGCCTTTGGCTGTTCTTCACCCATTTCGATTATGACACCTTGAAATGACGCTTCCAGCACTGCTTTCAAATGCAGCAACTGTTCGTTATTGAGATACGGCAGCATTTTTCGCTGTATCTCGTTGATAATTTGATTTTTCATCGCCGTATCTCCTTATTACGATTTCAGAGAACGACGGCAGTGGCAGTTTCTCCATAAAATCTCCCGCCACTGGTGAGAGTTATTGAAATTCTGGTAAACGATAATTTATTTGCGCAAATGCAAGCACTTTATGCTGCGTGGTTTATTGACTGCATTCCGTTCGGAGGGATAAAGCCATCGTCTTGGCAAAAAACTAGTATCTATACTATAGCAGATATTATTTATGGCGCACCATTTTCTTCCAAGCAGTTCAACACAGATGGAAAAGGGATTCCCATCATCCGGATTCGAGACCTCAAAGAGCAAAAGGTCGCAACATACACAACAGAAAAGCATCCAAAAGGGTATCTCTTGCAAGCTGGCGATATTGTAGTTGGAATGGACGGAGAATTCGTTCCATACATTTGGGGCAGCGATGAAGCTTGGCTGAATCAGCGAGTTTGCGTATTCAAAAACAAGCGTTTAAAAGGAAAAGCCTTCCTTTATTTTACAATCAAACCTCTTTTATATGCAATCGAGCAAACGCAGGTGGCCACAACCGTTATTCATATTGGAAAAAAGGATTTTGATGCGTTTGAAATCACACTGCCAGACCCTAGAGTGCTTGACTCATTTGATGCAATCACAACGCCTATGGTGGAAAAAATCGTTGAAAATCGATTTGAAATCAAACAATTAGAATTGCTAAGAGATGCGTTTCTTCCCAAATTGATGTCAGGCGAGCTCGATGTTTCCAACATCCAGCTCTAAGCCGCTAAATTATCGTTTATCTTCGAGTTTATTGTAATTTTCTTATTCAACATTCCAATGATTGATGCTATTTTATCTTGTTCGCCAATCGGGGGAAGCGGAATTTGCATTTTCTTTGCTGCCCCAACATTGTAGTGCTGTTGAACAGCTCCCACTAATTGTGTATTGATAACTCCACTAGCTAAATTAACATATGATGCTAAAAACAATGGATTCAGTTTATTTCTATGGGGACGAACAATCACCAAATCGGAACAGTTCCATGCTTTCACGCCAGCCGGTATTACAGCACATGCCCCGGGGGTTCCTGTGCGGACGATTACAACATCATTAGGATGTAACTCAGACTTTCTTAATGACTCATTGAAATTCGAAGATATATATTTTATATCATCGAGCTTTATATCAAACGGTTCTATATTTGTTGAACGCAAAAATGGGATGCCTGTTTCTGTATAATTGCTTGCCATTGTTCCAACAAAACCAACTGTAAGATCAGCAACACTTCCCAATGCAACTGTTCTCCACTCAGATTTCATATCCAATCGCCCCCAGCTTCTCCTTGATTTCCGCTTCCAGTTTGTGCGACTGTACGAACAAATCCGACAGTTCCGAAGTCAGGCGTGCCATTTTTTCCTCAAAGGGTTCACCATCGTCCTGCTGTTCCTCGATGCCAACGTAACGCCCCGGTGTCAAAATGTAGTCCTGCTTTGCAATTTCTTCTGTGGTGGCAGCAGCACAGAAACCCTTTACATTCTCCAATGTACCCGCAACATAGGCGTTGTAGGTGTCGGCAATCTTTTTGATGTCATTTTTTAATGTGCCATCTTCATTTTTGTATTCTTCTTTTGTCCCATCCGTCAATTCACGCAACTTGCGGCTTACCATAACACCCATCTTCCGAGCGTCAATGAACAGAGTTTTGCCGGGCTGCTTTTTCCGTTTGGAGATGAACCAGAGCGAAACGGGAATCTGGGTCGTATAGAAAAGCTGCGTTGGCATGGCAATAATGCAGTCCACCAAATCAGCATTCACAATGTTCTTGCGAATCTCGCCCTCACCGCCGGACTGGGAGGACAGGGAACCGTTTGCCAAAACCATGCCCATCCGACCGCCGGGCGCAAGGTGATAAATCATGTGCTGAAGCCATGCAAAGTTGGCATTGCCAGCCGGCGGCATACCATATTGCCAACGCACATCATCTTTGAGCTGCTCTGCGCCCCAGTTGGACAGGTTGAACGGTGGATTTGCCATGATATAATCTGCGCGCATGGTGGGGTGCTGGTCGTCAAGGAAAGTGTCAGCCGCATACTTGCCGAGGTCAGGTTCGATTCCACGGATGGCAAGGTTCATTTGTGCCAGCTTCCATGTGGTCGGGTTGGAATCCTGTCCGTAAATCGAAATATCGTTGATGTTGCCGCTGTGGTTTTCTACAAACTTTGCCGACTGCACAAACATACCACCGCTGCCACAGCAAGGGTCATATACACGCCCCTTGAACGGTTGCAGCACTTCTACCAGCGTCCGCACAACACAGGACGGCGTAAAGAACTCGCCTCCGCGCTTTCCTTCCTGCTCTGCAAACATCGACAGACAGTATTCATAAGTGCGTCCCAGAATGTCCTTTTCGCTGCCGTGTTCAATCATTTTGATGTTCGTAAACAGGTCAACGACTTCGCCCAACCGCCGTTTATCCAGTTCCGGGCGTGCGAAATTTTTCGGCAGGATATCCTTCAGGCGCACGTTTTCTTTTTCGATAGCGCGCATTGCATCATCGATTACCTGACCGATTTCCGGGTCATGTGCCTTTGCAGAAACATCGCTCCAACGCGCACCAGCAGGCACAAAGAAGATTCCCTCCGATGTGTACTCGTCACGATCTTCCTCAAAGCCATCACCGTCTGCAACCAGCTGATTGTACTTATCTTCAAAACGATCCGAAATATATTTCAAGAAAATAAGACCAAGGACGACACCCTTATACTCTGAAGCATCCATATTGCCCCGAAGTACACAGGCCGCATTCCAAATCTGTTTTTCAAATCCAATGTCGGCGGTGTTTTTCTCTGCCATGGTTCAATACCTCCGTTTTAGCTCAACAAATTCTGCTCTGAGTATAGCACAGATGTGCCGATTTTCCAATTTGTGCGCATAAATTCTTTGCAAGATGCTTCAATTTCCAGTAGAGAAGTCCTACTATCACCGCTTTAGCACAATAAATTTTACAAAACCATCTTGACGTATTCTACATCCCGTGGTATTTTCCTTGTAAATCCCACCGTTCTTGTAGATTGGTCAAAAGCCATCCACAAGATGTGGTCGTGTTCATTCTGAACACTGCCTCACCGTGGATTATCCCTGAAAGATTAACCGCCCCGCAACACACCCGATTCATTTTGCCGCCGTTTTACCCCGACAAAATCCTTCGCCTGTACTGCGCGGGCGGTATTTTTCTTTAATGGAGCTGCACCTTGAAAATTTCATGAGCCGACTGGACGTGATACCAGCTTTATAGCCAACGCCGCTGCAAAACAGGGGCAGGAACTGCGTTCGGTGTGAACGGTGACCCCATTACATGAGCAGAACAACCTCTACTTGTTTTTTACGTCTTAACAATTCGGAAACATTTGTTGAAAATGCGTTTTGAGCGCAGCGGTAGAGGGCAAGAACCGTCCCGTGGCCACAAATTTTCAATTCTTGAAAATGTTGTGCTCCACCGGGACTTCACTTCTTCAATGCGTCTGCATTTCCGAAGTGATCTTGTTGGGGCGTGCCTGCCCCAAACCCTGCTCATGGTTCGCACCTGACGGTGCGAACAGCAACGGCGTGTCGTGCTTTACATAACTTCACCGAGGAGTTATCGAACAGACAGGAGGTACAATGACCAAAACGAATGTTCAATCAATCCCTAGCAATTCCCAGCACCACGACACGCCGAACAACAAAACGCACGTCATCAAGTTCCGTGTGACAGCGGAGGAAAAAACGTCACTGGAACTCACTTGCAAACTCCTGAATCTCTCCCTCTCCACTTTTATCCGCCGCGCCATCCACAACGTCAAGATCGAGAAAACGGTCATCGTTGCAGGCGGCGGCGAAGAAACCCTGACCACTGTTTCCACTTTGCTTGCTCAGTGCAGCAAGGTGGGCGGCAACCTCAACCAGCTTGCAAGGCACTTCAATTCCGGCGGTGCAGACACCGAGCAGATCCGGGCGAAACTCCTTGACGAACTTGCAGACCTGACCGCATTTCGGCTGCACGCCGAGAAAGTTCTGGGTGAACTGTATGGCAACGCTCAAGCATATCGCCTCAGTCGCAAGAGCAGCTGCATTGTTCAACCATAAACCGCATATTTGCGACATACAATTCGATGCTGTTGCCAACGATTTGAATAATCGAATTGTAATAAAAACTCGGACTACACCGCCATCGAAGCGTACCTCGTTTACCAGCATGATGCGTTCACCGGAAAGCAACTTCTGGATGAACAGGGCAAGCCGAAGCTGCGGGATTCGTACCTGCTCGACACCCTTGAGTGCGGCGATTTCTCGTTCGCAACGGCCTGTCTGCTGGCAAACCGCAAGTATGGCAAGAACACCCAACGCGATGATATTAAGAGCCATCAGTATATCATCAGCTTTGATCCCAGAGATGCAGCCGACAACGGCTTGACCATGGAAAAGGCACAGGCACTTGGCCTGAAATTCTGCGAAGAAAACTTCCCCGGTCATCCTGCCATCGTCTGCACTCACCCGGATGGACACAACCATTCGGGAAACATCCATGTCCACATCGTGATCGGCAGCGTCCGAACACGAGAGGTGGAGCGTAAGCCCTATATGCAGAAGCCCCGCGATTGGCGCGAGGGCATGAAGCACTCCAGCACCGCCCAGACCATGCGGCACCTCCGTGTCGAGGTCATGGAGCTGTGCGAAAGTGCCGGACTGTACCAGATCGACCTGCTCAACGGCTCGAAAGAGCGCGTGAGCGAAGCTGAGTATTGGGCGCGTAGGCGTGGTCAGTTGAAACTTGACCGTGAGAACGCAGCCCTCACCGCAGCTGGACAGCCGCCCCAGCAGAAGAAGTTCGAAACCGTGAAAGATACCCTGCGGAAACAGATTTCTTCGGTGTTGTACCGCACAACGAGTTTTGAAGATTTTTCTGACAAGCTCATGCAGCAGTACGGCATTGCCGTCAAGGAAAGTCGTGGACAGCTCAGCTATCTGCCCACTGGCAGAACAAAGTTCATTCGAGCGAAACATCTCGGTGACAAGTTCGATAAGGCGGCAGTGCTTGCCACGTTGCAGGCAAACGCCGAACGCGAACCCAAGGCGCAGTTCAAGCAGGATACCATCGGGAAACTGATCGACATCCAGTCGAAGATGACCGTGGGCAAGGGCATCGGCTATAAGCGTTGGCTCACGAAACACAATCTCAAAGTTATGGCACAGACCGTGAAGCTTCTGCAGGAAAAGGGCTTGACCGACGAGGACGCCCTGAACCAGCGCATCACCGAACTGGAAACCAAGTATCACGACTCGCTGGCGGTGGTGAAAGACCTCGAAGGTCGCATGAAAGCCAACAATGAGCTGCGCTATCACATCGCAGCCTACACCAGCACCAAGAATGTCGCACAGCAGTTAAAGACTGCCAAACGACCCGCAGCCTTTGAGGAGCAGCACCGTGCAGAGCTGACAGCATACCGGGCAGCAGCAGCCTATTTTAAGGCAAACAACATCACCAAGCTGCCCAGCCCGAAAAAACTGGAAGCCGAGTATGCGCAGCTGGCATCCGAAAAGGCAAAGTTCTACGAGCAGTACAAGGAAGCCAAGGAAGAACTGCTCAAGCTGAAAACCGCAAAGCAGAATGTTGCGTCCTTTTTCCGGGAGGAAGAACCGGCGCAGCAGGAGAGATAAAGGAGTGTGCGTATGATCAACCTGAAAATCGACCCGGAGTTCCAGTCTCAGATTCCTCCTCTGACCGATGATGAATTTAAGCAGCTTGAAGAAAACATCCTCAAGGAAGGCAAGCTGCTCTCTCCTTTGATCGTCTGGAACAACACCCTCGTTGACGGCCACAATCGTTATGCAATTCTCCAGAAGCACCCGGAGATTTGCTTTTCCACCATGCCGCTCCGATTTGAAAGCAGAGAAGAAGTCCTCGCATGGATCTGCAAGAATCAGTTGGGGCGGCGTAATCTGACCCCGGAGCAGAAGTACTACCTGATGGGCAAACAGTACGAAGCCGAAAAAGCTGCGCACGGCGGTGACCGCAAAAGCACCGATGCAAAATCAAGTTCGCTAAAAGCGAACTTGATCGACAGCACCAAAACCTGCGACCGAATCGCAGAAGAAAACGGAGTGAGCAAGGACACCGTTATCCGCGCCTCGAGGTATATGAAAGGCGTGGAGATTGCGGAAGAACTGATGCCGGGTCTAAAACAGAGCATTCTGTCCGGACAGACGAAAGTGTCTAAGGCGGATATGCACCGCCTTGCCAAGGTTGCCTGCTATGACCGCGCACAGACCTTGCAGGATATTTTGCACCCGGAGCTGAAGGTGGAACCGAAGCCTGACGCTGACGGTGTGATTCGCGTTCCGGGCAAAGCTCCTGTCATGCCATTCCGAAAGTTTGAATCGATTTACGACAGCGATAGCCAATATGGAAATCATCGTTTTCTTGTCCATTGTGATTGCTGTTGTGGCTGTGCTGACTTCCATCGTTCTCGTTCGGCGCGTAAAAAAACAAATCGCAGAAATGACCGATGTGCTGGTTGATGTGAAAAACGGAAATGGCAACCGGCGTA
>OATG01000838.1_pt1 | contig 28656 bp, 19 predicted proteins | sample 1516581 | NCBI WGS metagenome assembly OATG01 (sample SAMEA2579930, study PRJEB22360) | human gut metagenome | biome: human gut; feature: human-associated habitat; material: faeces | place: Denmark | collected 2008/2010
CGTGCCGGCGCGCTCTCGAAGAGCGGCCGGCCCTACGCGGACTACGACGGCGTGGCGATCGAGTGCCAGGGGTTCCCCGACGCACCGAACCGCCCCGATTTCCCTTCGGCCGAACTGCGCCCCGGCGAAGCGTACCGCCGGACGATCCGCTTCCGTTTCGACGTCCGTTAACGACGCACCTCATTCCGACGGCCGCAGGCGCACAGCTTGCGGCCGTCGGCTTTTTTTCCTATTTTTGCACGCAAAATTCCGCACTGCCGATGTTGATTCTGTTCGCTGTCCTCTTCGGCGGCATCCTCACAGGCCGCTTGCTGCGCCGCCGACCGCTCCGTGCGCTCGGCAGCGTCATCACGTTCATCATCTGGCTGCTGCTCTTCATGCTGGGAACGGAAGTGGGCGGCAATGAAGAGGTCATGCGGTCGCTGGCCACGCTCGGCGTGCAGGCGCTCGTTCTCTGCACGGGAGCGCTGGCGGGAAGCATCGCCTGCGCCTGGCTGCTGTGGCGGTCGATCGGCGGCAGACGCACCGGCGCGACCGACTCCGCCGCACCCGCTCCGCCGGCCTTCGCCGCACTGCGCGGCAGTCTGGTGATCGTCGCCTTCTTCGCAGCCGGAGCGATTTTCGGCGTCGCGGGATGGATTCCGGCTACCGCAGCCTCCTCGCCCGTAAGCACCTACATGCTCTACGGGCTGATGTTCTCGGTCGGCGTGTCGCTGGGACACGACGCCACGCTCGTCGAACGTATCCGCTCGCTCGACCGCCGCATGGCGCTGCTGCCCCTCTGCACCGTCGTCGGAACGCTGGCCGGAGCGGCGCTCGTATCGCCGCTGCTGCACACCGTGCCGCCGGCCGACGCCATGGCCGTCGGCGCGGGATTCGGCTACTATTCGCTGTCGAGCATCTTCATCTCCGAACTGCGCAGCGTCGAACTGGGAACGGTCGCTCTGCTCTGCAACGTCCTGCGCGAACTCTTCACGCTGCTGGCCGCACCGTGGGTAGCGGGCCGTTTCGGGCCGCTGGCCGCGATTTCGTCGGGCGGCGCCACGACCTTCGACACCACCCTCCCGATCCTCACCCGCGTCGCAGGACCGCAGTATGCCGTCGTAGCGATCTTCCACGGCTGCGTCACCGATTTCAGCGTTCCCTTCCTGGTCACGTTCTTCTGTTCGATCTGAAAAAACGGGACGCACCGACCGATGCGTCCCGTCTCAAAAAATCCCGCTTCGCCCCTTATTGCAGCACGGGCGACTCGAAGCCCAGCTTCCGCAAACCGTTCTGCACGTCGGGGTGGCTCATGAAGAGCCGCCACAACAACTCCGAACGGTGGTTCTCGATCATCACCGCGATCGGCCCCTGATCGATGGCCAGATACTTCTGCGGATACCAGTCGTCGGTCTGGCTGAACGCATCGTAGAAGCCGTAGGGCCCCCACACTTTCTCGTGAAGCGGCCCGTAGAGGTAACGCATCACATCCATCGACTCCTCGGGCGTGTAGACGATCGACGAAAGCGCCGCCGTGGGGGCGATCACGCCGCGATCCTCGCGCTCGACGGGAGCGTGCGCCGCATACCCCGCCGTCGAATAACTGGCCGTCAGCCCCCAGCAATCCTTGCCGTAACCCTTGTAGTGCCGGGGATTGCGGATGCAGTAGGCACGGTTGATGAGCGAATAGTTGCGCATCTCGCCGAAATAGTCCTCGCAGTAGTCGTCTCTCAGCCCGCGCGGATCCAGCCCGAGGAAGGAGTAGTGCGCCCAGAAGAGCGGACCGGCCTCGACGCCCTGATACCGCAGGCGGAGGCGGTAACCCTCGACCTCGTGCTCGTCGACGATCGCCCCGTTCTCGGCCCACCCCTCGGTATAGACCTCGCGGTCGATCGGATAGGTCGGCGAAGCGGCCGCCAGAATATACATCACCAGACACTCGTTGAACCCGTGTACGGCGAAATTCATCTCCCACCCGTATTCGGGACTCCAATGCCAGTAGAGGACGTTCTGCCCGTTGCGATACCACGACCACTCGACGCCGCGCCACAACGTATCGATACGCTGTGCGAGCGCCTGCTCGCGCTCGTTGCCCTGCGCGAAATACTGATGCGCGGCCAGCAGCCCCTGCACCAGAAAGGCCGTCTCCACCAGATCGCCTCCGTTGTCCTTCTTGCCGAAGGGTTTCACGCGGCCCGTCCGGCCCTCGATCCAATGAGGCCAGGCGCCGTGGAAGCGGTCGGCACGTTCGAGGAACGAGACGATGCGTTCGAAGCGTTCGATCCCCTGTTCACGGGTGACGTAGCCGCGCTCCATACCGGCGATAAGCGCCAGAATGCCGAAGCCGCTGCCGCCCGTCGTCACGACCGTCTCGTCGTTTTCGGGATAGATGCCGTCCATGTTGATCCGTTCGCACGCAAGGCCGCTGTTGGGCTCGGCGCCCGACCAGAAATAATCGAACGTACGCCGCTCGACGCTGTCCAGCAACGCCTCGTCCGAAAGCGTCGCTGCGGGACGCTGCGCGCAGCCCGCGACGACGCCCGCCAGAGCGAGCGCCGCCACGGCCGCCGTAATCCGTTTGATTGTCTTCATGCCGCGAAGGTTATTTCAGAGTGAAACTTGCTTGCTTCACCGCGTCGCTCGCGCCGCCGATCATCACGTCGAACTCGCCCGGCTCGGCCACGTAATGCAGGTCGAAATCGTAATATTTGAGCAGCGAGACGTCGATCGTAAAACTTACGTCGCGGCTCTCGCCCGCTTTGAGCGCCACGCGCTGGAAGCCTTTGAGCTCCTGCACGGGACGGGTCGACGAACCCACCCTGTCGCGGATGTAGAGCTGCACGACCTCCACGCCGTCGCGCCGGCCGCTGTTCGTCAGGCGCACGGTGGCCTCGATCGACCCGTCGGCGGTCATCTCCGACGCCGAAAGGCGCACGTCGCCGTAGTCGAAGGTCGTATACGACAGACCGTAGCCGAAGGGATAGAGCGGCGTGTTGGGCACGTCGAGATAGTTGCTGCGGAACTTCTCGAACTTGTCGCCCAGCAGCGGACGTCCCGTATTCTTATGGTTGTAGAAGAGCGGTATCTGCCCCACGCTGCGCGGGAAGGTCGCGGGAAGTTTGCCCGACGGGTTGACGTCGCCGAAGAGCACGTCGCCGATCGCCTCGGCCGCCTGCGTGCCGCCGAACCATACATTGAGCATCGCAGGCACGTGCTCGGCCTCCCATTCGAGCGTCAGCGGGCGCCCCGTGAAGAGTACCAGCACGACGGGTTTGCCCGTCGCCACGAGCGCCTTCAACAACTCCTGCTGCACGTCGGGAATGCCGATCTGCGACCGGCTGCTGCTCTCGCCGCTCATCTCCGAAGCCTCGCCCAGCGCGGCGACCACCACATCGGCCTCGGCCGCCGCGGCGAGCGCCTCGTCGAGCAACTGCTTGTCGGTGCGGCCGTCGCGCGGAATATCGCGCCCGAACATCGTGGCATAGCGCTCCTGCTCCTCGTCGCGGATCACGTTGCTGCCCTTGGCATAGACGATCTTCACCCCTTCGCCGGCCACCTGCTGCAACCCTTCGACGAGCGTCAGCGGCTTCGTCAGATCGGTAGCGACGCTCCACGTGCCGGGCATGTTCGCGCGCGAAGCGGCCAGCGGGCCGACCACGGCGATCGTTCCCTCGCGCCGGAGCGGCAGCACGTCGCCTTCGTTTTTCAGCAACACGAAGCTCTCGCCCGCGATACGGCGCGCCTCGGCGCGGTGTGCGGGCGTATAGATCTGCGTGGCGGCGCGCTGCGGATCGCAGTAACGGTAGGGATCGTCGAAAAGTCCCAGCTTAAATTTCGCTTCGAGCACCAGGCGGCACGCGCGGTCGATATCGGACAGCGGGATACGCCCCTCTTCGAGCGACTGCTGCAAGGTTCCCAGATAACCCTCGCTCACCATGTCCATGTCGACACCCGCCTCGACGGCGCGCGCCGACACCTCTTTCAGATCGCCCAGACCGTGCGCGATCATCTCGTAGATGCCCGTGTAGTCCGTGACGACGAAGCCCTCGAAGCCCCACTGCTCGCGCAGCACGGTGGTCATCAGCCAGCGGTTGGCCGTGGCGGGAATCCCGTCGACCTCGTTGAACGACGCCATGACGCTGCCCACGCCTGCCTCGACGGCCGCCTTGTAGGGCGGGAAATATTCGTTGTACATGCGCTGGCGGCTCATATCGGTCGTATTGTAGTCGCGTCCCGCTTCGGCAGCACCGTAGAGAGCATAGTGCTTCACGCATCCCATGATCTCGTCGGTGGCAAAATGCATCGGATCACGCCCCTGATAGCCGTAGACGAACGACCGCGCCACAGCGCTGCCGAGGAAGGGATCTTCGCCGATGCCCTCCGACGCACGTCCCCAGCGGGGATCGCGCGCAATATCGACCATCGGGGAGAAAGTCCAGCAGATACCGGCGGCACTCGCCTCGACGGCCGAAATACGGGCCGCACGCTCGACGGCCTCCATGTCCCACGTGGCCGTCAGGCCGAGCGGAATAGGAAAGGTCGTCTCATAACCGTGGATCACATCCATGCCGAAGATCAGCGGAATACCCAGACGGCTCTCCTCGACGGCGATGCGCTGCACGTCGCGGATCTTCTCCACCCCCTTGATATTGAACAGACCGCCCACTTCGCCGCGGCGGATCTTCTCGGCAATGTCGCTGCTCTTGGCCTGACCGGTGGTGATGTCGCCCGCACTGGGCAGGTTGAGCTGGCCGATCTTCTCTTCGAGGGTCATGCGGCGCATCAGCGCGTCGACATACTGCTCCATCGTAGCACCCGCAGGCTTCTCGACGGCGACGGCCGCGCCGCAGAGCACGATGCCCAGCAGGGTAATGAGTGTTTTTTTCATATCGTAATCTCTGTTTTTTATGGTATAATATTTCGCTTCCCGAAAAACGGAGTTTCACGGTCGCGGATCACTTGCGGCGGCACGCGTCAACTGCCCGCCTCGACCGTAAATCCGAGTTCGGCGAGTCCCCTCTGCACATCCTTATCGGACATGAACAGGTTCCACGGCAATCCCGTGCGGTAGTTTTCGATCATCACCACGATCGGGCCCTGATCGATGGCGATGTGCATTCCACTGTCGAACCAGCCGGTCGTGAGATCGAAGGCGTCGATAAACCCGTAGTCGCTCCACAACTTGTCGCCCAGTTTATAGTAGAAGAAGCGCAGTGCGGCCATCGACTCGTCGGGCGTGTAGGGCATCGACGACAAGGCTGCCGTGGGGGCGATGACTCCCCGGTCGTTCGTCGGCGACGAAGCGGTGTAGCCGTCGGGAATATCACTGGCCGTCAGTCCCCAGCAGTCGGCGCCGTAACCGGCATACCCCTTGGGGTTGTCTACGCAATACGCGTAGTTGATCCGGGTATGGTTGCACACCTGCTCCCAATAGTCGGCATAGGCATCGGAGAGTCCCCGGGGATTCAGCCCCAGGAAGGAATAGTGGGCCCAGAAAAGGGGGCCACCGTAATCCTCGCCCAGCGGCAGCACGGTATCGTAGAACGACTTGCCGTTGCGCATCGCGCCACCGCGCGCCCAGCCTTCGGCATACACTTCGCGGCCGATGGGATGCGTCGGCGACGAGGCGGCCAGCACGTAGACGATCAACGCCTCGTTCCACCCCTGTATCGGCATGTTCATCGCCCAGCCCTTGTCGGGACTCCAATGCCAGTAGAGCACCTTCTCCGTCCCCTCCTTGGTGAAGAAATCCCACTCGACGGCCTCCCACAAGGCGGTGATGTCGGCGCGCAGCTTGCTCTCTGCGGCATCGTCGCCGTCGAAGTAGGCGCGCGCCGTCAGCAACCCCTGGAACAACAGCCCGGTCTCCACCAGATCGGCGCCGTTGTCATCGGCCGAGAAGGGAAGCGTCTGCCCCGTCTGGCCGTCGATCCAGTGCGAGAAGGCGCCGTGATAGGAGGTCGCCCGCTCCGCAAGGAAGGTCACGATCCGCTGCACCCGCTGGCACGCCTCGCTGCGGGTCACGAAACCGCGCTCGGCGGCCACCGTCATGGCCATCACGCCGAAGCCCGTCCCGCCGGTAGTGACCGTCGCGCCCGACGAGGTGCGCTCGCGCGCCATGCCGCTCGTCGGTTCGGCACCCTCCCAGAAATAGCGGAAGGTCTGCTGCTGCACCTTGGTGAGCAGCTCCTCGTCGGAAATCTGCGGGAATTTGTCGCTCGTGTCCAGCCCCGTCCGGATCCGGATCACCTTGCCGGTCAGGATCGCCTCCCCGGCAGCCGATTTCAGGCCGCTGTCGACGATCAACCGGTAGGAAGCATACGCGTTCAACCCGGCGGAGGGTTTGAGCGTGACGCGCTTCGCGCCGTCGTAAACGTCGCTGGCGTCCACCTTCGCGCCTCCGGCGTCGAGCAGATAGATATTGGCCTCGACGGTCGCCGCGTCGAGCGCCGCCGTGAAGTCGAGCACGATCTCGGCGTCGGGCGACACGTCATCGAAATCCGACAGGCCGCTCTGCCCGCCGATCGTAACCGAGCTCAACGCCAGCTGATCGCCCGCGGGCGTGCGGTCGTCGGTCGAATCGCCGCCGCAGCCGACACCCAGCAAAACCAGTGCAGGCAGGAGAGGCTTGAAAAACGGAAAACCTTTCATATATCGTCGTTTTTTTAGAAGAGGGGGCCTGATTTCGGTCCCCTCTTCCGATCAATGCAGAAATCGAGCCCTGCTATTTCGCCTGTTCGTACAGAGCCGTCACCTGTGCCGGCGTCAACACCTGATCGTAGAGATAGATCTCGTCCATGGCTCCCGTATAGAAGGAAGCCTCGGCCGTCCAGCCGGCACCCGAACCCAGGCCGACCTGCGACGGGAAGGCGCCGAGGCAGATGCCGCTCACCTCGTCGAACGTCATCGGACCGAAGGCTCCGTCCTTCAACACGCGGTCGCAGACCGCCCCGCCGTTGTGGTAGAGCGTGATGGTCGAGGTCCCTGCGTCGTAGGTCACGCCGACATGCGCCCAGACGCCGGCCATATTCTGTATCTTGGCGTCGTCGCCGGCATCGAACCACGCATCGGGCTTGCCGCTCGCACCGGTCGCCTGCATGAATCCCTTGAAGAAGAACTCCGACGGAGTGGTCGTGTTGCCGTTGTTGAGGAAGAAGGCGACGTCGGCCACCTCGATCGTCTTGTTGCCGATGGAGAAGAGACCCGCTGCATTCTTGTTCGTACCGTCGAACTTGATCCACATGAAAATCGAGTAGCTGCCCAACGATTTGAGCGCTGTCGTCGAAGCGGCGTCGGGCGTCAGGATGAGCGCCTGGCCGTCGACGTTCTGGTAGGCTTTGCCCGACTTGCCGTCGACGAACATCGGCGACTCGCCGGTGAAGGTCTTCATCTCGCCCGCGAGCGTTCCGTCGAGGAACAGATCGTCGTCGCAGGCCAAATGGTAGAGCGGATCGGGAAGCTGTACGCCCGACGAGCCCTCATCCGGATAGTCGAAGGGAGGATCCTGACCCAAATCCTGTTTGCACGATCCGAGGGACAAAAGCGCCGCGGTCGTCAAAATCAACGGAAAATATCTGAGGAATTTCATGGTATCTGACTTGTTTTAATTAGCATAATCGGGATTCTGTACCAGCACGCCGTTCGAGGCGTCGACCTGCTCCTGAGGCAGCGGCAGGTATTTGTTCTTGGCGGTGTAGCCCTTGTTGCCGAGCACGGCCGAAGCACCGTCCTCCGCACCGGCGATACTGAACTCCTGCCAGCGCACCAGATCGTAGAAGCGGTCGAATTCGAGCGCCAGCTCCACGTGGCGTTCATGGTGGATCGCCTTGCACAACTCCAACTGGTTGGTCGTCGTCACCTTGGGCAGCACGTTCGTATTGGTGCCGCGGGCACGGGCGCGCACCTGTTCCAGATAATCCAGCGCCTCCTCGATCATCGCCTCGCCGCCCATCTCGCAGGCCGCTTCGGCAGCCATCAGCACCACGTCCGAGTAACGGATCATACGAATGTTGTACCAGAATCCGTCGTTGCTGCCGTAATATTCGCGCAGTTTGGGACTGCAATAGGCTTTCTTGTTGTAGTAGTCACCGTCCAAACCGTCCTGCGATACGAGTTTTTCATTGAAGGGGGCGTTGCCGGCCTCCGGAGCGATCGCAGGCCACGGCTTCGAAGGGGTCGAGAAGTAGAGCAGCGTCTCGTCGCGGCGCGGATCGCCCTCTTCGAACACGTCGACGATCGACTGGTCGGCCATATGCCAGCCCCAGCCCAGATTGCTCGTACCCGAACCGCGGCAGCCCTGCACCTGGCAGAACTGGCTGCCCAGATCGTTGGTCGCGGGCTGCGCGACGGTGGCCGTGCACTGCAACTCCCAAACCGATTCCGAAGAGTTTTCGCCCTCTTCGCGGAAAATCTCGTCGAACGGCGTGTCGAGATTGTAGACCCTGGTATCGATCACATTCTTGGCAGCCTGATACATCTGCGACCACAGACCGCGCTGGCCGTAAGTCTTGGCATGCAACGCACGTGCGGCGCCGTAAGTGACCCGCCCGATATATTTCGACTCCCAGCGGCGGGGCAGCCCTTCGGCCGCCGTCAGATCGGCGTCGATCAACTCGTAGATCTTGTCCACCGACGATTTGGGGATATTGGCCTCGTCGGAATTGGTGATGGCGAAGTCGACGAGCGGCACCTCGCCGAAGGCACGCACCAGATTGAAATAGCACCAGCCGCGGAAGAAGCGAGCTTCCATGCCGCATTGCAGTTCCGCCTCATCGAGCTGTTCACCGGCCTCCTGCGCCTTCTGCATCTGGTCGAGCACGGTATTGGCCGCATTGATGATCTCGTAGTTCTGCGTCCAATAAGGATTCAACAGCGAATTGGCCGCCGAATACTGGAAATTCTCGTACATCGGCACATGTTCCGCACCGTCGGTCGTGGTCGATCCCTTACGCGAATCCTCCGAACGGTAGTAATGCACCGCGAAGGCGGGAATACCCGACGTGATATTGTAGTGGCGCGCCTTGGTGTAGAGCGCCATTACCTGCGAAAAGTAGGCGCCGCCTTCGATGTCGTCGATAGTCCACTGGCCCTGCGGGCGTTGGTCGAGCAGGTCGCTGCACGCGGCCGATGCAACCGCCGCGACGGCGATGATCCAGAGTTTCAGATTTCTTATGATCGTTTTCATTGGTTATGCTGTTTTAGAAAGACACGTTTACACCGAAAGTAATGGTCGTCGGCATGGGGTAGGTGTCGCCCGTGTCGATGCCGAACGCAAGGGCCGTACCGCCGATCTCGGGCGTATAGCCGGTGTTGTGCGACCAGGTGGCCAGGTTGTCGATGTTCATGAACACGCGCAGCGCTTTGAGACGGATCTTCTTGAGGATCCGGTCGCCGAAACTGTAACCCAGCTGGATGTTTTTCAGACGCAGGTAACTGCCGTCCTCGATGAAGTAGCTCGAATTCATCATCTGCGTGGCGCGCGACGAATCGAGAATCGGCTCCCAGTTCGACGTGCCCTCGCCGTTCCAACGTCCCAGACGCTTGGTATGATAATTATACTGTGCATATGCCGACAGGAAGCTCGTATTGAATATCTCGTTTCCGTAGACACCCTGGAAGTCGATACCCAGATCGAAATTCTTGTATTGCAGGTTGACCGAGTAACCGTAGGTGAAATCGGGCGTAGGATTGCCGATCATCGTACGGTCGGCTTCGGTGATCTTGCCGTCGCCCGTGACATCGCGGAATTTCAGGTCGCCCGGAGCCACGGCCGCCAGCGTGTTTTCCGGCGACGAGGCGATGTCGGCCTTGTTCTGGTAGATGCCCTCGACCTCGTAGCCGTAGAAATAACCGATGGGCTTGCCCGGTTCCGATACGGCCACGCTCTTGTCGCCCTGATAGTAGGTCTTGCCCAACGTGAGCACCTCGTTGTCGATCGTGGTCAGGTTACCCGAAACGGTATAGCGGAAATCGTCGCCGATCGTGTCGCTCCACGATCCCGACAGCTCGAAGCCGCGGTTGCGGATCGAACCCGAATTGATCAGACCGTCCTGCGCGCCCATGAACGATTCGAGGTAGCAGATCAGGTCTTCGGTCTTCTTGCTGTAATAGGTCGGCTCGATGTGCAGGCGCTGGTTGAACATCTGCATCTCGAAGCCCACTTCCCACGCCTTGGTCTTCTCCCAGCGCAGATTCGTCGCCAGATAGGCCTGCGCATAGGAGGAGATGATGTTGTCGCCGAAGATGGCGTTCGAGGAGTTGAGCGTCGGGAACGCGGGATAATTGCCGCCCTCGGTACCGACGTTCTGGTTACCCAGCACGCCGTACGACCCCTTGATCTTCAAGTAGTCGATCACATGCTGGTTGCGCATGAAATTCTCTTCGGACATGATCCATCCGGCACCGACCGAGTAGAAGTTGTCCCACGTGTTGCCCGTGTACTTGAACACCGACGCGCCGTCGCGGCGGAACGAGAAGTTGACCAGGTAGCGGCGGTTGTAGTTGTAGAGCGCACGGAACAGGTACGACATCGTGAACTTGCGGTACTGCGAGCCGCCGTTGGTCGCCGACGCCGTGTCGCCGATCGACGAGATCCACCACTTGTCGGGATCGTTCGGAATCGGCAGGTCGGCCGAAGCGACGTTCTGGCTGCGGCCGCCGGTGAGCTCCTCGTAGTTGGTGAAGTTGGTCGTCAGACCGGCCATCAGCGTCAGGTCGTGCTTGTCGGCGAAGGTCTTCGCATAGGTGAGGATGTAGTCCTGCTGCGCATTGAGCGTGTTGGACTTCGTCTGCGACAGCGACTCGCGGTCGCTGCGGGCGTTGATCGTCCCCAGATCGGGATCGTATTCGTATTTCACGGGCGTGAAGAGCCGCGAATTGTTCGACAGGTAGTCGATCGAGAAGGCGGCGCGGAATTTCAGTTCGGGCAGGAAATTGATCTCGCCGTAGACATTGCCCGCGAAGCGGTAGTTCTGCGCCTTGTTGTGGGCGGCGAACTCCTCGATGTCGATCATCGGGTTGGAGATCTGCGAACTCTGGAACGAAGGCAGTTTGTAGTAGCCGCCCGTCGCATCGTCGTAGATCGGCGAGATCGGAGCCGCATGGATGGCGCCGGTCACGTTCTTGGCATCGGCCGGCAACATGTAGGCGCCGTTCATCTGCACGCCGAATTTGAGCCAGTCCTTCATCTTGTACTCGTCGCTGAAATTGACGGTCACCTTCTGCATCTCCTCACCCACGATGCTGCCCTGCTCGTAGGTGTAGCCCACGCCCAGATAGAAGTTGCTCTTTTCGTTGGCGCCCATGATGCTGGCCGTCGTCTGGCTGATCATGGCATTCTGGAAGATGGCGTCCTGCCAGTCGGTATTGGCTTGATAATAGGTATAGTCGAACGGATCGCCGCCCATGTTCGAAAGCTGCTCGTTGTAGAGCTCCTTAAACTGCGGCCCGTTGGTCAGCGACATGCGGTGCCCCACGTGCTTCACACCCACCGACTGGTTGACGTTCACCACCGTCTGCCCCATCTTGGCGCGTTTGGTCGTGACGATGATGACGCCGTTGGCGCCGCGCACGCCGAAGATAGCCAGCGACGAGGGGTCTTTCAGAATCTCGAACGACTCGATGTCATTTGCATTGAGGTAGTTGATGTTGTCGGTGAACATTCCGTCCACCACATAGAGCGGTGCGAAGCCGTTGATCGAGTTCGTACCGCGGATACGGATTTCGGGATCCTGTCCGGCCCGACCCGAATTGGTGATCTGCACACCGGCCACGCGGCCCTGCAACGAGGCCAGCGGGTTCGACGCCGGACGGTTGGCGATCGTCGCGGCGTCGACGTTGACGATCGAACCCGTCAGATCGCGTTTCTTGGCCGTACCGTAACCGATCACCACGGCCTGCTCGATCATCGTCGACTCGCTTTCGAGCGTCACCGTAACCGGCACGGCCGATACGGGCACGCGCTGCGTGGACATACCGATGAACGAAACCTCCAACTCCTGCCCCTCGCGGGCTTTCAGTGCGAAACCGCCGTCCGCACCCGTGGTCGTACCCGTGTACGTCCCCGCGACCACGACGCTGGCGCCTACGACAGGCTGCCCGTCCGCATCGATGACTTTTCCCGTTACATCGATCGTGCTCTGCGCGAAGGCGCCCGATACGGAGGCCGCGAGCAGCAGAACGACCGATACAAACGCCTTGAACAAGAGGCGGCCGACGCCGCAACTCTCTGGTCGATTCTTTTTCATTGCAATTTTAGGTTTATGTTTCTACTGTGGGCTCCGCGCCTCGGCAGGGAAATGCGGAACGGAATCCGCCGAAGCGTCGCCCGGAAAAGTTTTTACGAAAACAAAATTAAAAGGTTCGGAAAAATCGCGGGGAAAAGCGGCTACACTCCGACTACTCCACCCTCGAAAAAGACTCTTCCACTGCCTCTCAATTACCTCTCAAAGAACAATGAAATAATTTGAAATCAACCGATTAAAAATCGAAATTCTACTTCTCATCATCCTCCGGCCCCGACTCCTGCGAATCGATATGCAAGAGGAATTCGTTCAAATTCTGGGCCGAAGTCAATCCGAGTTTCTTTCGCAGCCGGTAACGGCCGTTCTCGACCGCCCGCACCGACAGACTCATCAGCGAGGCGATCTCCTTGGTACAAAGATTCATTTTCAGGCAGGCGCTCAGACGCAGATCGCTGGTCGTCAGGTCGGGGAAGCGTTCCTTCATGATGCGGAAATAGGAAGAGTGCTTCTGCTCGAACTTGATCAGGAACAGCGTCCAGTCGCTCTCCGTATCGAGTTTGCTGCTTACATAGGCGTTGACTTTCTGCCACAGGGGCGCCGTCGTGCGGCTGCCCTGCTTCTGCTGGAACTCGTTGACCATGTCGCGCAGGCGCAGGATGATCTCGTTGCGCCCGATGAGCGTCGAACTCTGCGCCACGATCTCGGCGTCGCGCGTCTCGATCTGCCGGGTCAGCTCCCGGTTGGCGCGCCGCAACGCGACGATCTCCTGCAAGCGCAGACGCCGCAGGTAACGCCGGCGATAGAAACGCATCACCAACAGCCACAGACAATAGAAAGTGAAGGCCAGCAGCAGCACGTAGCCCGCATAGGCCCAGCCGGTAGCGTACCAGGGCGTGAGAACGACGAACGGGAAACGGGCGGGTTCCGACCAGCGGCCGAACACGTCGCCCACGGCGACCTCGAAGGTGTAGCGCCCCTGCGGCAAACGGGCGTAATCGGCCGTTCCCGTCCGGTCGGACTCCGACCATGCGCTCTCCATGCCCGTCAGGCGGTGGCGGAAACGCAGGCCGGGAACCGCGCCCCGACGCGGAGCGTAGCGGAAAGTCACCGAGTTGCGCTGGTGAGGAATCTCGACCACAGCCGAGAGATCGTACCACGCCTCATCGCCCCGGCGCCCCGACGCACGCAGCGATTCGAGTAGCGGAGGAATCGGAGGGGGGGGGATTTCGACGGCCTGCGATGAGACGAGTTCGAAGCCGTTGTCCCCGCAGAAAAGACAGGTCGAATCGTCGAGCCGCGCCACCTGTTCGTACCCGTAGATCATGTTGTCGACCGGAATGCCGGCGCACGGCGTCAATTCGGCACTGCGCCGGCCGTCGTAACGCAATTTCCAGACGCCGCTGCCGGTAATGACCCAGAACCGTTCGTCGGCATAGGGAATCACGCGGCGGATGTCCTCCACCGTGCGGAACGCCGCATCGAGCACCGTATCCGCCTCGATGCAGTCCGTATATTCGTTGTAACGGAAAAACCTGTCGTCGCCCATGAGCGCCACGCGGCCGCCCACGCGCAGCAAATGGAGTTTGTAGGGCAGTCCGTCGCCCGCACCGCCTCCGTAGAGCGTCCGCTCCTCAATGCGCCGGCCGTCGTCGCTCATGCGGCAGCGGTAGACCCCTTTCGACGGATGTTCGAGCCAGAGGTTGCGCATATAATCCGCCTCGATGCGGTAGACCGATTCGTCCAGTCCGTCGACCTCGTGCATCGTACCGTCGTCGTCGAGCAGCCGCAACTTGTAATAGGAAGCGTAGTAGGTGCGGCTCTTTTCGCCCAGTTTCACCCGCCGCAACCCGTAACCGCCCATGTCGGAACGGCGTACCAGCGAAAAATCGGGACGGAGTTCGGTGACGCCCGTGTTGTGGCTCACGTAGAGCCGCCCGTCGAGCAGGTCGAACGACCACGCCTGACCGCTCAGGCCGGCCACGGGGCGGAAATCGGAGGGATCGACGCCCGTCGCCAGACGGCTCTCGTCGACGGCGAAGACCCCCTGGTTGGTAGCCAGCAGCAACTTCCCCTGCCAGCGGCAGGCGTCGTAGAGCGAACCGGCCGCCCACTTGTTGTAGGTATGGTAATCCACCCCTTCGCAGAACAGCAGCAACGAAAGTCCCCGGTCGAGCGCCGCCCAGACATTTTGTTGCGCATCCTCCGCGAGCGCCATCACACTGTTGTTGAGCAGCCGGTTTTCGGTCGAAAGAACCGCGAGCAGCCGTCCGTCGGCACCGGCCTCGTACAATCCTCCGAAAAGCGTCCCGAAGAGATAGGTGCCGCGCGAGGTTCGGATGCCGCAGTTGAGTTCGTCGCGCCGCAACCGCTCCGACAGCGCCGGACTCCACGGCGTGAACCGTTCGCCGTCGTAGCGCCACAATCCGTCGGTACCCGTCCCCACGATCCATTCGCCCTCGTGCGGCCCGGGCAGCAGCACCCGCACGGTCGTCGTCGAGAAGCGTTCGCTGTCGGGCAGCCGCTCGAAGGACTCCTGCCGCATCCGATAGAGCGGGCCGCCCATCTCCTGCACCCAGAACTCGTCGCCCGCACGCAGCAGAAAGAGCATGTTCATCTCGCCCGTCAGGCGGCGGACACGCTCGTAATCATAAAGGTAGATGCCGTGGAACGATTGAAACAACACCCCCTGCGGCGTGATGTAGATTTTCCAGAAATCACTGTCCGAAAAGCGGGGATTGCGCTGAGCCGGAACGAGCGACGTATAGCGCAGCGCACCCGAAGCGTCGCGATCCCAGCGCCCGAACTCCTCGAACCCGCCCGTGAAGATCACGTCGTGCGACAGCGGGGCCACCGAACGCACGATCGAGGCGCGGGGCAGTTCGTACAACCGCCATTGCAGGCCGTCGAATTCGAGCAGCCCCTTGTCGTTGCCGGCATAGAGCGTTCCCGCATCGTCTTCGGCCACCGCCCAGTTCTTGTTGGCCGCCCGATAATCGGACGGCAGCAGGTTGATGACACCGGGACCGGCGGCACGCGACGACATCGCCGAAAGCACTCCGGTCAGGAGACAAAACAGGCTGTACAAGAACTTGATCGGCATAAAAGTCTTCACGGATTAGGAGATAAAAATAGGCCTTTTTTACGAAATATCCAAACCTTCGCCCGAAGAAACGCCCCGCAGCGAACCGGATTTTCGCACGACCGAAGCTCCCCTACACCTTCGGACAAATGGTAACATAGCATATTTTCCATCATTTATTTTGAACTTATGTTCATAATTAATAACTTTGCGGAAACGAGTTTTTTGTCATGCCGCGTCCCCGCAAATGCTGTTACATCGCCCAACCGCCCGCCGTCGCGGGAATGCGTCCCGTCGGCGGAGATAGCGTCGCTCCCGAAGCCGTCACGCTTCGGTACGACGAATACGAAGCGATCCGCCTGATCGACCACCAGGGATTGACACAGGCCGCGGCGGCCGAGCGCATGGGCATCTCCCGCCCCACCTGCACGCGTCTCTACGACCGTGCCCGCCGCACGCTCGCCGCCGCGCTCGTCGAAGGGCGGCCGCTGCGCATCGAAGGCGGAAAGGTCTGCCACTCCGAACGCTGGTACCGCTGCCCGCACTGCCGGCGCATCCACACCGGAACACCCCGCTGTCCGGCCTGCCGCCGCAATGAAGACTCCGAGATACTCGGACAACCGAATACAACATATAATCCTGTTAATACTGTCATCATGGAAAAAATCGCACTTCCGACCCGCAACGGCGCGGTCGACGACCACTTCGGCCACTGCGAATGCTACACGATCTTCACGCTCGACGCCGACCGCCGCATCGCCGGCCGCCGAAGGCTGCGGCTGTAAATCCGACATCGCCCCCCGCCTGCACGCCATGGGCGTCGACGTGATGCTCGCCGGCAACATGGGCGACGGGGCGAAAAACGTCCTCCAACGCAACGGTATCGCCGTCATCCGCGGCTGCCACGGGCCTGTCGAGGAGGTCGTCGCGGCCTATCTGGCCGGCCGGATCGCCGATTCGGGCGACGCCTGCGCACACCATCACGAAGGCGGCTGCCCCGAACACCGCGGGACGACAGGCTGGCACCTCGCCGAATGACGGAAACCGGTGCCGACGGCACGATCCGCAACCCTTCTGCGGCGATCTTTTCGAGAGGTCGCCGCTATTTTTCCGTAAAAAGCCGCTTTCTGGAAAATTCTTCGTATTTTTGCCTCGCCGAGAGTTCCAACGGCGCGGCGAAGCCTCGCTGCGCCCGGATGAAAAGGGAATCGGGTGTAACTCCCGAACAGTTCCCGCTGCTGTAAATTCCGGCATCCGTCCCGAGCGACGGATGTACTCCGCGACACGTTCAGGCCACTGATTTCGATCGGGAAGGCGTCGCAGAAGGAAAAGTCAGAAGACCTGCTTTCGGCCCGAAAAGACGGATTCACGCCTGCGGGGTACGGGCCGGAAGCCGAATGCGCACACTGCTTGCGCGACCTGCTGCCAGACCGATCCCTCCCCTCTCTCCCGCCGCCGCGATCCCGTCCGATACGACAAAGTTCGACGACTATGATACGATTCGGAACGATAGCGGCCGCATGGTGCGCCGTATTGCTGCTGGCAGCCTGCGAAAGTTCGGGGCCGGCTGAAAAAGAGGATTTCGACACGGGCGGCAGCGCGGGGGTCTTCTGCCTCTGCGAAGGCAACATGAACGCCGGCAACGCCTCGCTCTCCTACTACGACCCCGCCGCACGCACGGTGCAAAACGAGGTATTCTACCGTGCCAACGGCGCCAAACTGGGCGACGTGGCGCAATCGATCTTCCTGCGCGAAGGGCGCGTCTTCATCCCGATGGACAATTCGGGCGTGATCTGGGCCATCGACGCCGACACCTTCCGCGTCGAGGGGAAGCTCGAAGCGGCGAGCAGCCAGCACCCCGACGAGAACAACCACATCGTCGCGCCGCGCTACATCCACTTCCTGAGCGACACGAAAGCCTACGTGACCGACCTGTTCAGCCCCTACATCACCATCTTCGACCCCCGCACCTGCAAGATAACGGGCGCCATCCACACCGGTCAGGCTCCGTCGACGGGCAGCTACAACTCCACGGAACAGATGGCGCAGTACGACAAGTGGGTCTTCGTCAACTGCTGGTCGTACAGCAACAAGATCCTGGTCATCGACTCCGAGCAGGACAAGGTGGTGCACGAAATCGAACTGCGGAGCATCCAGCCCAATTCGCTGGTCGTCGACCGCAACGGCAAACTGTGGGCGCTGACCGACGGCGGCTACGCCGGCAGCGAATACGGGCAGACCGAACCCTGTCTCTACCGCATCGACGCTGCGACCTGGCGCGTCGAACAGGAGTTCGTCTTCGAAAAGGAGGAGTACCCCTCGGAGCTCTGCATCAACGGTGCGGGCGACGTGCTCTACTTCATCAACGACGGCATCTGCAAGATGTCGGTCACGGCCGCGCACGCTCCCGTCAGGCCGTTGATCCCCAACGAGCGGCGGCACCAGATCTACGGTCTGGCGGTCGATCCCACGAGCGGGGAGATCTACGTGGGCGACGCGATCGATTTCGAACAGCCGGGCGTGGTCTACCGCTACCGCGACACCGGTCAGAGCGCCGAACTGGTCGACTCGTTCGGCGTGGGAATGCTACCCAGCGCCTTCGCATTCAAATAGGAAACCGCCATGAGAAAGACGCTCTCCCTGCTCGCCGCACTGCTCGCCGTCGCCTGCGGCGGGGACGAACAAACCGACACCTCGGCACTGCAACCCACCATTACGCAGCAGGAGGCCAACGCCCGCTACCGCGTGAAGGCGGGGCGCGAACTGCTCATCGCCCCGAGCTATACCAACGCCGAAGGGGCGCGCTTCACCTGGACGTGCGACGACGAGGTGGTCTGCCGCGAAGCTTCCTACGTCTTCCGGCGCGACAAGGCCGGCATCTACTACCTCTCGCTGCGCGTCGAAAATGACTACGGCGCCGCCGAGGACGAACTGCGCGTGCGGGTCGACGCGCTCGAAGCGCCCTGCATCACGCTCATCGAACCCGTCGGAGGGTTCACCGTCGCGGCCGACGCCGAACTGACGATCGCTCCCACCGTCGAGAACGGCCAGACGGCGCGCTTCCGATGGACGGTCGACGGAGAAACGGTCGGCGAAGCGGCGGAATACCTTTTCCGGCGGCACGAATGCGGCGACTACGAAGTGACGTTCAGCGCCGCGAACGACGACGGCGAGGACTCGGTCTCGTTCACTGTAAAAGTATTGTCTCCGGAGCAGATGCCCTTCTCGTGGGAATTTCCCCAGACGGTCTATAACGTCGCGCGGGGACGCACGATCCGCCTGAAAGGGTGGAACCCCGTCAACGCCTTCGACGCCGAATACATCTGGGAGGTCGACGGCACGGAGCGACAACGCGGAGCGCAGCTCGAATACCGCTTCGAAGCCCTCGAAGAAGGACCGCACGAAGTGACGGTCACCATGCGCAACAGCTATGCGACCCGCTCGCAAACACTGTCGGTCAACGTCTGTGCTGCCGAAGGCACCTATTACCGGCCCGCCGACGCCGCGAGCCGGGCGTCGACCGTCCGCGTCTTCGAGTACCTGCCCCCGCCCGGACTGTGGGTGAGCGGCTACATGTACGGCCCGCTCTTCACCGCCACGACGATGGCCGAAGCGTGCGCCTACGTGCAATCGCGCTTCGACATCAACTACATGATCTCGCTGGGAGCGTGGGGCGGCTACGTCGTCACAGGCTTCGACCACAGCGTCGACAACAGCGGCGGCGGAGTCGACCTGGCCATCCGCGGCAATCCCTACTCCTACCAGTCGGAGCCGGGCGTCGTCTGGGTCGCACAGGACGAGAACGGCGACGGGGAACCCAACGACACGTGGTACGAACTGGCCGGTTCGGAGTACGACAGCGCTGAAACGATCTACGACTATTCGGTCACCTACTATCAGCCTACGCGCGCGCAGGCCGCCGTCGTCTGGCGCGACAACCGCGGCGGAGGGGGCACGATCGACCACAACGCCTACTGGAACCCTTCGGACAGCTACTATCAGCCGTGGCTGCCCGAAGGAGAGTGCACCTTCTACGGCACGAGCCTGCTGGACCGCTCGTACGTCGACGCTTCGGGGCAGACCGTCGTTCCTCCCTACGACTGGGGTTATGCCGACAACGCGGGCAAAAGCGACTACGACGGGCAGTTCTGCCTTTTCCGCCTGAGCAACGCCCGCACCTTCGACGGCCGGCCAGCCGACCTGAAATACATCGACTTCGTGAAGATACAGACCGGCCAGATGGGCAAGACCGCGCTGTTGGGCGAAACCTCCACCGAGGTGCACCACATCGTCGACTACCACCTTATCGACCGAGAAACCGAATAACCCATGCGCCGCCTCACGCTCCTTCCGCTGCTCATTCTCCCGCTGCTCGCCGCCGCGCAGGAGGAGCGCCCCGCGTGGTCGCTCCCGATCGAGGAGGTGCCGGTGGTGACCCGCCGCACGATGAAGGAGATCGGCGTGCAGCGCACGCAACTGGATTCGACCGTGCTGCACGACAACATCTCGCTCTCGATGGCCGACGTGCTGACGCAGAACGCCAACCTCTTCATCAAGAGCTACGGCCGTGCCACGCTCGCGACGGCCGAATTCCGCGGCACGTCGCCCTCGCACACGCAGGTGACGTGGAACGGGATGCGGATCAACTCGCCGATGCTCGGCACGGTCGACTTCTCGATGATCCCCGCGTTCTTCATCGACGCCGCGACGCTGCTGCACGGCGCCTCGTCGATCGGCGTCACGGGCGGCGCACTGGGCGGCGCCGTCGTGCTCGGCACCCGCCCGTCCGCGCAGCGGGGCTGGCAAACGCAATACGTGCAGGGCGTCGGATCGTTCTCGACCTTCGACCAATACCTGCGCGTAAGCTACGGCGGCCAGCGGTGGAGCGCCTCGACGCGCGCGGTCTACTCCACCTCGGACAACGACTTCCGCTACACCAACTACGACAAGATGGAGCTCGTCTACGGCCCCGACGGCGCGGTGGTCGACACCTACCACCCCGTCGAGCGCAACCGCAGCGGCTACTTCCGCGACCTGCACCTGTTGCAGGAACTCTACTACAATCGCGGCGACGGCACGCGCTACGGCCTTTCGGCGTGGTACCTCCGCTCGAAACGCGGGCTGCCCTTCCTCTCGACCGACTACCGCGACGACGTGACGATCCTCAACGAACAACGCGAACAGACGCTGCGCGCCGTGGCCTCGTGGGAACGGCTGCGCGAGCGGCTCAAACTGGGAGCGAAACTCGGCTACGCCTACACCGCCTCGGCCTACGACTTCCGGCAACGCAACGCACAGGGAGCGCAGAGCGACCTGACGCTGAGCCGCAGCTATCTGCATACTCCCTACGGACAGTTCGAAGCCGAATACTACGTCGGCCGGCGCTGGCTCTTCACGGGCAACGTCGCACTGCACGTTCCGATGGTCGATTGCAGCGACAAGAGCCCCTACCACGAGGGCGACGTCTACGACCGTTACCGCGTGGAGCTGTCGGGGCACCTCTCGACCAAATGGCGGCCGACCGAACGCATCGGGCTGGCGGTCAACCTGCGCGGCGAACTCTACGACCGCCATGCCGTGCCGCTGATCCCCGCCTTTTTCTTCGACTGGGTCGTCTCCGAACGCGGCAACGTGGTACTCAAAGCCTCCGTGGCGCGCAACTACCGCTACCCGACGCTCAACGACCGCTACTACCAGCCGGGCGGCAACCCCGATCTGCGCCCCGAACACGGCTTCACCTACGACGGCGGCATATCGTTCGCACTGGGCGGCGAAGCGGAGGGCTACACGCTGCGGGGCGAGGCGACGCTCTTCGACTCGCACATCGACGACTGGATTCTCTGGGTGCAGGCACGGCGCGGCTACTGGACGCCCCGCAACGTCCGCAAAGTCCACAACTACGGCGCCGAGACGAAGGTCGACGCCTCGGTGCGCCTCTCGCCCGACTGGCGGCTCGGCCTCGACGCCCACTTCGCATGGACCCCCTCGATCAACTACGGCGAACCGGTCAACGACGCCGACGCCTCCTACGGCAAACAGCTGGTCTACGTCCCCGAATACGCCGCGGCCGCCACGGCGACGCTGGGCTGGCGCCGCTGGACGCTCGTCTACAAATGGAACTATTACAGCGAACGCTATACCACCACGAGCAACGACACGTCGCTCCGCACCGGCCGGCTCGAACCCTACTACATGAGCGACCTCTCGCTCGAACGCTCCTTCGCGCTGCGATGGGCCGACCTGTCGCTCAAAGGGGTGGTGCGCAACCTCTTCAACGTCGAGTACATCACCGTGCTCTCGCGCCCCATGCCCCGTCTCAACTACGAAATCTTTCTGGACATCCGACCCAAATTCCACACCCGCAAACGATGAGACGCCTCCTCCCCCTGCTCTGCGGCCTGCTGCTGGCCGCCTGCGGTCAGCGCGCCGCCCGCCCGATCGGCGACTTCACGCTGCCGGTCTACACGCCCCGCTACGCCTCGGGATTCGAGATCACGGGCGCTGCCGGAAGCCGCAGCACGCTCGTCACCGTCCACAACCCGTGGTACGGCGACGAGGTTACCGACCAGTACCTCTTCATCGCCCGCGACGGCGAACCGGCCCCCGCAGGTTTCGAGGGGCAGGTGCTGCGCGACGAGGCGCGGCGCGTGGTCTGCATGTCGGGCTCCTACATCGCCATGCTCGACGCCCTCGGAGCGGCCGACCGCGTGGTGGGCGTCTCCGGAGCGCAATACCTGATCAACGAAACGCTCCGCCGCCGCATCGCCCGCGGGGAGGCCGCCGACGTGGGATTCGACAGCAACGTCGATTTCGAACGGCTCATGGCGCTGCGCCCCGACCTGGTGATGCTCTTCGGCATCGGCGGGGCCGACACAGCGCTCACGGGAAAACTGCGCGAGCTGGGCATCCCCTACCTCTACATGGGCGAGCACTGCGAGGAGTCGCCGCTGGGCAAGAGTGAATGGGTGGTCGTCGCCGCCGAGATCGCAGGACTCCGCACGGAGGGTTCCCGCCTCTTCGCCGCCATTCCCGAACGCTACGAACGGCTGCGTGCCCTCGCCCAGCAGACCGCCGCACGGCCGCGCGTGATGTTCAACACCCCCTACCGCGACACCTGGTTCATGCCGGCGCGCAACAGCTACATGGTGCGGCTCCTCGAAGATGCCGGCGCACGGTACGTCTTCGAGGAGAACACGGCCACGCAGACGCTGCCGATCGACATCGAGCAGGCCTACTACCTCACGAGCAAGTCCGATTTCTGGCTCAACGTGAGCGGCTGCAACACCCTCGACGAAGTGCGCCGGCAGAATCCCCGGCTGGCCGACACGCCTCCCGTGCGCGAGGGGCGCGTCTACGACAACAACCGCCGCCGCAACGCGGCGGGCGGCAGCGGTTTCTGGGGATCGGGCGTACTGCGTCCCGACCGCGTGCTGGCGGATCTGGTGCACATCTTCCACCCCGAACTCTCCGAAACGGACGAACTGTACTATTACCGGCAGCTGGAATAACGCGGAAGCCGCCCCGCTGCGCCGCATCCGACCGCTCCTTCGGTTTTCCCGCCGAAGACGGCCGCACCGCTCTTTTTCGGCAAATTTTTTGACGGTTCGAAAATAATCAGTATCTTTCGTTTCGTAAGACTCAGTATGTTGCGCCCGATGAAAAACGCCGACCGCCGACCGCTGCCCGTCCGCATCTTCCGTTTCTACTACGACGGATTCCGGGAGATGACGCTCGGACGGACGCTGTGGGCGATTATCCTCATCAAACTCTTCATCCTGTTCGTCGTCCTGCGGCTGCTCTTTTTCCCCGACGTCCTGGGCGGCAAGAGCGCCGAAGAGCGCGGCGAAATCGTGCGCAACGAACTGATAAAGCACGGATTGGAAACGCAAAACTGAAAAGCGTATGGTTTCGGAAATGCTACAAAGCGTGGAGTGGTCGCGGGCGCAGTTCGCCCTGACGGCCATTTACCATTGGCTCTTCGTCCCGCTGACGCTCGGTCTGAGCGTCCTGTGCGCCCTGATGGAGACCCGCTACTACCGCACGGGCGACCCCTTCTGGCGCAGCACGACGAAGTTCTGGATGCGGCTGTTCGGCATCAACTTCGCCATCGGCGTAGCCACGGGACTGATTCTCGAATTCGAGTTCGGCACCAACTGGTCGAACTACTCCAACTTCGTGGGCGACATCTTCGGTGCGCCGCTGGCCATCGAGGGGATCATGGCCTTCTTCCTCGAATCGACCTTCGTGGCGGTGATGTTCTTCGGCTGGGACAAGGTGAGCCGCGGCTTCCACCTCTCGGCCACGTGGCTCACGGCCATCGGCGCCAACCTTTCGGCGCTGTGGATTCTGGTGGCCAACAGCTGGATGCAGTATCCCGTCGGATGTTCGTTCAACATCGCCACGGTGCGCAACGAGATGGATTCGTTCTGGGACGTACTCTTCTCTCCCGTGGCGATCAACAAGTTCTCGCATACGGTCACCTCGTCGTTCCTCCTGGCGGCGATCTTCGTCATGGGCGTGAGCGCGTGGTACCTGCTGCGCGGACGCCACCGCCGCATGGCGCGCAGCAGCATCGCGCTGGCGTCGGTCTTCGGGCTGGTCTTCGCCCTCGTGGCGGCCTTTTCGGGCGACCGCTCGGGTGCGATCGTGGCGCGCGTGCAGCCGATGAAGCTGGCGGCCATGGAGGCGCTCTACGACGGCGAGGAGGGGGCGCCGCTGACGGTGGTGGGCCTGCTGCGCCCCGAAGGGCAGCGCACCTGCGACGACGACGCCTTCTACTTCAAGATCGGCATCCCCAAGCTCCTCTCGCTGATGAGTTTCCGCTCGGCCGACGCCTTCGTGCCGGGGATCAACGATCTGGTTTACGGCAACGAGGAGCGGGGTATCCTTTCCACGGCCGAGAAAATGTCGCGCGGACGCCGTGCGATCGACCAGCTGGGCCGCTATCACGAAGCGCGCGAAAAGGGCGACGAAGCCGCGATGCACGAGGTCGAACGGCTTTTCGACGCCTCGACGCCCGAAGGGGCGGCCTTCCTGCGCGACTACTACGCCTACTTCGGCTACGGTTATCTCCGCTCGCCCCAGGAGACGGTGCCCAACGTGCCGCTGGTCTTCTATTCGTTCCGCGTCATGGTCGGTGCAGGCTGTTTCTTCATCCTGCTCTGTGCCGTCGTGTGGTGGCTCAACCGCCGCGACCGGCTCGCAGGCAAACGCTGGCTGCTGCGGGTGATGATCCTGTCGATCCCGCTGGCCTACCTCGCCTCGCAGGCGGGGGGGGGGGGGGGGGCGGCGGGGGGGCGGCCCGAAGACCAGCTGGATCGTCGCCGAAGTGGGACGCCAGCCGTGGACGATCCAGAACCTGCTGCCTGCCTGCGTGTCGGGGTCGCACATCGCCGCCACGCCCGTGGCCGTCACATTCTTCATCTTCCTCGCGCTCTTCACGGTGCTGCTGGCGGCCGAACTGGCCATCATGCTGCGCCAGATCAAGATCGGACCTAACGAATAACGACTATGGACACACTGCTCTTTCTGCAACACTACTGGTGGTTCCTCATCTCCCTGCTGGGGGCGTTGCTGGTCTTCCTGCTCTTCGTGCAGGGCGGTCAGGGATTGCTCTACACGATGGGGCGCACCGAAGCCGAACGCGACCTGGTCGTCAACGCGCTCGGCCGCAAATGGGAGTTCACCTTCACGACGCTCGTCACCTTCGGCGGCGCGTTCTTCGCCTCCTTCCCGTTATTCTACTCGACATCGTTCGGCGGCGCATTCTACGTCTGGATGGCCATTCTGCTGGTCTTCGTCGTGCAGGCCGTCTCCTACGAATACCGCCGCAAACCGTCCAACGTACTCGGCCAACGCACCTACGAGGCCTTTCTGGTACTCAACGGCGTGGCGGGGCCGCTGCTGCTGGGCGTCGCCGTGGGCACATTCTTCACCGGCGCGGAGTTCACCGTCAACCGCATGAACATGGCCGCCGTGGGCGGCGACACGGCCATATCGCAATGGGCAACGCCGTGGCACGGTCTCGAAGCGCTGACGGACGCACGCAATCTGCTGCTGGGAGTGGCCGTCTTCGCCCTTTCGCGGGTGCTGGCGCTCCACTTTTTCCTCAACAATCTCGACGACGAGACGCTGCGGCTGCGTGCGCGACGCCTGTCGTGCGGCTATTCGCTGCTCTTTCTGGCCGCGTTCCTCGCCTTCTTCGGGTGGCTGCTCTGCTCCGACGGTCGGGCGATCGACCCTGCCTCCGGCACGGTGAGCATCGAACCTTACAAATACCTGCACAATCTGCTGGCGATGCCGGCTGTCGCTATCGTGCTGCTCGCAGGCGTCGCTGCGGTGCTGTGGGGACTTTGGAGCGGCGGGCGCAACGGCAGCCGGCGGGCGATCTGGTTCAGCGGCGCGGGAACGATCCTCACGGTGCTGGCACTGCTGCTGCTGGCGGGCTGGAACGATACCTGCTACTACCCGTCGCTGAGGGACATGCAGTCTTCGCTGGCGATCACCAACAGTTCGTCGAGTCTCTTCACACTCAAAGTGATGAGCGTCGTCTCGCTGCTGATCCCCTTCGTCGCAGCCTACATCTGGTATGCGTGGAGGGCGTTGACCCGCCCGATCTCGGAACGCGAGGTCGAGGAGGCGGAACACAAATACTGATCGGGATAGGAAATACCGCTTATGGAGATCTTTTCGCTGCGGGAATCGTCGCAGGAGGTCGAACGGTTCACCGTCTATTTCCAAAGCCGATGGGCGAACGTTACCACCCGGGGAGCGAACGGTCGCGCCTCTACGGAATAGAACGGTGACCGTCGGCAGCCGCGCGGGAAGGCCGTCGTTCAGCGACGGCCTTTTCGTTCGCGGACGATGATCTTGCGGCGCCGCACCGACCAGCCGAAATGGCCGATCAGCTCGCCCAGCCGGAAATATTCGCCGTGCGAATAGGCCACCAGCCCCGCTCGTTCCAGATCGAAACGCCCCGTGGCGGAATCGATGTAGCGGTCGTCGACCAGCACGTTGACGACCTCCGCCAGAAACATGTCGTGCGACCCGAGCGGCAGGATCTGCCGCACGCGGCACTCGACGACGACGGGCGACTCCTCCAACGCCGGAGCTGCCACGACCGCGCCGCGCAGGGGCGTGAGTCCCGTCTCGCGGAATTTGTCGTAGTCGCGACCCGAACGGACGCCGCACCAGTCGACGGCACGCGCCATGGCAGCCGTGGTGAGGTTGATCGTGAACTCGCCCGTGCGCGCGATCAATGCATGGGAGTGGCGTTCGGGACGCACCGAGACGTAACACATCGGCGGTGCGGTGCAGACCGTCCCCGTCCACGCCACGGTCAGCAGGTTCCAGTTGTCGGGCGCATCGCCGCACCCCACCAGCACGGCCGGCAGCGGATAGATCATCGTGCCGGGTTTCCAACTCTCTTTCATCGTCCGTCGGGCGCCGCATGTGAGCGGCCGCACGGCAAAGATACGCTTTTCAACCGAAACTCGTATCCCGCAGGCGGTGGTACCGCCTGAAAATCCGCCGGAGCGTTTCGGCTGCGATCCCGTTTCGGGTAAGGCATATTCTTTGCGTTCCGGCAGGGAAAACGCCCCGCCGCCCGCCGAAAGACGTGCCGCTTACCGAACCGATATGAATACGAACGAATTCGCCCGAACCCTGTTGCTCGGCATCAAAAACCTCCTTTCATGGATAGGCATTCCGCGCCACCTGCTCGACAAACTGGACGAGATCCTGTTTCTCGTGTGCATCGTCACGATCGCGTTCGTCGTGGCGGCCGTCGTCCACCTCCTGCTCGTCCGCGCGGCCAGGAAAATCCTCAAACGCAAACACCTCGATTTCTTCGATTCGCTGTTCCGGTACAGCGTCTTCCGCAAATCGACGGCGCTCATTCCGCCCCTGATCGTCTCCGCGCTGCTGCCCTTCGCCTTCGCCACCGACTCCGCATGGTTCACCGTAAGCGAACGGGTCACGTGGATCTACTTCTTCATCGTGCTGATGATCTCCGTCAACGCGATCCTGAACACCGTGGGCGACACGCTGAAAAACGACGGACAGTTGAAAAACCGTCCGATCAAGGGATTCATCCAGATCTTTCAGGTGATCTTCTCCTGCGTCGTGGTCATCGTCGTCGTCTCGATCCTGATCGACAAGTCGCCGGTCAACCTGATTACGGGGCTGGGCGCCTTCACGGCCGTCCTGATGCTGGTATTCAAGGACCCTATCCTGGGGCTGGTCGCGGGCGTGATGATCTCCGAGAACGACATGCTGCGCATCGGCGACTGGATCGAGATGCCCCAGAACGGCATCAACGGCACCGTGACCGACATCTCGCTGACGGTCATCAAAGTCCAGAATTTCGACAATACGATCGTCACCGTACCTCCGTACTCGCTGGTCTCCGGATCGTTCGTCAACTGGCGGGGCATGAGCGATTCGGGCGGACGCCGCATCATGCGCGAATACACACTCAAACTCGACTGCATCAAACCCTGCACGCCCGAATTTCTGGAACGGATGAAGGCTTTCGACGAAGAACTGGCGCAATTCATCGCCGAAAAACAGCGGCAGGCGGCCGAGGGCAAGGTCGCCAACACGGAGAATCCCGACGGACTGGTCAACGGGACAATCGAGACGAATCTCGGTCTGCTACGGGCCTACATGGCGTTGTACCTGCGCCGGCACCCCTTCGTCAGCCGCGACCTGCTGCTGATGGTCCGGACGCTGCCCGCGACGGAGAACGGACTGCCGGTCCAGATCTACTGCTTCTCCTCCGACAAGAACTGGCCGAGCTACGAATCCATTCAAGCTGAGATTATGGAGCACTTCGTCGCCGTATTACCGGCCTTCGAACTCTATGCATTCCAGCGCACGGGCGCCCGCGACGTCCTCCTCAACGGCATCGCCGCTTCCGGAAAAGCCGACCTGGCGACGATGGAGACCGCTCCCCTACATACGGACCCTTCGGAAAAGCAGGGAACCTGAGATTCAGCCCGTTCGCGACAGAAAACGGGCGCATCCGAAAAAAGAGGTATATTTCTTGTCCGAAACCGTATATCGAAATCACAGACAGGACATGACACGAATCGCAATCAAGCGGGTCTACGAACCCGCAACGGACACGGACGGACTGCGGGTGCTGGTCGACAAACTCTGGCCGCGCGGCATCCGCAAGGAGGCGCTGCTCTACGACCTGTGGGCGAAGGAGATCGCGCCCTCCGCTCCCCTCCGGAGATGGTTCCATGCCGACCCGCAAGGCCGTTGGGAAGAGTTCCGCAAACGGTATCTGCACGAACTGGCGGCGTCGCCCGCCGTGAGGGCGGTCGTCGCAAGGATCGGGCGGCAGGG
>OATG01000875.1_pt1 | contig 27668 bp, 36 predicted proteins | sample 1516581 | NCBI WGS metagenome assembly OATG01 (sample SAMEA2579930, study PRJEB22360) | human gut metagenome | biome: human gut; feature: human-associated habitat; material: faeces | place: Denmark | collected 2008/2010
ACAAAGAAGCTGCTGACTGGTTGAAGAAAATGTTGAACTAACAAATAAAAACAATAGACCTATGAACGCATTTGCATTTAAAGTGATCGACGCAATCAATCGTGATGGTATGGACAATGGCCAATGGGGACTTGTTGAAGACGTAGGCAATACCGTCGCCCATTTCGGCACCAAAGAAGAAATCGAGCTGAAAGGCCAGTGGGCATACGTCTATGCAGAGAAAGACGACATATTCTCGTCGTTCTTCGAGAAAATAGAGCCTACGAGAGTTCTGCATATAGCAGATAGCGACAACGGCATACTGCTGCTCTATCGCCTTGACCTCGAATAAAGCCGTTCGGGCGGCTATAAACAGACCTCAAGCCCGAAGCGTGGCGGCAACCTGCCGCCGGTGGTGAAACTTAAAAACAAAGTATTATGAAATGGACAGACGTAAATGAAGCATTACCCGATATGAAGCAAAGGGTTCTTGTAGTCGAGCAGAAACATCAAGGCTTGCGCCCTTGCGTGCATATTACCAAGCGAATACCCCATGATGAGACCGACCCTAACTGTGCACGATGGCATTGGGCTAATTGCGTAAACGATTCAGATGTCAAATTCTGGTGTTCGCTGCCAGCAATACCCAAATCAATGCTATAAGCGACGAGACAATAAGGGTAGCCCCTCGGGGCTACCTTGCTCAAAGAACAGAAAGAATGTATCAAACGAATTATCACAATTCTCGATAAATAACACGACTATGAAATTACGCAAACCCGCCCCGAAAGTATCAAAAGTCCGAGCAATCGAGCTCGCCATGAACCTGAACGGGGTATCACGAGATATCGCCGAGAAATACACCAACAGCGAATTACGCGAAGTATTACGACTGTTAAAACTCAAAGCTAACTTTTAACCTTAACCACAATGAAACCGACCGATCTATCAAACATCATGTGCATGGCATGGCGATTCTATCGCACGACCCGCCAGGCATTCGGCGAGTGCCTCAAACTCGCGTGGCGCAACTTCAACCTTGTACGAAATATGCACACTGAGGTAGTGCGGTTCTACTTTCGCAAGGTGGACGGCACCCTGCGTGAAGCGTGGGGCACGCTGCGCTCTGACATAGTACCGCCCATCGAAGGCAACGACACCCGCAAGAAGAACGACACCGTACAAGTGTATTACGACACCGAGCGCCAAGAGTGGCGATGCTTCAAGCTACTGAACCTAATATAGAGCCCCTGTACTTTCAATACTCTGCGTTGAAATACAGATGTTCCCGTCGGTAATACGGCCGACGGGGTTACGACAGCAGAAAAGAAATGTCGTTTGCAATAATTTTTCGGCAAAGATTGCATAATGTGCCGAAGCGTTGCACCTTTGCCTTTGTAAGCCTGCAATGACGCAGGGCACGGATTCCGACGAAAGGACATGGCGGATGCAAGCGAAATAATAACCAGAAAGGTTTCTGAACTCCTATTGCTTCCAGGTAACCCCCGGCGTATATCCGAGGAAGATATGGAACGTCTAATGTTTTCAATCCGTTCTCACGGATTTTGGAAGCATCGCCCTATTGCCATATCCACACGAACCGGAGCAGAAATCGTCATATGCGGCAATCAACGGCTTAAAGCCGCAAAAAAAATAGGGCTCAAATCGGTTCCGGTTATTATCTATGATAACCTCGACGAGCAAGAAGAAAATGACATCATTTTGCGTGATAACATCAACAACGGGGAATGGGATTTCGAAGTCTTGCAAGACGATAAATGGGAGGATATAAACTTCGAGGAGATCGGTTTAGACATGCCTGCATTTGATGAAGAGGTTGGAACGGTAGCATCCGGGGAGGCCTCAGATAATAAATCAGGCAACGACAATCCAGAAAATAAGGAAGATAGAAGCATATTCTATCAATTAATGCTCACCGACTGCATCTACGAGAGTAACAATCTTTTCGAGATTCCGAATTTACTCCTCGACATGCAAGCCGGTAAATTGCAACTGCCATTCGCTCCTTACGGCGCCGAATCACGGCAAAAGAAAGGTGTATCCACCTATCATTTCTATGTAGACGATTATCGCTTCGAGGCGATATGGAAAGACCCGACAAAGGTATTGAATAGCGGATGCGTAGCAGCCGTAGAACCGAATTTGTCATTATTCGACACGACCCCCATAGCGTGGGGACTACAACAAATCTACAAGAAGCGGTGGATTTCCCGCTACTTTCAGGAATGCGGAATCTCTATATATGCCGACTTGAATGTCTCTCGGAAATTCTATGAATACAACCGCATGGGCATTCCCGATGGATACAATGCTTTTTTCACGCGAGGATATGCCGATCGACTCGAATACCTGAAAGCCGAGCATCAGATAGCGAAAGAGATTTCAGGTAAAGATACCCCGAACCTTATCATTTACGGAGGCGGAAAGATCGTCCAAGAGTATTGTGCAACACACAGCCTTGTGTATGTCGAACAATTAATGACAACAAAACACAATGGCTAAAACAAGCGGTTCGATACGAGGAAATAAACACCCCAAAGAAATATCTCTTGATGAGTATCTGGGGAAGCGAGGACTTCAGTCTCCAATCAGTGATTTTACGGATGATAAGTGGCGGAACATCCGGTTAACAGCTCGTGGTCGTAAAAAATTTGAACGAGAAGCCGACGTAGCCCGCAATGAATATCACAAAAGAAGAAACAACGCCATAGCCGAATATGAAAATTTGGTGAAAGCAGGCAAAATAAAACGTCCCCGCTCAACAACAATGGAAGCATTGTTGAGTGCGGCAAGAGGACATCCGGATAATCAATCAGTCCAAGCTGCCCGCAGATTATTAAAGAAAAGATACAACATAACTATAAAATGATATGGCGAAAACAAGTGGAGGGATAAGAAGCGTGGCTTCCAGAAAAAACGAGACGGCTTTACAATTCTATATGAGAAGAACCGCCGATCTCAACTCTACACTGCGAAAGGCTGAATCACAAGGGAAAACCATTGTTAAATTTAATTGGGGAGATGGCACAACTCATACATTTTACCGAGGTATCGCAGGACGATGGACAAGAGATCGTCGTGAATATGAATATTTACAGAAACGCAGATATAAGAAACAGGTATAAAAGGTTATAAAAAGGTTAAAATGGCAGGAAGAAAAGATATATGTGAATTGGGAAAAAGAACCAGATTTTCCAGTACCAATCCGCCGAAAAATCCCGGCCGGAAGCCTTCTCTGTACAACCATATAAAAAAACTGCTCGGCACGGAGGCCAAAGCAGAATTGAGCAAAGAGGACTATTTCAAGCTGATCCAATTCCTATTAGAGCAGCCCCTCGATAACCTCAAAAAACTCGCCGACAGCAAGAATACACCAATTTGGATTGTTGGTGTAGTTCGGGCTGTCGTTAAGGATGCCAATGCTGGACGTACCACGACCCTCGATTCTCTATTCGATCGTCTGTTCGGTAAAGCGTCGCAACCTCTGACGGGGAAGGACGAAGGGCCTATTGAATTCAAGGGCTCTATCCCAGTAAGAGAATGGATCAAAGCTCGATTGCAAAAGAAATGATACAACCGCAGGATATATATCTGCCATTATATGAAGATACCGATCACTTCATCATCCTTATTACGGGAGGCCGAGGTTCGGGCAAATCATTTAACGCCGGAACTTTCATCGAGCGGCTCTCCTTCGAGGCTGGCCACGTCATCCTGTATTGCCGTTACACGATGGCGTCGGCTGCTATTTCAGTAATCCCAGAATTTACCGAGAAGATAGAAGCCGATGGTACGGGAGAATTTTTCAATATCACAAAAACAGATATTGAAAACGTCGTATCTGGAAGTCGAGTTCTATTCCGAGGCATCAAAACATCATCAGGTAATCAGACGGCAAAGCTGAAATCCATACAGGGCATCACAACATTTGTATGCGACGAAGCTGAGGAGTGGACAAGCGAAGCGGATTTCGATAAACTCGTACTTTCTATCCGCCAAAAAGGAATTCAGAACAGAGTTATCATCATCATGAACCCGACGGATTCCAACCACTTCATCTATCGCAAGTATATTGAGAAAACCCACAAACTGGTGAATATTGACGGCGTAGACGTGCAGATCAGCACACATCCCAATGTCCTGCATATTCATACTACCTATCTCGATAACCTCGACAACCTGTCCGACGAGTTTCTGCGGGAGATCGAACGCATGAAAGTGGAGAATCCGGACAAGTACGCGCACGTCGTAATGGGTAAGTGGGTAGATGTAGCAGAAGGCGCTATTTTCAAGAAAATAAACACAGTAAAAGAATTTCCGCAATGGTGTGAACAAGTTGCGTTATGCCAAGACTTCGGATATTCGAATGACCCTACGGCAATAGCCAAATGCGGAGTTATAGGCAATGCTCTTTATATTGATGAATTGTGCTATAAGACCCACATGCTCACCAATGAGATTATTTCTGAGCTCAAAAAATACCCCGATTTAAAGGTTATGTCTGAATCCGCAGACCCTCGGTTAGTTGATGAGATCGGAAACGCCGGAATAGCAATATACCCAGTTGATAAAAGCGGACGATCCATTATTGCAGGCATCGAAAAGATGCTCGAAATGGAAATATATGTTACCGAACGCTCTTACAATATGTTAATGGAATTCCGAAATTATGTATGGGATGAAGATAAAGACGGACACCCTATCAACATGCCCAAAGATGGACAGGCAGATCACCTTATAGATGCTGTACGTTATTATGTCTTAGGAATGATTCTGGGTAAGATTAAGCAGGTTAAGAATTACGAAGGATACTTTTAATAACAACCCAATACCCTGTATTGAAGCAAGGCACCATAAACAAACGAAACGACATGAAAACCCTAAAAGAAATCCTTTCCATGCCCTCGGAGGCAGAAAAGATATATTATCTAAAATATCGCCGCACCCCGCTTCCGAATGCACAAGCCCTATATAAAGATTGGGACCCAGACAAACATGACGTCATGGATCCCGAAATTCGCCCCGACAACAAAGTGATCGTCGAGGAGGGCCGTCAAGACCCAAAAACAGGGAAAATAATCCCTCCTCAATACAAGAAAGACGACATCAACCCTACAAACCGCATCATGTTGCCGTTGGAACAGGATATTGTCAACATTCACACTGCATGGGCTGTGGGTAATGACCCAAAAATTAATTGCAACCCCAATGATGACAAGGAAAAAGCCCTGCTGTCCATTATAAACAGCATCAACAAGAAGAACAAGATGCGTTACAACAATAAACGCATCGTTCGGTCGTGGCTCTCCGAAACCGAAGTAGCCGAATACTGGTATGTCGTCAAAGACGAGGGATTTTGGCGCAAGATTCTCGCAAAGGTGAAAGGGGCGCTTGGTGGGAATGTAATGCCTCAATTCAAGCTTCGGTGTGCAATATGGTCGCCGTTTCGTGGCGATAAATTATACCCTCTTTTCGACGATAAAGGTGACTATCTGGCATTAAGCCGCGAATACTCCGTAAAAGAGGCTGACGGCACGGAGACAACCTATTTCATGACCGTGACAGATGAAAAAGTCTATCAATGGCGTATGGAATCAGACTGGATAAAAGTCAACGAATTCAAACATGGGTTTATAAAGAATCCGACCATCTACTCATGGCGTCCCAAAGCTCTATGTCACAACATCAAGCCCATTCGAGAGCGCTTGGAGCGCCTGATGTCTAACTTTGCAGATTGCATCGACAGATGCTTCTTTCCTTATTTGATTCTCGAAGGAGAAATACATGGAACCCCACAACAATCGGGGAAAAACCGTCTCATCAAGATCACCAACGGCGGCAAGGTGTACTACCTGAATTGGGATCAGGCGAGCGATGCCGTGCGCTTGGAGCTGGAAGGGTTGTGGAGCAAAGCCTACCAACTCACCAATACACCCCAACTGTCCCTGGATTCTTTGAAAGGATTGGGTGACGTCCCTTCCGGCCGAGCCTTCCGCTTCTTATTCATGGGTACAGACCTCGCAATAGATAACCACGCCGAGGTTATCGGGGAACATATCCAACGTCGATATAACTTCCTTGTATCTGCTGTGGGATCGCTCAATGCTGAATTCATGCAAGCGTCACAAACTATTGACATAGAGACTGAAATACAACCGTTCACCATCGACGACATCGCCGAGAAGATCAAGAATGCCACAGATGCTTGCGGGCAGCCTATTGCATCCCTTAAAACAGGAGTCATTATGGCAGGGCTGGTCGATGACGTAGATGACGAGATCAGGGAGATCCAAGAAGAGCAGACGGACAAATCGACAAGCAATGCTTCCGAGTCCACAGATTAACATTTTTGAACAAAAAATGAAGAAAATCGGGTGTTTTAGTTAGGGAACAATCAAACAAATAGGACAACAGCATCTCAATATCAACAAACTCATCCAAATTAAGCATCATAATGGAGAAAAAACTTTGTTTTTTACTTGATTTTATATAAAATAATTTGGATAATGTGCCGAATGTATAGATTTTTGTCGCAGAGCCTATGAAGATATAGGCCAACAGACATAGAACGAAATAACTTCCATGCAGTTGTTAGGTTAGGAGGGTCTGTTGGCATTAGCCGGCAGACCTTTTTAATGTGGATATGATGACTTATCCAAAACCATATAGAACGAAAAAACATGAAAGAAAAAATCTTTTCCGCGCTGAAAACCAAGTTCAGCAACCTGGGGTTTAGCGCAAAAGCAATCGAGGGGGTGGCCGAGTCGCTGGCCGCAACCGGATTGGTAAACGACGAGAACTTCGACACTATTGTCGAGGGGCAGAAGTCAGCCCTTTCAGCAATGCAGGCTGAGATTGACCGACGGGTAACGTCAGCCGTAGAAGAAGCAAGAGCCAATAGCAACGCGACGACTGGTAATGGGGGCAGCCAGAGTAATCTAAACGAACCCGAAGAACCCTTCGATGCCGAAGCATTCAAAGCGGAAATACTAAAAACCCTCCGAGAGGAGCAGGCAGCTGCCGCACGACAGAATCAGCAAGCCGCACAGCGAGCCGCAGCCATCGCATCGAAAGCCCAAGAGTACGGAATTCCCGAGAAATTCGCCGCCAAGTTAAACATCACCCAAGACGCCGATTTGGATGAATATTTCAAAAGTACAAGACAGGAATTGGCGGACGCAGGTTTTGAGTTTTCCGAACCGCCCGCACAGGGTGGCGGCATGACCGATAACGGAAGTGACATCGCCAAACTGATTGAGCAGGGGACAGAACAAATTGTCAAATCAAAAAAACCGTAAAAAATGCCAGCAGGATTTCATTATGAACTGAATCCGGAAGACGTACTGCGAGAACTGTGCCGAGTCGATACGGTGTATCGACTCTCCGGAGGTTTCAACTTCGAGGACGCAAATGTCCCGACCGGGACGATGCTGATGCCGCTAACGCCTCTGCATGTCGATCTAACAACGCGCAAAGCATCCGCGGTAAAGAACGTCAAAGTAGTAGAGAAAGTGTCATCCGGAACAAAGATCAAAATCGCAAAAGGGTCGCTTGCCTACAAAGGTATGCACCTGGGCGACGGTACAAGCGGTGCAACCGTTTCGAGCATCAGTACCACCAATGCCAACTATGACGAACTCACGATGAGTGCTGCCAATCTCACGCCGGAAGCAGGGGACATTCTCTTCGAAGCAGCAGCAGTAGACGGTACGACACCTAAGGTTACCGCAAACTTCCTCAATTACGCTGTAACGAAAGTAGAGACAGGTGCAACGGTCACTGCCATCGGCAGGGCCTATGAGGTGCAGGAGTCGAAACTTTATGTACCCATCTCGGCCAAAGACAAGGAGACCCTTACGGCCCGATTCCTTTTCACTATCTAAACCACAACGACAATGAAACTGACACTCGAAACCCTTTTCAACAATACAGAAGTCTTCAAGGCAGTCATTGACCGTTCGATGGTAACCCGTGACGACGAGATTTTTTGGAAGCGTTATCTCGACTTCGAAGAGACCAAATCCCGCGTTTTCAAAGCCTACCTCGGCACCGTCACCGGTGTTACGGCCGGCTCGATCATCGATCGGAATTCCAACAAACCCCTGCGTCAACGCAAATCGCTCGGAAGCGGATACGGAGAGGTCGCATATTTAGGGGACCGCTACCAGATGGACAATGACCGTCTGGATATGATTAAGTCACTCATCGATAAGTTCAACGCAGCGCGCCCCGCCGATCAAGTGGCGGCCTTAAACGCAATCATCGATTATATCGTGGATGACGTCCGCCAAATTCGCCTCGCGCCGCACAAACGTATGGACATCGTTGTCGGTGACCTTCGTTCGGACGGCATAGCTTCCGTAGCGCTCGCAGACAATCCGCAGGGAATCACATTGCTCGACATGGAACTACCCGTTAAGAAGATCAAGCCGACAACGGGGGATAAGGACAACTTCATTACCTATCTAAAAAAGCAGATCGAGGCCCTGCGCCCGACAATGGGCAGATTTTCTGTCATGGAGATGTCCCGTTCGACATTCACCAAGAACATCGTCGGCTCATCTGAGTTCAAGTCAACCTATAAGATGATTATGTCGGGAGCACAAGTTGCTTTGGCCGGCGGACTCATCACCGACGCGATGGCCAATCAAGTGTTCTCCGGCATCGGGCTTCCGCCTATCCGCATCATCGACGACATGGTTGCGCTGGAAGATGGCACGAACAAACAGGTTTTCAAGGATGACCGCATCACGCTACTCCCGCAAGACAAGATCGGCAAGATGATGTGGCATGAGCCTTATGAAATCTCAGACCCCGTGCCGGGAAAGACGTACACGCGCCTCGATGGTGGAATGTGGACTTCGAACTGGCGAACCGACGAGGGCCGCTTTATGGAGTATGGAGCCGAATGGATTCCCAACTTCACGGCACCGAACAAGATCGCCATTTTCGATCTATCGACGATGAACGGTTAAACCCACCGACAATGAGGAATTCTGAAGTAATATCGGCTCGGCTCTATCCCTATGACGTGGATGACAACTTAGTTGCAGTAGCCTGCATGGACACGGGGCTATCGGCGGACGAAGAGTATTCTTCGTCCAACAAGGTGCCTGTGGCAAAAGCCGCTATCGATGTCCTAAAACAGCTTATCGTCCTTTCATCCGAAAGCAACGGCGGATGCTCTTTCGGCTACGATGTCGAGGAACTGCGCCGCCGCATACACGCTCTCGCAAAGGATAACGGCCTTACCGATATTGCTTCGGAATTCGATCCTACACCCCAGATATTCTTCTTAGATTTATGATTAGGTTCCCCTATACGCTTCAACGCTGGAATCACGATACAAACGAGTGGCTGACAGTAACCAAATGCAATGCCCGATACGACGGCAAAGCACGGTTTATCGAATCGCCTAACGGAAAAGTGATCAGATATACCTACGAAGTAGTTATGCCGGCTAATGTGCTTCCAATCGAAGAAAACGAGGAGGTGCGCATCCTGGACAGATGCGGGAAAAACATATTCGACCATCGCGCCGACACTCTTATCGGCACCACGCTGAAAGATTCGGTCTCATACCCCGTGCAGGGCTTCTACAAAAGCGGACAAAGGTATGAATATACGAAAATATGGCTATAAACGCACTGTACAATGATAACCACCAACGAAGCACAGAACATCCTGATTCACGACTGCGCCGATTTCGGAATCCAGACATTTCCTACATGGAATGTTCCGGAAGGACGAATAAAAGACGAGCGGATCGTAGTCGTAACACCGTCGGAACAATCTCCGGCGACTTATTGGGAATCATGTTACATCTCGGTGAATCTATGTGTTCCGGATGTCAAAGGAACAGCGAACCTGAAACGACTGGGTGAACTTGAACGAATCGCAAAAGCAAAATTTAAACCGTGGGCCTATGGAATATATGATAATACACCATATTGTTATCGATATGAAGGTATCGGCAGAGAAGAGGACAAAGACCTCGGATGCCACTATATCTATGTCCGGGCCCTATTCAGAGTGTTAAACGTAAAAAAAGATTAAAATATGGCAACTATCACAGCCGTAGGCATCAAAAACATCTGGCATGCAGACCCCGAGAAAGTCACCGGAGACCTGACAGGTACGATGCTGGGAACCATTCTCAAAGACCCTACCACCAAGAAGGTGCCGAACGTCCACCAAGACACGTGGAGCCTCGACGAAGCCGAACCGTCCACGACACAATACAAAAATCAACTGACCGACGGTGTATATCGCCAGTCGAAAGAGATGGGTGAAGTCACTATGAATTTCGCCATCGGTCAATACGACTATGAAACGAAAGCCGCATTTATGGGCGGAACCGGTACGGAAACATCATGGAAACGAGCCCGCGGCGTTACAAACATCGAGAAATGCATGATCGCTCTTACGGAAGACGATCAATATTGCGTATTCCCGAAGGCTTCGGTCGTGGCGCGGAACGCCGAGACGGACGATGCCGTCGCTATCAGCGTCGTTGCAACCGCACTGGAACCGGATAATGCCGCGGTATCGTCCGAATACTGGTTCGATGCATCGGAGGTCACGGAGGCTGCTTCGGTAATGAGCGCATCATCCAGATAACGACTGGCAATCACATCGGAAAGGGGCGGGAGGCGTAAGCCCCTCGCCCCTGTTGTTTCAATTATTCGAGATATGGATTTTATTAGTTTCCGCATAGCTGGAAAAGGTTACAGCATATACAAAATGTCGCCTCTAACCGCTACACGTATCATGCAAGCGTGGAACGTGAAAAAAGAGCCAGATAAAAGTATCGAATGTCTCGCGGCAATGGCTCGAAGCGTCGCATTGGGTATTTCTGGCAGCAAAAGCATATTCAGCAAATTAAAGCGCATAGTTCTCAGGCGTAGGTTTATGAAAAAGGCCTCGTTCGAAGAGTTGTTCGATGCCTACAACAAGACATTGAAAATGATACCACTGGAAGACATTATCGGAATTGGAGCCGTAATGGAACAACTCTCGATGTCAATCGCAAAAGATCATGAGTAAGTCTGCTGGCATCGTCGCCGCCTCGCTACTGAACAAACATCATGTGACAGTGCGGATCGGGCGGTTGAGTTTCCGTGCGTATCAACCCTGCATCAAAGACCTCGCACGGGCTTTTGCGAACGAACGGCTAAACCTGTCCACCGACGGACGACACCAATATTCGTTGGAAACGATGTCGAAACTACTGTTTCACCGCCGCTGGCAGCAACGGATGTTCCTATGGTACGCCAAACACTACGGCGACTACCAGCAAATCCGAATCGCGGCACAGAAAATCGCCGACGTCACTACGGGGAAAGACCTGCTGGAATCGGTAAAAATCGACAAAACACGGAAAAAGGCCATCGTGGAGACTGTCGGAAACAACTCCATCGCAGGTATCATGGCAACCATGATGGAACACCTGAACATCAGCTACCAAGATGCTTTCGAGCGAGTAAACTACCCTACCATGATGCTGATGATGATAGACAAGGTGCGGTCGCTTGTGGGAGATGAAAAGAAAATAGTTAAGGGCAGCGGCAGGGAGATGGCCGCAAGAAGAAAGCAGAAGAACAAATGAGCGTATTATCATTCAAAATAAACGCCGAGACCGATAAGCTTAATAGCTTTATCGCGGCTCTCAAACGATTGAAAGAGGTTCTGGCTGATATTCCGTCGGGAACCAGAGAATTCGATGTTATAAACCGAAAAATCGCCGAGATGGAAGCTCGCGTCGAGCAGGCCATGAAGCGGATCGCACAGATGCAGAACGAGGCGGCGAAAACGGTCTCGCAATCGACTGCCGCATCGCCCGCCACTCCATCGTCGGCCGGCTCCACCGCGGAAACGCAGGCCGTCAAAGCGGAAACCGAGGCATGGAGGGGCTTATTGGAGGAATTAGATAAAGTAAGTCTTGCAAAACGTGAGAATATCGAGCAAATAGAACTGTTAAAGGCCGCGAATCGAGGTTTGAAGGCTCAATATGATGCTTTAAATAAGGCCGAACGAGATGGATTTACGTTGACGGATAAACAAATTGCACGCCGGACGTCCCTCTCTTTGGCTTATGAAGAAAACAAGCAGGCCATTTCGCGAATGCGGCAAGAAGTAGCAAACCAAATCAAGTTGGAGCAGGTCGCACAGGGTTCAATGGATCAAATGTCGCAAGCTCTCTCCCGGATGCGGGTAGTTTACAGATCGCTCGACGAAGGAGAACGAGGAAGTGCATTCGGACAAAACCTGCTCAAAAATATTCAGGCCCTCGACACAAAAATCAAGGAGCTGGACGCTTCTATCGGCAATCACCAGCGTAATGTCGGCAACTATGCCTCGGGATGGAACGGGCTATCGTTTTCTATTCAACAAGTCGCACGAGAATTGCCATCATTGGCATATGGGCCGCAAGTCTTTTTTTCCGCAATATCGAACAATATTCCAATATTGGCAGACGAAATAGCACGTGCGAGCAAGTCCGTCCAAGCTCTGAAAAAGAGCGGAGAGTCATTTGTCCCCGTATGGAAACAGATCGCCCGTTCTATTATCTCTTGGCAAACTCTTCTTGTGGCTGGCGTTACTATTTTAACATTATATGGTAAAGAAATCGTGGATTGGGTCGGCGCATTGTTCAAGGGAAAAGAAGCGCTCGATTCGGCCAAGATCGCAGCACAACAATTTCACGCCACAATGGCCGAAGGACAGCGAAGTGCCCAAGCCGAAATCACGAAATTGAACCTTCTTTACAATGCAGCGACAGATACCGCTAAGCCCTACAAAGAAAGAGCGACAGCCGTAAAGAAGTTGCAAGACCTCTACCCTGCCTATTTCTCCAATATGAGCGCCGAACAGATAATGGTCGGAAACGCTATCGACGTATATAACAACCTGAAAAATGCGATCATCGAGGTCGCGAAAGCCAGAGCGGCGGAAAATATCATAGCTAAGAATACCGAAAGTTTGGAATATATAAAACTGACGGGTGGCGCCTATGACGAATATACGAAAGCGCTAAAAAATGCAACGAACGCCCGAAAACAGTATGACACCATTTCTAAAAGTCTGCAAGAGGCAAATATATATAATGATAGATGGTATACACCATTTGCTACCCCTTCCTATGTAAAAGATAATCTCAAAGCGGCCGAAGATAGATTAGAGGAGGCCCGAAAGAGGTTTCAAGGCGAGTTGGAAAAGCTCGGAGACGAAGGCAAGGCGATCTGGGAGCGCATCGAAAAAGATTTCAACGGTGACGCCCAACTTTTCTACCAAACATTGGAAAAAGCGAATGAGAAACTCGCACCCGAAGCGGAGAAACTTTTTACAACCCTTACTCCCGATGAGATGAACGATGCGTTCAAGGAAGCGGAGAAAAACGCCTCAAAGAACGCATCGCAAACAGAAAAAAACCGCAAAAAGCTTCAAGACGATCTGTTGAAACTGCAATATGAAGCACAGCAGACCGAAATAGACTCCATGCGGGAGGGATCGGAAAAGAGTCTTGCCCAAATCGACCTCGATTACAAAAAGCGCATAGCCGAGATCGAGAAATGGGAAAGAGAAATTATTGCCCTTCAAGGAAAAGGCTTGACCGAGCAACAACAGAAGTTATTCGATTCACTGAGGGCCGGTGCGGAAATTACGGCTCATAGAAAGGTATCGAATATAAATACAGATGAAAGCCGCCAATGGAATGAATATCTAATAAAATACGGGACTTTTCGGGAGCGGCTTCAAGCAACCAAAAACGAATACGATCGTAAACTGGCAAAGGCGCAAACAGAGGGAGAGCGGGCACAACTCGAAGCGGAACGCAATGCGGCAATAGCACAATTCGAGGTCGAAGCATCAGCATGGACGAAGGATTTAGCAGACAAGACAATAGCGCAATTGGAAAAGCTGATGTCCGAAACCAAAAAACAATTAGAGGAGGCGAAAAACGCTTTCGATGCCTTAGATTCGTCCGAAACCCCAGAAGCGAAACAATATCTCGATACGATAAATAAATTAAATGCACAAATCAAGATTTTGGAAAAGCGGCTTAACGGCGCCAAGAAATCTACCCATAATAAAGATTGGAAAGAGGCGGCTACGGCGTTCGGAGCCATTGCCGATTCCGTTCGAGAGGCTGCAAAAGGTCTTCAAGAATTTGCACCTGAACTTGCCGATACGTTCTCCGTTATGGGCGAAATAGCCACATCTGCCGGAACCTTTTCGGAATCCATACAATCCATCAAAGATGAAATAAAGGAAGAGGGGAAAGCATCATTCTCTTCTATTATGGGCGGAATTACGAGCGGTATTGCATTGGCGGCGACTGCTGTCAGCGGACTTATAACTCTTTTTGCCGGCAAAGGGCGCGATATGCAAGATTATATTGAAAGCGCAAACGCCTTAGCTGATAAATATGGAGAAGTCGCCGACAAAATGCGAGACCTCATATCAAGCTCCACAGGTGCGGAGGCTGTGAAAGCAGCCGCAGACGCCACAGAAGCGACATTGAAGGAGCAGCGCAACATAATAAAGGCAATCAAAGGCGAGATGTTGCAATACGGCAGTGGCTCGCATTCCGCACAACACAACTTCAACGAAGTTGCAGCACAAGTTCCCAATTTTTACCTGGATCTGGTAAAACTACTCGGAAGAGACTATGCCAAAGCCTTTGCTTCCGGGACGATGAATCTCGGAGACCTATCCGCAGATCAACTTATTTCCTTAAAGGAGTCGGACATCATTTGGAGTTATCTTCCTGAAAAAGTACGTGAGTATATAAACGAACTCATCGAATCGAATGAAAGGCTGGAAGAGAACAAGGAATTGCTGAACGAAGCCTTGACACAAGTCTCGTTCGACAGCCTGTATGACAGTTTCGTCGATACTTTGATGGATATGGACGCTTCGGCCGAGAATTTCGCCAATGACTTCTCGAATTATATGATGAAGGCGATGCTCCGCACGAAATTGGACGCACTGCTCAAAGACGATATGGAGCAATGGTATAAAGATTTCGCCGAAGCAATGGAAAGCGGCGGAGGGTTGGATTCCGAAGAGATAAAAGACTTGCGCGAAGGATGGGATTTCATGGTGCAGCGAGGATTAGAACTGCGGGATCAAATCGCAGAAGCTACGGGATATGATAAAACATCTGCATCCGCTCAGTCTGCGACCACAAAAGGATTCGAGGCAATGTCGCAAGATACGGCCAATGAGTTGAACGGACGTTTCACAGATGTGCAAGGCAAGGTCACCGACATTCGAGGAGCCGTAATGCCTCAAACAGCTCAGATAAACCAAATCCTCAATGCAATAATATCGGTACAATACGTCGTATCGTCTTCCTTGCGTGTAAATAATGAAATGCTCGAATATGCCGTTCAAACGTATATGGAGGTTCAACAGATCAACGACACTACCTCAGCCATGAATGCCACCCTGAAAGTCATGGCGGAGGATATTGCGGCAATCAAAAGGAACACGAATCAGATATAGTCCATGAAAATAAAGAAAGACATACGCGATCTCGACAAATTCATCGACGGTATCGAAAAAGAAGTCGTCGATTATTTTGACGGACACGCCAGGGAAGCGGTAAAAATCCAGCAGCAGAAAGCCAATTATCTCAATCACACGTGGAACTTGCGCAGCTCGATAGGATATGTCGTCACCTATGCCGGAAAAGAGAAGGTGCGCTTCATCGGGGATCAGAATGCGATCTATTGGGACGCACGTGATTCGGCAAACAAGATGCTCGACAAAGCCGACAAACCCAACACGGGCGTCGTATTTGGCGACGGAATGTTCTATGCATCCTTTGTCAGTTCAAAGGGATATGACGTAATCGATTCGGCAGAATTATATTTACGCAAAGTCTTAACCGAGAAATAAAATGAATGGAGACCTCTTTATAAATGGAACCGACGCACAGTCTATCGGCATCGTCATGGGAGATTCGTTTATCGCCAATCTTCTCGCGCCGGCTGGACTGAAAGATTTCGTCGAAAACGACGACCGTCTCAAAAACGGCAAAGAGGTGTTGTACAATAACCCGCTCCTTGCCGCACGCGATGTAACACTCTCATTTGTCATAATGGGAAGTACGCCCGAAGATCATCTCGCCAATCTCAGGAGCTTTTACACGCTCTTGCAGACCGGAAAGGTTACTATCAATGTTCCGGCTATTGGAAACGACGTCAACTATCACCTAACCTATATGGGAAGTTCCAATAGCTATTCTTTGTCCGCCGATCGGTGTACATCGAAATTATCGGTAAAATTCAACGAGCCGAACCCCGCAAACAGGACATGAAACAAAAAACGCTCCGCATTGTTGCGGAGCGCTCTCAACGTGAGCTATTGGGATTGTACAGGGGTCATTTTATGGTCGCCATTTTCTTGGGCGTTTGGACAACCTCGAATTGCCGGGCCAAGAAATCAAGGCCCTTCTGCGTGACAAGGACTTTGATGACCGTGAAAGATTCGTGATTGTTACGGTCGATCAATTTCTCTTTCAACTCGAAATAGCCTCGGTTAATATACTCTTGTTTCGGCTCGTTGCGATTGCAGAAGAAGATGCCGCGTTCGCGCAGCTTTTGAAAAAGCGTGTTGCGGCCGAAAGGCAGGCCGAGAATCTTCGCCGACTGCCCGACATCGATCTTCTGGTCGGTGTCGAGCACCTTGTCCATAAGTTCGGCTTTGGGCGCGAGAACGGCAACCTGCTTGTGGGCTTGTTCGAGCTGCTGCTTCTGTTTGGCAATAGTTTCATTCGCTACAAGGACGGCGCGAGCCATAATCATTTCGGGCGTGTCATTGTCGTGTGCAGCGACATAACCGCCGGTTTTGCGAATAGTCGGCAACACCTCGTCGCAAACCCAGTCTTGAAATTGCTCTGCCTGCGGGAGTTTCGAACGCATGACAAGGCGATATACGTCGGATTCTGGGATATATGAAACTTGCTGATTTCCGCTTTTAGTGGGGGTGTCACGTTTCGTTACACCCTTGCAATGATCGCCAACCGCTTTTCGGGGATTGGTATACCCAAGAGCCTTAGCCACATCATTTGCAAGAAACATCGGCTTATTGTCGGCCATGACTATCCGCACACGGCCGAATTTTTCATTACTGAATATCTGCGGAGTGTCCATAGGTCAATCTTTTTGCGTTTTACGATTGTTCGTCAAACCCGTTATCTCGTCGACAGCATCCAATATGAAGTCACACGTCCCTATTTGGGTGTAAATTTCATCGAGTAACCGCCTGTATGTCTTATCGATATCCTTGAAAAAACCAAACGAGATATAACCACTTGAGAGACTACCGAATGTGAATATTTTGTTATCCTTAATATCTCGTTCGTATATAATTTTTAGGGTCCTTTGTAATTGTTCTAATGCGGCTTTTCTAATCGCCATTTCCGAGTATGTCATAGTAATTCAGTTTTGGAGGTGGATAATACGCAATGCGTACGCCGCATCTAATAAAGACAGCCATTTACGGGCGTTGGCGTTAATCGGGAGAATTTGAATATCGCCCATTTTGGGGCGAGGGGTTCCGTCAGATGTGACGGTGGCAGCGGGCACGATTGTACCCTGTTTTTGAGTGTGTGACATTAGATTTAGGATAAACAAAAAAGCCGTCGTAAGGTGTCCTACGCTCTAATGCAAGCGTTGGGGTCGTTTCCGATACCCCCACCATAGACGGCAAATTGCGTATAGAATAATTCATAGCATTAGATTTAGGATAGTGCAAATATAGCCCTTATTTTTGAAACCGCAAGGGCCGAGGGCGGTTATTCGTCGATGAATTTGAAGACAAAGAAAAACCACGAGCCGGAAACTATCCATCCTGCGATCTTTTCAAAAGTCGTGCAATCAGGGGCAGTCATAATCACTTTCAATACAAGACTAACGCAGATAACCCCAAACATAAATGCAATAAGTCCTGTTATGATTGTGACTATTTCATTTCGTTTCCGTCGCCGTTCTTCGAACACCCGTCTAACGGTATCTTCAACCGTCTCATCTATTCGATTATCAGTATAATCTTTCAGCCCTTGAATCAAAAAGCGGGTGCGATCCAGTATGTCATTTTCTCGATTCTTGAACATATCAATATACCGTTACGAAATTCTCCACTTTAAACGACCGCCAGCCGCCCGCCTCAACGTCGTAATAACGAATCGTTAGAGCGTCATTTGGGCGTCCGGTGCCCCTGATCGTGGCGGCTACCTCGTGCAGCTTGCTGGCGTGGGCAAGGTAGATAGAATCGAGATTGTCGAATACAGCGACAAGGGGTGAGTTTTCGCCCGATACGGGCGTTACAGGTGCGATTGCACCCGAATTGTTGGTTGGCATTACGGTTTTAGCAATAAAAAAGCCCTTGTTACGTGCTGCTAAGGATCCATAATGCAAACCTTCCGGGCGTTTCCGCTACCGAACACGACAAGGGCAAATAATTCTACAATAGGCACAAAAAACGCCGAATATATCGGCGGTATTCGTACCGCATTATGGTTTAAGCAATGCAAATGTATAAAATACACTTGATTCAAGCAAGAAAAAACAACTTTTTTCATCGAAGGATAAAAAGTTGTTTGAAATCATTGATAAATTTGATGAAAATTGTAATTTTACAACACTAACCAAATAATCTAATAATATGAAAACCGATAAAACGGTGGTATGGAAATATTGGGACAAAGTATTGTCTGCTCACAAGTATTTTTGGAGTGGTCTATATGATAATCCATATGAAAGCCATAAACTTATAGAAGATAATGAGAAGAGCATAAAAGCTTTTTTCGAAAGTTGTGCGGAAAAGGAAATGGAGTATAACGAATTCATCAAAAAAGTTAATGATGAATACGGGCCTCTGCTTGAAAGCTATCGTCAGGAAAAACAAGCCAAATTAATAGCTGGAATATCTACAATAAAAGGAATATTAATTTTCTTTCTGATTATGTACATCCTCGGAATAATAATCGGAATAATTGTATTATCACAACTTTAAAGGCCCTCATTAGGTATCTGATACTTATACAATCATCAAAACAATAGCCGAGGCAAAACCTCGGCTATTGTTTTCTATCTTCCCGTGAGACTATCAGCATATTATATTGTCTCCTAAAAAAACTATTTATTAGGTTACATCTCTGTAATTTCACGTCTTTTCCATTTTCATATGGCTGCCAATTCACGCCCGATATGTCTTATAGCTTCGATAATCTCCTCAGTGCGTTTGGCAGACGGTTTTTTGGTACCGTAAATGTATTTAGACAATAAACTTTTGTGTATTCCTATCGTTCTGGCTACCTCCGAAACATTCAGTTGCGGGAATCGAGCGAATATTTCAGCGATAACATTATTCTTCAAATCAGGCTCGGATGTTTCGTAAAAACTCGATATATGAATATCCTCGTCAATATCCGCCCATCGTATGGCATCTCCGAACTTATTTATCTTATAAGAATTTCGTTGTTCATCAGTAGCCTCTTTGAGTATCGGGAAAAACTCTAACGGACGATGGTATTGTCCGCCCTTATCGGTAGAGATGTAAACATTCCCACCGCCAAACCAGACTTTTTCGATTCTTTCCATAACACGATCCTACAATATTGCGGCAACCCTGCGGATCCGCTTGATACGTTCCAGCAATTTACTGTCTTTTCTGGCTGTTTGCATATTATAGCGGGTTTGTAGATTCACCCAAAAAATAGCGTCAATACCCAATGCTGCCTCCAACATAATTGCGAAATCGGTAGAAATCGAGCGCTTGCTATTCACTATTTCGTTCAATGCCGTGTACTGAATACCTATTATCTCCGCGAATTTTCGCTGTGAAATTCCGCGGCTCTCCAATTCCTCTTTAAGAATCTCCCCCGGATGGGTCGGCTCAAATGGAATAAGTTCATCCTCTCTATAAATCTTGCGTGTCGTTTCCATGATTTCAACGGTAATGGTTACTAATATCCAATATATGACATAAAGTAATAATTTTCTCTCCCTGTTGCTCCCATACCTTAAATTCGAGGCGGTACTTGTCGTTGATGCGAACGGATGAAATACCAGCTTTGTCACCAACCAATACTTCGTAATTCAAAGCATGAATCTGATATAGTGTTTCTATATTCGGAGCGGACGCCAGTCGGTCTATGCATCGTTTATAAGCCTTAATGATTTCCGGCTGTAAACGGTGCTTTTTATCCTTGCTCTTTCCCTTAAAGTATAAATCCTCCAAGTACTCCTTCTCGAAAACTATATCCATTATTCAATGATTTCATAAAGCAAATATAGTGCTTATTTCGATATTCACAAAAAATGTGAACGAAAAATATTTTTCAATACTCTTGCATAACGTGCCGAACATAACGACCTTTGAAGTGTCTGTGAGGATGCAGACCACATCAGCGACGAAGATACATGATTATATTCGATCGACAAGGCTATCAGTTATACGAGGCTCCTATCACAAGCGAAGCTATCGTGAAATACGAACTCATGGGCGATTATTACGTCCAACTGTCTTTCGAGACCGCAGAGCAAGTAGATTTCAAAACGGGTAGCTATATATTATATGGCGGACGAAAATTCGAGATCATATCCCAGAAAACCCGTCCCGAATACAACGCCACGACAGGCGGATATAAATACACGCCTAAATTCGAAGCACGGCAAAACCACATGAAGCGCCGCAAGGTCTTCTGGTTGAAAGGAGCCAATGACGAAGCGACGTTCAGCGACACGACCGACCTCGCATCCTTCGGTAATCTCATCGCCGACAACATGAACGCCTTTCTGGGCACGACAGACTGGAAAGTAGCTGCCGTACCTGACGATCTGGCAAAGCAAGTGAAACTCGTCTCTTTCGATGCCGATTATTGCTGGGATGCGATCAACACGATTGCCGAAACATTCGACGTGGAGTGGTGGACGGTCGAAAACGGCGATGAAATATGGATTTATTTCGGCAAGCTGGAATTCGGAACACCCGAACGGTTCGAACGCGGTGATGTCGTAAGTTCTATTCCCGAGCAGAAAGGCGACAACTCGAACTATGGCACTCGTTTCTACGTCTTCGGCTCCACCCGCAACCTTACGAGCGACTACGCCTCCTCCGAGCAAGGCGGAGTGACCAACCACATATCGGAGACACGCCTACACCTGCCGAACGGCCAGCAATACATCGACGCATGGACGCCGCTCGACCCCAACGACATCGTGGAGCAAGTTGCCTTTTTCGAAGACATCTATCCCAAGAATACGGAAACCGTTACGAGCATAGAAACTGTCGAGCGTTCGATGGATGACGGGACGAAATTCGATGCCTACGTCATGGTGTGTGCAGATACTCCATTTACACCAGACGACCTGATCTCGGGAGAAACGATAGGAGCGCATTTTACCAGCGGCAGCCTCAATGGCTGGGATTTCGAACTGAGCATCAACGAAAGTCATTTTGACAAGAAATTCGAAATCATTGCGCAGACACAGGATTCGGGAGAGGAACGACCGATCATAATTCCCAACGAAAGTCTTCATCCAGAACCTGGCGATACGTTTGTTCTGACCGGCGTTAACCTGCCCGAGGAGCGTATACGAGAAGCCGAACAGGAGCTATTGGAAGCCGGCAAATCGTGGGCAGCGAAAAACAGCAGCGACACCGATGTATACCCGTGCCCTACAAATCCCGTATATTGTCAAGAGAACAACAAAAACTACGACGTCGGGCAAAAAGTGTTACTCATCGGCCCTCGGTTCGGCGAGCAGGGGCGGTTGTCTCGCATTCAAGGATATGAAAAGAAACTTTACAACGAATATATCGCCACATACACTGTCGGTGACAACACGGCATATTCCCGATTCGGAAAGATCGAAAAGAGCATCGCCGCCGCAGCCTATGCCGAACGAATCGGTGTAGTGTCAGGGGTCGGCATCTACCTCATACGATCGAAATACGATCTTACATACCCCACAGACTACAACACCTACTCCGCCTTAGCGATCGAGACGTTGTTTCTGAACAAGCGCAAAGGGGGTGTAGTACAAGGCAACACGTTATTCTCGGAAGATGTAGCTGTCGGCGGCGACATCGTATCGCGCGATTTCAGACAAGGAGATTTCTCCGGAGCCGGGTATGCAATGTATAAAGATGCAGCCGGCAATTCCGTCGTGGAAGCCGATCGGCTCATCGTGCGCAAGGATGCTGTTTTCAATGAACTCGTCATCCGGCAAACGGATTTCGTCACCGGAGAAACGGTGTTTTCCTGCGGGGGATTCGAATGCACATCGGTAGAAGAGACGGCAACGGCATATCGATGTTACTACAACAATCACGATGGCGCTAAGTACAGCGGCCTTAAAGTCGGCGACCAAGTTCGTTGCCAACGATACGCTGCCGAAGGCAATACGGTTATAAAGTACTATTGGCGTCTGGTTACGGCCGTTACGGAGAACTACGTCGATCTCTCGAAAACGGACGCTGACGGCAACGGAATCCCCGACGAGGGAGACAATATCGTACAGTTCGGTAATAGAACTGACGTTGCACGGCAATCGGCAGTAGTCATAGATGCCACAAACGGAGGTTCTATCGTCATACTCGCACACATCGACAGTTATACCCTCTCGGAGAAAAACTATGTCGGGCAGGGTGTCAACCCTTTTACCGGCGAAGCCTACATGTATGTTTACGGCGACATGTTCTTCGGAGACCGCGATCTCTCCGATACTGACTCGACATACATCACGTATCAACGAAGGGAAGGCGCCACAAGGCGACGCATGGAGATCAAAGCCGACATCGTTATAGGCAAGAACAGCTCCGGACTACATAATCTCTCAGAATGGACTACGGCACAGCAACAGATCGACAAAGCCCAGCAAGCAGCAAGTGATGCGAATGATGCGATTGCCGCAATGAACGACGACACGGTATTCGATATCGTCGAGAAGCAGCAGATGCGCATCCAGTGGGAGACGATCAACGGTGCGGCGAGCGTCGTCGAGATGGGCGGGAGCGGTTCGTATTACCATGCGTTGCAGATCGCCGCCGCAGCGGAGGGCTTGTCCGTCTTCGCCACGGCCGACGGCGAAATCTTCCTCGTGCGTACCGCGCCGCAGTCGGAGCAGTACGCGCAGATCATGCTGCGCAGCGGCGAGGCTTCCGCATCGTCGCTGACGACGGCCTACCTCGCTCTGCGCGACTATCTGGCCGCCATGCGGCTCTACGACGACGAAGTGACCGAAGGCTTCGATCCGCGCCGGCTGGCCGAGCTGTTCACGGCCTACTACGATGCGCTGGACGCGGTGTACAAGGGGCTCAGCGACAAGGCCCAGCAGACGGCCGACGAAGCGGCGAAGGAGGCCGCATCGGCGAAAAAGCGGCTCGACGAATGGGCCTCGGACGACGTGATCTCGCCCACCGAGAAGACGGCGATGCGTCAGCAGGAGGCTGACATTCGGGCCGAGCACGACACGATCGTCGCACAGGCGAACCTGTACGAAGTGAGTACGAACAACTACAACCAGCAATACGACCTGGCGATCGCCGCTTTTGCCAAATATACGGCTTCGACGCCCGAAAACATTCCCGTCGAAGAGGACTACGACGATATACGCTATTACTACACCGAGCGCAACGCAATCCTCAAACGGATCGATGCGGCGCAGAAAGCCGCGGGCGACAAGGCGTCGCACCGCTACACCAATCCCGAAAGCGATCCGCCGACGGACATGAAAGCCGGCGACACGTGGTCGCCCGTCGGTGCCGACGGGAATCCGCTGGGATACACGAAGACCTACTACGGGGAGAAGGGCTGGGTGATTACCGGCGACGACACGGCAACAACAGTAGAAAACGGGCTCATCACTACGGGTACCATTCAACTTGGAGATGCAAAGGTTTCTGTCAAGGCTGGTATCACGGGCGCCGGAACAACCGATGACAGTGTGAGGATTTGGGCGGGATCGGGAAAAGAATCAATGAATACCGCGCCCTTCCGTGTGACGCAAGCAGGAAAACTATATGCTGTAAATGCCGAAATAACCGGCAAAATCACGACGGCTGATCTTACAGCAACAGGAGGTACGATCGGAGGGATAACCATTCATTCAGGTAGAATTGGTGTTGAAACCGGTGAGTCCGGTATGGGTTTAGATTCAAGAAATATCGAATTTCATTCCTCTGATAATTCGCTACTTGCCATTATTGGTTTGGATTCTGTCCCAGGTGTTTTGGGAGTACAGGGGATTGCCTATTTCAGCAATATCCAACAACATGTTTTAGGATCTATAATTGATCCTTCCAGCGAAAATGTTGTTATTACTATACGTGCAACTGGTGCATACAAAAACAGCGCAATTTCAATTGTCGAAGGTACATCGCAGCTAAAAAGTGTGGCACGCGGACTTCACAAGATCAATTCAGGTTCCTATACCGTAGACCCTTCGACAGATTGCGAAATAGAACTTGCAGGGGCGGAGACAGGAGTAACGCTTCCTCAAAAAGATAAACTTTACGAGGGACAGATTTTCAGAATATGGAAAGTAGCAGACGGTAATTGCTATATTCATGTGCCTGCCTCTTGTATTCTCCAACATGGTTCCACGCAGGAAGATAAAAGCAATCAGACGATTTCTATTGCCTACAACGAATACAGAAGATTCGATATAATATGGGACGGTAGCGGATATTTAATTAACAGATCATACTGATTATGGGAAAGACCATCAATTTCAAAGAATTCAAGTTCTTTACAAACTATAAAAGAACTGCTTCGAAGATAGTGGATATTCGCGAGGAAATAGCAGATGTTATTTTCGTCACAGCCACACGTATTGCCGGTCATCTATTGGCCGAAAAGATATACAACAGTCAGGGTGCGATCAAACTAACCGACGAAGAATGGCAAATGCTCAACAGCATTTGCGGAGATAAATTGACAATGGCTTTCATGGAAAGCCTCGATCACAATGTAATTGAAACAGAATAGAATCATGGCAGAGAACAATACCACTTACTACCAGAGCCGACACACGGGCGAGGAGATAGACGATCTGCTCGACCAGTCCATTGCGGCCACCGAAGCGGCGAACGCATCGGCCAAGAAGGCCGACGATGCTGCGGAAAATGCGAATAAAGAGGCCGCGAAGATTCCGGGAATGGTGACCGGCAAAGCCGACCTCGACCCCGCGACGGGCTTCGTCGAGTCGTCGCAGATAGCTCCTCTCGAAGGGCGTCAGACGGGCGTCAAAACGGGCAACGGCTGTTTCTTTTCCGATCATGCACAACTCCTCATCGACGGAAACAAAACGTTTTCCGTGGTTTTCTCGCACAATGAATATACGAAGGGCGCTATCCACCTGCTGTTTTCCGATCACGATTACAGCACGCTTTCGAAGGGGATTTATCTGTACACGATAGACGATTACGTCTATCTCGTCTTCTGCGGGAAATACCTTCTGAACGACAAGATCGAAACGGGTAAGGTTTATCAGGTAATCGTCACGGTCGACAAACAAGGCGAAGCCGTCGGGTATCTTAATTCGATCGCACGAAATCGCACATCGGATTTCGCCGCCTATACAGCTCCCGTAGGGTTTTCGCTGGGCGGGCTGAAAACCGGTCAGCTGAAATACCCGGGCATTATCCTCGGCGCACGTCTTTTCAACTACGCCCTCACGGCCTCGGAGGTCGTCACGCTGTGGAACGGCGGCGAGCCCGAACGGTATATGCTGCCTCTGTCGGGTGAGATGCGCACTGGACTTGTCGCCGAATACATCGCTGCCGGTTTGTTGGCAGACAAGTGGCGCGACACGTCGGGCGCGGGCCTCGATCTGCCGTATGTTCCGACTGCAACGGGCGGCACGGCCGTGCTCGTCTACGACCAGCCCTCCGGAGACTCCGACGCATTCAACGTCCTCGCTGCGTCGGATTGCAGCCTCGAAGCCCGGGTCTTGACCCTCGAACAGACGCTCACGGCCGTGCTGTCGGGCGACGCCGTGATCCCCGCGTTGCAGGTCAGGGAGCTGGGCGTGTGGGGTTCGAACAACCTGATCCTGACAGGCAGCGGCGCCCCGACGAAAGCGCCCGACCGTGCAGGCCAGCTCTACATCGACATCGCCTCAGGCGCCGTCTACAAATCCACGGGTAACGCGGCCGTGTCGGATTGGAAAAACCTCTAAAACCTCGATACCATGTCACAAGTAAACAAATATGCGGATCGTGCGGCGTATGCCTCCGACACGTATCGTCTGTCAACCCTCTCGGCCGTCTCGCTCATCGCCAGCGACAACGAAATCATCTACGACGGCGTGAACGTCGTCGTGGGCAAGGATGCGGCCGCCGCGGGCGACTGCGCGGTCTACGACAAGACGGCCGGTGCGATCCGGTTCGTCAAGGGTGCGACCCTCTCGGCCGCACAGCTGCCCGAAAGCCTCACCCCGCTGGCCGTCGTCTATGCGCGGCAAGGCGACAAGGTGCTGATCGTCTCGCTCGATAATGCGATAAACGGAAATATCCAATGGGCAGGCCCCTATGAGGTAGCTCTATCGGGCTTCGATCTGGCTGCGGGCGGCACGATCGTGTTGAAGCTCGGTTCCGACCCTGTCGCCGCAGAGGTGTCGATAACGTATACCGCAGGCGCAACGCTCGCGGACGTCGCATCGGCTATCAATGCGACGCTCAAAGGTGGGACACCCAATTACTCTTCGGCGGATTATGGGGGATGGGCGGCGACTGCGGCGGACAATTTCGTCGTGATGGGGTCGAACACGTATAACGCCTCCCGTGCGGCGATTGCCGTTGTCAGCGGTTGTCAGATCACAAGGACACCGGAAGACGTTAACTACCAAACAACGTTGACGGGGGTGTTGATCGAGGGGGCGACTGAATATGTCCGCCGCAAAAACGGCATTAATTCGTCGTTTGCGGGTTGCAATCCCGAAAAATTCCTGCAATACTATTCGGCCAACGGCACAGTCCCGAAATCGAATGTGCCGCTCGGTTCGGCGACGATCGTCAATCAGGCATCGTTCGAGACGTCGGAGTTCTGCGCCGAGCTACGGGCTGCCTATGCGGATTATGCGTCGTATCTCTTCGGCGAACACATGGCTGAGTATCCGTCCGCCTACGGAGCGATGCTGCGCGACGGCAGGACGAACACGGCAAAGATCGGCCGCCTGCAATTTACCGACATCTACGGTCAGAGCAAACCCTGCTATCCGGCCGCTGCTGCCGCTCTCGAATACGGCGTCGCAGTCGAAGGTGCGACGACAGGGCTCGAAGCGAGCGGCTGGTGGCTGCCGTCGGTCGAGGAAGTATACCTGCTCATGCACGACCGTGTACTGACGGCTGACGATGTGGAGCGCGACCCCGTGAACCGCACACTGGCGCGCCTCGGTAAGACGACATGCTACGGATCGGGGTATTATCCGTGGACGTCGTGCGAATGCGATAGCGCCCGCGAGTATTCCTACTCCGCAACCATCGGTCTGATTAGCAACACGAATAAGCATAGCAAGGGTGCATCCAGACCGGTTTCCGCCTTGTAAAACGAAAACAATTATGAACATGGAAGAACTGCAAAAGAGAATCGACACTTTGCAATCGCGGCAGCTGGCGCTGCGTGCGATCATGGCCTCCTCGGACGAGCG
>OATG01000880.1_pt1 | contig 27500 bp, 16 predicted proteins | sample 1516581 | NCBI WGS metagenome assembly OATG01 (sample SAMEA2579930, study PRJEB22360) | human gut metagenome | biome: human gut; feature: human-associated habitat; material: faeces | place: Denmark | collected 2008/2010
TGTCGAGCCAGGCGGCCGGAACGGCCCGCACCGGCGCCGGCCGGTGTGGCGGGGCTGCGGGCCGGTTATTTGCTTCTGATACGTTTGCGCCGTTTCTTCTCCACCTCCCGGTCGTGCTGCTCCTCCATCTGTTTGCGATAGATTTCGATCTTCTCATTGAGATGTGAAACGTCTTCTTTCAGCATTTTGCGGAACGTGTTCAGACTGACGGGAGCCTCTTCGATCACGAATTTGGTATGGATTTTCCATAGCGGGAGCTTCCCTTTGCGGATGTAGGGTTCGGCGAGGCGTTGGACGTATTGCGCCTGTTTGAGATAGCTGAGTCGTTCTTTGGTCACTTTCATACGATGATTCGTTAGCGGGTTAATCAATATAAAGTTCCGAAAACCGGCCGGCCGAAACAAGCAAAGCAACGTTTGTTGGTGGATGAAATATAATATTGTATAAGTAAATAATAAATTGTACGATCTTGTTTGCAGGAAGTTGCCGTTTCGGATCGCCGCACGGATCGTCCGAAAAGGCGCTCCGTGGCAGGATCGGCGCTGCGGACAATGCGCGGGCATAACCGCAGCCGACGGGAGCGGCCCGCCGACAGTGACGCCGCCGACGCTCCCGTGAAGGACGGAATCCGGAAGGATACTACTTATTATTTATATAGTCCGGCGGATCGGAGGCTTTTCCGGCCCTCGAAGTACAGGATAAGTTTGGGATTCGTCCCTTCCGGACGAAGCGGGAGGGACGGAACGACGCAATGGAGACGGGACGGCGGGCGGCGTTTATTCGATCAGTGCCCGAAGCGGTACGTCGAGTGCGTTGCAGATGATGCAAAGTGTTTTGACCGTGGGATTTGAACGGCCCGTTTCGATACGGCTCAGGTTCGAACGTTCGATGTCGCAGCGGTAGGCCAATTCCTGTACCGTGAGCTTTCGAGCCTTTCTTAGTGTTCTGATTTTTAGAGCGATAAGTTTTATCTGTTCTGTATAGTCGATTGGCATCCCGAAAAATTTTACGAAAAGTTTTGTATTGCAAAGATTTTCATATATCTTTGCATCATGCGTATCATATATGATACCAACAGTCCGGCGGCGGGAGGCATGAAATCCTGCCGATAAGGGATGACAACTATGTAGGAATCAGTAAATAAATACCGAAAAGACACGAAGTTCAAACCATTTCAAAACATCTTTAATTTCTTCATTATGAAAAGACAATTCTTAGGTAGACTCCTATCGCTGTTCCTTGTCGGAACGGTGGTAGCCGGAGTCGGTTGCAAGGACTACGATGACGACATCACGAGTCTGAACAACCGGATCGACGAGCTGACGACGGGGCAGATCGCTTCCGTGGAGAAGCAGATGCAGTCTCTGCAAAATGCGGTCGACCGGTTGGACGGGGTTGATTCGGGCTTGAAGGACGAAATCGAGGCGTTGCAGGGCAAAGCCGAGACGCAGGCCGGAGAGATCGGAAAGTTGCAGGAGGAGTTGGGAAAGGCGGCCTCCGCATCGGAAGTCGAAGCGCTGAAAAAACAGATCGAGACGCTCGAAAGCGATAAGGGCAAGCTGGAGAAGCGGATCGAGGCGCTCGAAAGCGCCCGCACGAGTTTGCAGGATGAAATCGACGCCGTGAAGGGTTCGCTGGCGAACTACCTGACCAAGAGCGACGCCGAGGCGACCTACGCCACCAAGACGACGGTCGAGAGTCTGTCGCAGCTGCTCAACCAGATCAAGGCCAACTACGTTTCGGCCGAAGGGCTGGCTTCGACGCTCGAAGGTTACGTGACCGACGCCGAACTGGCCGATTATCCGACGCTGACCGACTTACAGGAGGCGATCCGCCAGAGCGAGGAGGCGATGAAGAACTCGCTGGGCGACGCGATGAAGCCGATCCTGGCGAAATATAACTTCGTCCAAAAGGATGTGCTCGATCTCGAAATCCAGGATTTGCAGAAGCAGATCGATGCCCTCAACGGCAAGCCCGACGCCGACGGTTCGCTGGCCAACATCAAGAGCCGGCTCGAAGCGCTCGAAAATGCCGAGATCAAATACGACGAGTCGAACGCCGCCTTCACGAAGGGCGTGGAGGACTGCATCGGCAAGGCGCTCGCCAACGACGGCAAGATCAATGAGGCTATTGCCAATGCGATTAACGGTGTCGCCGGTGAGTACGAGGGGACGATGCAGGATCTGAAAAACCTCATCGACGGCCTGCGCATGGACGTGGATCAGCTCCTGAGCCGTATCCAGAGCCTCGTCTATGTTCCGGCTTACGACGATCACAAGGCGTCGGTCAACGCGCTCTACTATGCCCCCGAAGGCGAGGAGCCCGTCCTGCTGGCGAACGGTACGGTGGAGATGACCTTCCGCGTTACGCCCGTCGAGGCTGCCGGACAGCTCGTGGCCGCCTATGCCGCCGAACCCGAGATGTTCTCGCTGGAAATGGAGCAGGTGAAGACGCGCGCTACGGTGCCTGCGCTGAATATTCAGAAGGTCGAGGCCGACGAGACGGGCAACGGCCGCTTCATCGTGACGGCGCTTCCCGCCGATTTCACCCCCGACTTCTTCACGGGTAAGGTTTCGTACAGCATTGCGCTGCGCGTACAGAAAGCCTACGACGCGGAGGCCGGGAACGACTATTCGGCCAATGTGGTTTCGGATTACGTGAACCTCGTGCCGGCGCGCGCCGACGTGAAGGCCGTCGTGCTGGCTCCTGCCAAGGAGGACGGTTCGATCGACGCCGACCGGATCGTCGCTGCGGACGGCGAAGTGGCCTACGAGATTCCCTACGACGATACCGACATGGTCGTCGAACTGATGAAGGGCTACAAACTCTGGGCTACCGACGGCGAAGCCTACTACGATCTGGCTCAGCTCGCCGACATGGGTTATTCGCTCGAAGCGCCCGTCGTGGCCTGCACGAGCAAGGCATTCAAAGCCGACGGCACGGAGTTGGAGTCGGCTGACAAGGGCAACTTCGAGGTTGCGAACGGCGGGGAGGAAGTCTGCGACGAGACGGTCAAGCTGATCGCCGCCGACAAGTCGACGCGCAACAACTACCTGCTCACCGAGCACGCCTATACGGTCGCTGCCGCCTACGATGCGCTGAACCCGACCTTCAACAGCCGTGTGACGATCGTCAAGACCAAGCGCGGCGTAACGCTCGACCTGTTGAAGTACGTCTGGAACTACTCCGATTTCCGGACGGTCTACGAAGCCGGCGGCGAGTACGAAGGTTCCGAGCGCGAATTCACGCTCAAAGTAACCGAGTCGACGCTTCCTCAGGACATCACGCCCGAGAACATCGTGACCTACTGGAACCAGGGCGGCAGCGCCGTGGTGAAGGCCGTCGAGCTCGACGCGGAGGGCAAGCCGACCGAGACCGTCGACGACAATGTGAAGGTGGTTCCCGTGGCTTACGATGCCGACGAGGGCTATACGCTGCGCGTTTCGGGATACACCTTCGGCAAGCGCTATGCCGTCGAAGCGTCGAGCGAGTTCGAGAACGTACAGGTGACGATCGCCTTCGAGACCGAGTTCGTTGCACTGCCCGAGAAGATCGAGGTTACGCTTCCCGCCGCTACGCTCGCATACGATGCCACCGAGGAGCTGTTCGTAGCCGAGGATACCTCCGTTGTCGGCGAACTCTTCGAGCAGGTGAAGGATCACTTCACGGATGCCGCCGAACTGGCTACGTCGCTTACCCGTCCTTACTATGGAGGCTCGCCCAACAGTGCGAACGCATTCTATACGGCTGTCTGCGGCGACCGGACGTTGGAGAAGAATTACTGGTTCCTCGACGGTTCGAATCCTGCGACGATCACCCGCATCGCCGTGGCCAACGACGGCAAGATGACCTCCCACATGCAGGTCAATCGTGCCGATGTGGAGACCGACGCCGACGTATTCGCCTTCGAGACGAAGCTCGTTCCCAACTACGGCCTGCCGATCTATGTCAAGGGCGAGGCCAGGGTCGAGATTCCCGCCTATGCCGCGCAGCACGTCGACGCATGGGTCTACAACGCGGATGGCAAGTGGCAGTCGGATGTGAAGGGGCTTTGGACACCGAGTTTCGGATCGAGTTCAGAACCGAGTATGCTCACGGGCTTCTCGGTAGCCGACATCGATCTGGAAGACGCCTTCACGATCGTCAAGAAGGATGCGCAGGGCGTATGGGTACCGGTATCGGACGATGAGATCGCTGCACAGAAACTCGTCTTCGCTTACGAGATTCCCGCGACGGCTCCCGCTCACGACGGCATCGAGATCGCCGGTAACAAACTCTCGTATTACGGCCGCAACGAATCCGTGCCCGTCGTCGGTATGCTTTCGATCGACGGTATCGTCATCGGCAACGCCTTCACGGCCGTGAACGACTATACGTCGTATGAGGTCAACAAGTACGATCCGATCCGCTCGTTCACGCAGTCGGAGACCGTCGAAATCCCGACCCGCACGGCCGAGGCGACCTATACGAAGAATATCTGTGAGGTACTTTCGCTGCGCGATATGCGCGACGCCGACGATATGAAGGGCTTCGAGCTGATCGACCACGAGGCGACGCTGGCCGATCCGTGGATCACGGGCGACGACACCAACGGTTTCGCTACGGGCGTCCGTCCCAACAGCGACGAAGTCTTCGGGCTGGAAGCGATCCGCATCGTCAGCTTCTCGGTGACCTATGCCGACAACGGATTCGACGCTTCGGCGGCACTCGGCGACCGTGTAACTGTCGACGAGACGACCGGTCAGATCACCTTCTCGAATCTCAATAACCTCTCGTTGCAGAAGGATGTCGACGTGACGGTCAACGTCGAGGTGGCTTATCCCTGGGCCGTAAAGAGCGGTAAGGTGACTTACAAGATTCTCAAATAGCGGGGATCGTCTCTCCTCCGTCGCGACGGAGGACGATTCGGGGGCAGAGTTTTCTCAACTCTGCCCCTTTTCGTTCCCTTGCGGCGGTGTATTCGGAGCAGGGGGCGCCTTGCCGTCGCAATCCCGATTCGGCGCATGCATCGGCATACATGCGCTTTTATCCCGTCGTCGTGCGCTATGTCAGCATGTGTCTCAGTGCGGAGGCATAATATCCGATGGGGTGGAGACGGCGTTCTGCCCTCGCCGTCCTTCGTCGGGCCGTCTTCCGCGGACGTTCGCGCCGTGCGACGGCAGGAACGCACGCAGGCAAAGCGTATTTCGTGGTATTTCGCGCACCTTTTCCGGGAAAACCGTTGCAGGGATACGCTCCTTCGGGGAAAAAGCGCGCGTTTTGCGTCGGAAAACAGACATTCCTCCTGTGTCCGAATGCCGTCAGTGCCGTTCATGCAGATCGGTGCCCGCAGGCCGCTGGAACGCCTGCAAGCCGAACTCCGGCAGAAGGGTGAGCACACGGTCGGTAAGTGCGCTCTGGAACGCTTCGTAGGGAATCCATTCGAAGTGGCGCGTGAAGCAGTAGAACTCCAAAGGCACGCCTTCGGACGTGGGTTGGAGCGTGCGTACCATCAACATCAGGTCGCTGCGCACGTCGGGGCAGTTGCGCAGGTAATTCGCGAGATACTCCCGCAGCGCTTGCAGGTTGACGATTTCCTGCGATGTATCGGCCGCAAGATACCCCTTTTCGCGGAGCCGCACCGTCTCTTCCGGCGTGCACCGGCGAATCGTGCGGGCGTCGATGAAGACCGAGCGCTTGATGCGCCGTCCGCCGCATTCGCGCATGCCCCGCCAGTTCTGGAACGAGTCGCTGACCAGCGCATAGGGCGGAATCGTCGTAATCGTCTTGTCGAAATTCTGCACCTTGACCGTCGTCAGCGTCACCTCGATTACATACCCGTCGGCACCGTATTTACTCATCGTTATCCAGTCTCCCGGTCTCAGCATGTCGTTGGCCGAGAGTTGAACGCCGGCGACGAGCCCCAGTATGCTGTCCTTGAAAATCAGCATCAGCACGGCGGCCGATGCACCCAGTCCGGCCAAAATGCTCGTGGCGTTCCGGTCGATGAGAATCCCGATGATCAATACGATGCCGACGCTGACGGTCACGAGTTTGAGCATCTGGTAGATGCCTTTCAACGGCCGGTCGCGCAGCGTTTCGTGTTTGTTCGAAATGTCGTAGAGCGCGTTGAGAAAGGTGTTTAGCAGGGCGATCGTCACGACGATGAGGTAAATCGAGCAGCCTTTGTGCAGCAGTTTCAGCAGCGAGGGGTTGCCGCCGAAGGCCAACGGCAGCAGCAGATATAGGAGGACGGGCGGAATCAGACGGCAGGCGGCGTGCAGGACTTTGTCGTCGAACAGATGGTCGTCCCACATCGTCCGGGTCTGGGCGCTGATGCGTTGCAGGGCAGGTGTCACCAGATGCCGGAACAATTTCACCGCGAGGTAGCAGATGAGGACGATGCCTGCGACGAGCAGGATGCGCGAGCCCCACTCTCCGCCGGAGTTGTCCAGCCCCGCGCGGCGGAGCAGCGATGTCAGGTCTTGGTTCAGATTGTCCATGCCGGGTCACAGTTTTGAGGGCGGCCGCATGGTGCGGAACCGGTCGTTCCTGTCCGGCCGCCGAAAGCGAGGTCGTTTTCACCGCCAAAGATAGGAAATAAAAACGAGAACGGGAGCGGTTCGTGCGGAGAGTTCGCGCCGGAGGGTTCGGCTGGCGGTTTTCGCAAGAAGGTGCGGATTCAGGTCTTCCCGTGTCGCAATTTGTCCCGCTTGTGAAGCGGGACTGTCTCTGACGGCTCGCGGTGCCTCCTCCCGGTCCGCCGGAACGAAACAGGGATTGCGATACGTGACTGCGCGATTCCGAAACCTTATTTTTCCTGCCGCAGCGTTTCGGGCGATGCGATGACCGTGCGCTCCGTGATCGCAAACGTCCCCCTGCCTTCCGCGGCCGAAAGCGGGCGAGGCACGATACCGATGTCGGCGCGCGCGACGGCGAGATACGGCAATGCTGTCAGAAATAGCTTGATTTTCAGCTTTATTGTTTCGGATGTATTCGAAAAGAGGGCCGACAAGCCCGGACGTTCCGTTGCTTGCCGGCCCTCGGCCGGTTATCGGATACAGCGGTTATTTATTGTAACGAATCGCGAAATACTCGAGGCTGCTTGCATGCTGGGAGGCCAAAGCCGCTCCGGCAGCGCTTCCGTTCAGGCGGGCGTTGGCATAATCGCCGCCGTCGCTGCAAAGGTCGCTCGTCGGACGCAGACGGATGTAGACGTCCGGGTGGCCGAGGATTTCCTGCGGCAGTTCGAAGTCGATGTACTTGTAGGCCACGATCGACGAGTAGAGCGTATTCGACCAGACGGAGACGTCGGGCACCGTGTATTCGCCGATGAGATTCCATTGCGAGTCGTCTTCGGGCGCCTGCGAGTCGGTGAGCGCCCACTCGGCGCACCAGTAGCGGGGCGAATAGAAGGTCTGCTGCGTGTTCATCACGGAGATTTGCATCGAGATGTGCGAGGTCGAAATGCCCTCGGTCGAGAAGTTGATCAGCCATGCGTAGAAACGTCCCGTGTCGTCGTCCCACCAGTAGTGGTTGGAGAAGGCGGTGTAACAGTTGCCGCTTACGTTGGCCTTGCCGCGCATCGACGTACTGCCGTTGTAGTTGATTTGCTGGGAGCTCGTCGGGATTGCGTCGTTTCCGGGCCAGCCTCCCGAACCGCTGGCTGCGTATTGGTCGGAGGCGTACGGGCCGCACCACTCGATCGTTCCGTCGGGATTGCGGCTGATGAAGGCGTCCATCTTCGGATTCCAGCTCTCCTTCGAGGGGTCGATTACGATGCCGATACCGTTCTTGTTGCCGTAGTTGGCGCCGAAGAGGTTGTTCGCGCTGTTGCCGACGGGCCCTAAGTATTCGTACGTGCCGCCGCCCACCATGTGCTGCTTGTAGGTGGCTTGCAGGTACTCCTTGGAGGCCGAACCCGAATACTTTTCCTGATAGGTGTGCGTCAGCCAGCCGTTCGTGCCGTAGGTGGGTTTCTGCACCTCGTTCTCCGTGTCGGGGTTCCAATAACGATATTCGGTCAGCAGTGCCGAGAAGCTGTCTTCCACGCTGTTCTGCATCTTGCCCCAGATGTCCTCCTTGTTCTGGTGGCGGATTTGATAGCGGCCGATGTAGCCGAGCGTCGGGTCATCCGTCATTTCGGCAGGGTCGGCTCCGTTGCGCCATTCGAAACGCGAGAAACGTTCGTGGACGATTACGCCCGAAATGTCGCCCGAACCGTAGGGCAGCCGTGTGCCGTCGCTGCGGTATGCGCAGTTGGTATTGGTCATCATGTACATGGCGTCGCCGTTGATGTCGCGCACGAGCAGCGGGTATTTGCTGATACGGTGTGCGTTCGTGCCGATTGCGTACCCTTCGTTGACCGGCGTGATCGAACCTTTGCGTACGGGGAACTCGACCTCTTTGAGTGTCACGTAGGTGTAGATGTCGTCGTCGGTCAGCTCGTTCATGTGTTTCTCCTTGATGGGAACGTCGGAGGCCGAACCGGCGGTGCGCGAAATGACCATCGACTTGGTGACGCCCTCCAATTCGTAGCGGTCGGGATTCTCGACCAGGTTGCCGGTGGCGCCTTGAATGAGGAGCTGCACGTGGTCGTACTGGTCGAAGATGTTGTCCTCGACCTCGTTGGTGAGAATCGCGATGCCGTAGCGGCCGTCCTTCGATTCGAGGTAGAGGGTCCGTTCCGAAACGGTGTAGTCGATTGTCGAGGTGGTAAGTTGGGTGTTCTCGCCCGCATTGCGGTTGTCGGGGTTGCTCACGACGATGCCTTCGATGATGACGTAGTCTTCGATCTTCTTGTTGAGGGCGTAGTTTTGGCGGAACTCCTCGAAAGTGATGTTGCGGCCGAGCGTCTCTTTGGCCGTGCGTTGCAGCAGATTGAACTCGACGGAGACGGTCTCGTCCCACCCGTCGGTGAATGAGAGCGACACGGCGGCCGAGCGCGGAACCTCTTCGGCGGGGTTGGCGTCGAGCGTGATGACCAGCTCGCGCTCCTCGCTCTCGGCGTCGACGATCTCGATCTCCTGGATCCAGTCCGTATTCTCGGGATCGGAGTATTCGGTCTCCACCGTAATGTCGGAGAAGGGAACGTTGGTCTCGATGACCGACTTGTTCTCGCCGCCGGCCCCGGGGACGATGATCGACGAATTTGCGAATGCGATGCGTGCGTCGATGAGCGCCTTCTGCTTGATGTAGAGCGTGTCGCGCCGCGAATCCACGTCGGAGCAGAGGACGATGCCCGCCTTGCGTTTGAAATCCTCGTTGAATTCGCATTCGGCCGTGATTGTGGCCTTGCCGTCCGTCGTCTCGCCGCACGCGAGGCTCAGCCAGTCGGATTCGTTTATCCGTTCGATATGGTATGCGCCGTTGGTGTAGATGTCGATGTCGAACGAGTTCGCATCGGCCTCGACGATGAACTCTTTTTCCAATGCACCCAGTTTGACGAGGTCGATGTCCTCGGCGTCGACATTGGTGCAGGCAGCTGCGACTCCGACCGCAGCGGCGATGCTCCAAAACTTGAATATCGATTTGCGAAAGTTCATGTTGTTTCGGTTTTGTCGTTGTTGTTTATCCGGTCAGGCGGCCGGCTGTCGTCCGCCGCCCGACCGAAATGCGTTTAGTTGTAACGTATCGTGAGCGTACCGATTCGAACCTGACAGTTGGCGGCCGTGATCTCCGGCGTGAGCGTGCCTTTTTCGATGCCCAGGTTCGTCGGATAGGTCGAAGCGCTGCTGCTCGGGGCGATGTCGGTCACCTTGTCGGCTACTTGCAGGCGCAACACCACCTTCTCCTTGCCGAAGCAATCGGCCGGCAGCCGGCGCAGATGCTCGGTGTAGCCCGGCGTCGAGTCCTGCGATGTCCCGCTCCACCATACGATCGAACGCTTCTTGATGATCGGGCAGTCGGGAACGGGCCGGAACGTCGTGCCTCCGTCGACGGAGTAGAGCAGATTCCAGTGCGCAGGGCCGGTCAACGAGGTGTTGTTCATGTTTCCGTGTCCCCAAACGATGCCGAAAATCAGGTTCGATCCGGTGATGCCCTGCGTCGAGAACGAGATGTCGAAATATTTGCCTTCGTCCTTGTCGAAATCCCACCACTGGCGCGAGAGCACGACGCTGCCATTGGGCACCAGTCCCTTCTGTTCGGAAGTTCCGCCGCCGTTGCCCGAGCAGACGACATTGTTGAAGTCCGGTGACCCGGCCTGCGTGGCGTCGTACTTGTCGATCTCGCCCTCTCCGATTTCCGGTGTGAGGTCGTTCTGGCGGTCGTTCCAGTTCCATTCGACGATGGTCTTCGAGAACGGCTCTTCGGTCAGGGCGATCTCTCCCTGCGTCATGGCGCGCAGCTGGTAGCGGCCGAGGTCGCCGAAACGGACGGGCGCCACGTCGTCGGCCACGACGATACCCCGGAACGTGCCCGAACCTTGGGCTACGACCGAATAGAATTCCAGATCGCGTCCCGAGCTGAAACGGCGCCAGGGTACGGCCGCATTGGTCAGCATGTGGATTACTTCGCCCGTCTTGTCGTAGCACATCAGCGGTGCGACGTCCCAGCGCGGCGCGGTGGCGCCGATTGGGTTCACGTCGTCTTTGAGCGAGTAACCGTCGGTGCAGTTGGTGTAGGCGCCGTCCTTGCACATGATTTCCAGGTCGGGTACCGAGACCAGCGTGAAGATGTCGTCGTCGGTGAGTTCGGCGATACGTTTGGTCTTGACGGGAATCTTGAATTCGTCGGGTGTCGATGTATCCAGAATGTTGGCCGCCGTCAGTCCCGTGATGGTGTAGCATTCGGGGACGGCCTTCTTTTCGAGGATGGCGCCGTCGAGCGAGAGCCGCACCTTCGAGAAACGTTCCAGCGTGTTGTCGTCTTCGGTTGCGAATTTCAGGCAGAAACCGTAGCGGCCGTCCGTCGATTCGAGGTAGACCGTGCGGTCGTTCTCGGTGCGGTCGAACGCATACTGTCCGGTCTGGGGGCTCGAAACGATGTTCTTGCTGGCCGGGTCGCTGACCACGAATCCCTCGATATAGCCCGCCAGCGAGATTTCGCCCGGGGTCATTCCGCGTACGGTCGCGAAGTCGACGGCGGTGGGATAGGCTTTCTGGGTGATTTTGCAGACTGCCGAAACGGAAGCGCCCAATGCGTCGGCGTAACTGAGGTTGAGCGTGGCGGAACGGGCTTCCGAGCTGTCGTTCTGGGTCAGCGAGAAGGTCAGCCCCTCGTCCGTGAGCATGGGTTCCGACAGCCACTCGTTGCCCTCCTCGACGGGGGTATCGTAGGTGATATCGTAGACGATTTGGTCGGCGTAGGGTACGAGGTTATTTGTCGTGGCCGGAATCGTGCACTGTTGTGCATAACCCTCGTAGGTCTCGACGGAGCTGTCCAGTTTGAGCGAAGGCTCGGCGATTCCCTGCGAGATGCTCAGCACCGAGGTGGTGGCTGTGCCCTCGGCGTCTTCGATGAAGAGGGTCAGGTCGGCCAGGCGCGTGGAGCCGGCCTCGTTGCCCTCGACGGCGAACGACACGCCCTCGTGCGTGATGGCGACCTCGGAAATCCAGGGCGTAACGGGTTGCGCCTGCGGCTTGTCGTCGCCCTCTTCGCTTTCGGCGCGCGTCACGACGGGTACGGGTTCACCGGGCACTCCGTCTGCATCGTAGTAGGTGACGGAAGCCTCCACGTCGTCGATGCAGTACCGCAGGTTGGTGTCGATGGGAGCGAAGATTCGCGATGGCGCCTTCAATAGCGCTACGGCGGGTTTGGCGAACGCGAGCGACGGTTCGGTGACGGTGCCCGCTTGGGTGAACGTTACGGTGTCGGCCAGTTCGCCTTTCTGGAAGACGACCCCGACTTTGCGCGAAATACCGTAGTTGGCCGCGTAGGTGAAGACGATTTCGTGGTTGCCGTAACCTTCGAGCTTGTTGAGCGACGCCCACTTCACGTTGCGCGTGAAGCGTGCCGTCCACTCTCCGTTCGAATAGACCAGCACGTGTGTCGAGCCGGCCTCTTTGCTCAGCGACAGTTCCCGTGCCGCCACCGCCAGCGGCAGGTCCATCTCGAAATCCTTCTGACAGCCGGTCAGGGCGGCCGCGAATGCCGCGACGGCGATCAGCAGGCCGGCGGCCGATCTTTTGTGTTTATTGAGTGATGTTTTCATAGTCTGGGAGTTTCTGGTCGTTACAACCCGTAGGCCTTGTATTCGTTGTTGTCGAGGTTATTCTTCGAGTAGGTTACCTCCGTGTCGGGAATGGGGTAGTAGCGATGGCACGGTTTGATGAGGCTGGACGTCGTATTGAGTTGCAGAGGGCCATAGTCGCTGTTGCTCGTCACCGCATCGTACCAGATGCCCCAGCGCACCAGATCGTACTTGCGCTGGAATTCGCCGAAGAGCTCCCGCGCCCGTTCGTTGCGAATCTCCTCTTCCAGGCGTGCGGGCGTACGGTAGATGTAGTTGCCCAGTCCGGCGCGCGTGCGGGTCATGTCGAGGTACTCGATCGACTTCTCGTAGTTTTCTTTGTAGAAGTAGCACTCGGCCATCATCAGCAGCGCGTCGGCGTAGCGGAATACCTTGTAATTGTTGCCGTCGGCCGATGCCTGCATGTTCGGGCACCAGAATTTCGGACCGCACCAGGGACGGGTGTTGGTGCTGTTGAAGGTCTTGTCTTCATAGCCCCATGCCATGTTGTATTTGGCGCGGATATCCTTGCCCATCTTGGATTGGAGTCCCTGACAGAAGTAGACGTTCGGCCGCATGGCCGTCCATACGGTCGCCTGATCGCCGAGTTCGGGAATGTCGACGCCGTCGTAGATGGACGAGTTGGCCGAACGCGGATAGGGCTGGCAGATGCAGGCCACGTTGGAGGTATAGGTGAGACCACCCTGCGTGTAGGTGTGCTGAATCTCCATGATGGATTCGGGAGTGTTCTTGTTGCGGAAGAGGATGTTCTGGGCGTAGTCGTACTGCGACAGGGGGCCGTAGATGGTCTCGATCTGTTGCAGCGCTTCGAGGGCCGTGTCCCACTCCTTGTTCCACATGGCCATTTTGGCGATGAGCATGTAGGCGCAGGAGGCTCCCAGCCGGTTGGCCTCGTTGTCGTAGGTGCGAGTCTGGTCGACGAGCGGCGCGATCGACTGCAAGTCTTTGATTACTGTCGCGCGCGTTTCGTCGGCATCCATGCGCGGCAGCACCTGAATGCGGTTGAGCACCTCGTTGTCGGTGACGTCGTCGAAGTAGAAGGGAACGTTGCCGAAGAAGCAGGTCAGCGTCCAGTAGTAGAACGCGCGCAGAGTCTTGGCCTCGCAGAGCAGTTGCAGGTATTGCTCTTCGGAGAGTACTTCGTTCTGATAGGCGCGTTCGATGCCGTTGACGGCGAAATTGCAGCGCTGTACGCCGAGGTAGCCCTGTGTCCAGACGGTCGAGCCGAAACGCGGCACGGCGGGCGAGATGTCCAGACTGGCGTCGCGCGTACCCGACGGGCAGTATGCGATGTCGGTGACGCATTCGGTGGCGAGCATGTAGGTGTAGGTGTAAATCGATTTGATGGGGATGTAGCAGCTGTTCACGACCGACTGGCACTCCGAGTATTTGCGGAAGAAATTGTCGGGACTCGAAATTCCCGACGTGTCCTCGTCGAGCGAACACGACTGGAACAAGAGGGAAGCCGAGAAGAGCGTCGCATACAATATGTTCTTGATTTTCATAGTTCTTATGATCTTATTGGTTTAGTATCTCAACTGGATGCTGAATATGATGGTTCGGGGTTTGGGGTAGGCGCCCAAGTCCATGCGGCGCAGCGTCGACGAGGTGCCTTCGCTCGATACGTCGGGATCGAATCCGTTGTATTTCTTCCACAGATAGAGGTTTTCGCCCGATACGCTCAGCGTGAGGTCGCGCAGCCACGAGCATTTTTTCCGCAAATCGAACGTGTAGGCGAGCGTGACGTTTTTCAGTCGCAGATACGAAGCGTCGTGAATCATGAAGTCGCTCGGTAGCGCGGCGTCGCTCTTGGCTCCGGCGCGCGGGATGTCGGAGTTGGGGTTGCGCACGGGATGCCAGGCGTCGAGCATGTAGCGGTACTGGTTCGCGAACTGGGAACCGGCCATGTAGATCTCCGAATAGTTGTAGATCTTGCCGCCGAGCGAGTAGGCGAAATAGACACCCAGTTTGAAGCCGTGAATGTAGAACGTGTTTTGCAGACCGCCATACAGATAGGGGTCGGCGTTGCCCTGATAAATCAGGTCTTCGCGCGACATCACGCCGTCGTGGTTGACGTCGTAGTAGCGTGCGCCGCCGTCGGTGTTGGAGACGCTCACGTAGGTCTTCGTAATTTCGTTCTCCTTGCGTTCGTCGGCGTTTTTCCACGTGCCGCCGTACTTGAAGCCCCACAGCGAGTTGAGCGGGTATCCCTTGACGTATCCGTACATCATGTAGCTGTTGTTGCCCGGCGAGTCGTAAGCCGAAATGAAGTCTTCCGAGCCGATGTCGTCGACCATCTGGTCGTTATGCGACATCGTGAGCGTCGTCGTCCAGTGGAAGTTCGGCCGCACGATGTTCTGGCTCTCGATCGAAAGCTCGATGCCCTTGTTCGACGTCGAGCCGATATTGGTCCAGCGCGAGGTGTAACCCGTCTGGGCGGCTACGGCCAGCGACATGAGCAGATCGGTTGTCTTGGATTTGTAGGCTTCGGCCGTGATGTTCAGGCGTCCTTTGAACATCGACCAGTCGATGGCCACGTTGTAGGCGGCCGTCTTCTCCCATGTCAGGTCGGGCGAATCCAGACGGCTGCGGTAGAAGGCGACAGGCTGCGAGCCGTCGAACAGATAGCCGCCTGTGGTGGACGAGAGCACGGCCAGCGAACGGTAGGTGCTGATCGCGTCGTTGCCGGTCAGACCGGCGCTCACGCGAATCGACAGGTCGTCTATCCAGTCGCAGTCTTTCAGAAAGTTCTCGTTGGCCAGATTCCACTTGACGGCCGCCGACGGGAAGAATGCCCACTTGTTGTTGGCCGCGAAGTTCGAGGCGCCGTCGTAACGGCCGGTCACCGTGAGGTAGTAACGCGATTTCCAGTTGTAGTTCAGACGGGCGTAGACCGACATCTTGGTCTTTTTCGAGTAGGCCGTGCCTGCCGAGTAGGTCTCCTTGTCCAGGACGGCGTTCATGTTGTTCCACATGATGGCGTCGTCCATGTAGCCTTTGCCCGAGAGATTGAAGTCGTGCGACACGAACCGGTAGGCCGAGAAGCCGCCGAGGACGTCCAGCGCATGGCCGTTCTTCTCGAACTTGTAGCCGGCCGTCGTCTCCCACGAGAACGAATTCTCGTCCCAGTCGGCGCGGTATGCCTCGCCGCCTTCGTTTTCGCTCTTCATGGGCAGCGTGCCCGGATAGTAACGGTACGTGTGACGCTGGTAGAGGTAGTAGGAGAAGGTGCTGTTGATCGTGAAGTTCTTGATCGGTTCCAGTTTGAGCGAGAAGTTGTGGTTGCTCGAATGACGTTCGAGGTAATGGGTGTTCTGGTCGATCAACGCACGCGGCGTATTGATTTTCTGTCCGTTGTAGTACAGCGGGTTGTATGTGTCCGTCGGTTTGAGCAGCGGTGACAGGTATTGGGCGCCGCTCCACCAGTTGGTGCCGCCTATCGTGGCCTTGTTCTGGTCGTTGTGCCTCCATGTATAAGACCCCGTGTAACCGACTTTCAGCCATTTGAACAGCTGGCGTTCGAGGTTGATACGCCCCGTGAAGCGCTTCTGGCCGCTGTCGTCGATGATGCCCTGCGTATCGTTGTAGGAGAACGAAGAGTAGTACGAGGCTTTCTCGTTGGTGCCCGAGAGCGAGAGCGCGTAATTCGAATAGATGGCCGTGCGGGTGATCTCCTTGATCCAGTCGGTTCCCTCGCCCAGCGAGAGCGGGTCGGGGTACACCGAGCCGGAGAGCGGCGTATCGGCGCCGATGTCGGGATGGTTGGCGTCGGAGCCGAACGAGGCGTAGTCGTTGCGGTATTGTGCGAATTCCGCCGCATTCATGATGTCGAGGTGGCGGGGCAGCTGCGAGAAGCCGATGTCGGTCTTGAACGTGATGTTCGGCTTGCCCGTCGTGCCGAGTCCCCGTTTGGTGGTGATGAGGATGACGCCGTTGGCGCCGCGTGAACCGTAGATGGCCGTCGACGAGGCGTCTTTCAGCACGGAGATGGAAGCGATGTCGTCGGAGTTGATGTCGTTCAGGTCGTGGATGGCGTCCATCACGCCGTCGACGACGATCAGCGGTTCGTTCGAGGCGTTGATCGAACGCGTGCCGCGGATACGGATGGTCGTGGTGGCGCCCGGTTCGCCGGTGGTCGACATGAAGTCGGCGCCGGCGATACGTCCCTGCAATGCGTTGTCGACCGAGAGCGTGGGCAGGTCCTTGATGTCGTTCATCTTGACCGTAGAGACCGAACCGGTCAGGTCTTTCTTGGCCACTTGGCCGTAGCCGATGACCACCACTTCTTCGATGTCGGTGGAGGCGTCCTTTTCCAGCCGGATGTTGAATTTCGTGCGGCTGCCCACCTTCGTCGTCTGTGACGTGTAGCCGAGGTAGGAGAATGTCAGCGAATCGGAGGGTTTGACTTTGAGTGTGAATTTACCTTTGGTGTCGGTCGTCGTGCCCTGCACTCCGCCAGCGACGACCACTGTGGCTCCGACCAGCGGATTGCCTTCGGAGTCGAAGATGATGCCGTGAACCGCCTGCGGCTGTCCCTGAGCCTTCGCCGGTGCCGTGTATGCTGCGAGCATTATCAGAATCGCCCCCAGCGACATCGCACGGGCGAAAACGCTCATTGTGTGAAGAAATTTGTTCATTTCAGGTTGTTTTAGGTGATACGACTTGTTCCGGCCTGCTTACTCCTGACCCTCCTCGAGAGGCGCTCCGAGGATTATGTCCTTGCCGCTGCCGTTGTTTTCGGTAAAGTAATTCTCTTCGTCCGCTTCGAGGCGGCGGATGTAGAAATTGTCGAGGAAGATGCGGTTGTTGACCGGCGACGTCTGTGTGAACGAGCCGCAGCTGATGCGGATGCGCGTGTTGACCGTAATCGGATTGAGCTGCGTTCCGACCACGAAGACCAGCAGGTCGCTTCCCTCCCACATGTTCTCGGGGAACTCGTCGCTCCGGGGGTCGTAGTAGGCGGCTTCGAGCTCGATCGAGGTCTTGCCCGTGTCGGCGAAATCGGCGATTACGCCCCCGTCGAGTACCTCGACCTTGATTTTGTTGTCGTCCTTGGCTCCGGTGTAGAAGTCGGTATACGCCACAGCGCGGAACGAGACCATGAGCATCGAGTCGCTGCGCAGCGTGTTGGTGTAGGGCGAAATCAGGTCGGCGCCGTGTCCTTCGTCGTCGCCCAATTTCAGATAGCCGTTCTTGCCGTAGCAGTGGGCGTGCTCCTCGCCGTCGATTGTCGTGGAGGAGAAGCCGTAATCCTTCTGGGCGGTCGTCCAGTCGTCGATGGGCGTCTCGTCGTCCGTGAAGCGGGGATCGGTTTTGCCGTACTTCATGGAGGAGAAATCGTTGCTCACGCGAGCTGTCGAACCTTGGTGTACGGGCACTATGCGGTTGTAGTTCAGCGTCCCGTCGGTCGCCGCCAGAATCAGCATACCCGTGCGCCGCGTGTAGTAACAGCCCGTTTCGACACGCCGCTGGACGTCGAGGGTCACTATGCGGCACCCCGTCAGCGGGTCGACCGCAGTGTCGTCCAGGACTGCCGCCCAGGGCATGTCGGCGTCGTCCTCCCACGAGGCGACGAAGTCGACGTTCGCCTCCGCATAGATTTTCGCCTGCCCGCCCTGCACGCCGACGTATACGGCGTCGACCGGCTTCTTTTCGATCGGGTCCGCGTAGACCGCGATCGACTCGCTGCGGTCGGAGTTCGAGTGCGTTTCGCACGACACGCAGGCCGCCGCCAGGCACGCGATTCCGATCGCTCCCCGCAGCAAGCGGGCGAGACTTTCCGTCAGAAATGTTTTTCTCATAAGTCGATAAGGTTAACAGTAGTAGTATTGGTTTCAGGTCGGAGATTCGTTCCCAACGGTCATTTCAATTCGAAATCCACCAAAATCGGACGATGGTCCGAGGGGTCGTAGAAGTTGGACACGTAGGGACTCTTGGTTGCCGTCGTCCACTTGTCGATGACGATCAGCGCGTTCGCGACACGTCCGTACATCGAGGGCGAGGCGTACATGAAGTCGATGCGGGCATTGCCGTAGGTCGACGAGATGAAGCGTCCCGGGTTGCGCTCGGCGATGATGTCCACCAAATCGGTATTGTTGCGGATGTGATCGTGAACCAGCAGACGGGTGTCGTTCTCGGGATAGTTGTAGAACCAGTTGTCGACGCGGGAACGGGCGTTGAAGTCGCCCATCATCAGCCAATCCTCCTGTGCGGCGTAGGCCGGATCGTTGACCGTCTTGTCGCAGATGTACCCGATTTCGAACGCGCGGTACTTGTCGCCTTCGTTGTTGGCGGCGCTCGCCGCCTGATTTGCCGAGCCGGTGACGCCGAAGGCGTAGGCCTGCGGCCACGTGTGGAGCGTCACGACATTGATTTTATGGCCCCTCACGGTGACCTGCTGGATGGCGGCGCCGTGCGAAACGGGTTTTCCCGCCTGCTCCGTATCCGTGATTTTGAGCAGCGTCTCGATCGGATATTTCGAGGTGATGGTCTGCGGATAATTGTCGCGCCAGCCGCCGACGGCCGTATACGAGTGGCCGTAGCGCGCTGCCAGTGCCGGCCAGCCGTCGGGCAGGAACTTGTCGGATGCGGGCGCTCCTGCATTGGTGTTGTCCTTGTAGATGGTCGCCGATTCGCACCATACGCACACGTCGGGGTCGTACTTCTTCACCCAAGCCGTGAAGTTGTCGTAATCGTTGGCCTGATCCGACCACATGCCGTTTTGAATATTCCAGTAGAGCACGCGCAGAATGTTCTCGCCCCGCTCCGCTTCGCCGAGCGAACGCACCTCGATGTTGTCGAGATAGAAGCCATGGACGCCGCTGCTTGTGTCGTTGCCCGCCCAGTAGAGCATCGTGCCGTCGGTCGCGTTCTCCACGACGACCTCCACGCGGTGCCACTCCTTGACGGCCGACTCGCTCGACGGGAGCGTCACGTAGTTTTTCTCGACGATGTATTTTCCCGTTGCACCCGAGTAGCCCGAATTCTCGTCGGTCAGCGTGACGGAGTGCCCGTCGACGGTCGCCGAGGCGATCATTCCTCCGTTGAGGACTTGGAACAGCAGGACGTCCGTCGAACCGTACTGGTAGCAGAAGTCGAATGCGACGCGCACGGAGCCGATGCCCTCTATGGCTTGAAGCGCGGCGGTCTGGAAGATGCCGCGGCCCGTGTTCCCCGTGCCGCAGGCGAGATAACCCTGATACTCCTGACAGCGGAACATGAAGGTGTAGTCGGCGATGTTGCGGCTGGCCACGTAGGAGTCGGACATTTGATGCGACGTGCCGACCGTCTTGCCGTTGACTTCATCCCACGTATTCGACTGGATGAAGGCCGACCCGGGGTTGTTGTAGGCGACCCGTTCGAAGGCGTCCGCATAACCGTCGCGGTCCGTCCCCGAGTCCGTCGTAACGGTTTCGGCCGTCGGGGCGTAGCCCGACGCCTCCTGTCCGCCCATGATGTCGCCGCCCCAGACGAAGTTGTCGAAACCTTCGTAGAAGACGAGGTCGGCGTCGGGCGTATAGGCCAGATCGACGGTGTATACTTCGCCTGCGGCGAGTTGCAGGGGCGCCAGCATATGTTTCATGGCGCGGTGCTCCGCGTCGCCGACGGTAATCTCCAACCCCGTCGGATAGTCGCCCGGCGCCAGCATGATGTGGAAATGTTTCGTCGTTCCCTTGTCCAGCGCCACGTAGCGGCCGTCGTCGGTGCAGTTGAGCACGGCGAAGTCGACGCCTTCGGTCATCGAGAAGCCCCCGCGGGAGGGGAGATAGTTGGCGAATCCGGCCACGATTTCTTCGTCGGGCGACGCGACCTTCACCGAAGCGATTTCGGCCGATCCCGTCAGCGCCACGTCCAGCACGGCGAAAGCGTCGTCGAAAATCAGCTTGTTGCCGTTTTCTTTGGTGTACGAACCGTACATCGGGTACGATTGCAGCGCTTGGGCGGTCGTCGTCCAGAACTGCGAGTAGGGGAGTTTCACATCGGTGTAGACCGAGGTGTCATACCAGCTGCCGGACTCCGTAGTGGTCAGTGTGGCGTTGTAGGTGCCGGCGTTCGATGCCGCGACGTCGATATAGCGGCGGTCGTTCTCGTCGGTCGCAATCGCATAGGGCTTGCCGTTGACCGTTACCTTCGACTCATTCCATACCCGCTCGCCGACGCCCATCGGCCGGCGGATGCCGTTTTCCGACTCGGACAGGTAGAAACGCACTTTGCCGTCCACCACCTCGATGTCCTCGTATTCGTCGCCGTCCGGTCGGTCGGGACGGTCGGGGTCGTCGATTTCTTTTTCACCGTTGCCGCACCCCAGACAGCAACAGCAGATCAGCAATACTGTCGTTTTGCTGAAAGAGTTTAAGGTTCTTAGTAGATTTTGAAGCATAGTATATGGGATTTAGGAATTCTGCGGAGACAGGATGCGGCCGGAAACGGAATGCAAAAAGAGGAGCGCACATTGCAGAAAACAATGCGCGCACGTGTAATCGTACGTGTGTTAGTGGGTTACGATCTAAATACCGATGGGGGGGGGAATTATTCCCTCGCTACGGCGCGTAGAAGCGTGCCGCATCCTGCGAGCGAAGATCGTATAGACGATGGTCGAGGTTCCCATCCGGTTCGGTTTTGGTCGGTAGTGGTCGGGTCGCTTCTCCATTAAGGGGAAGCATTTAGACAAAAATAAATAAAAAATTTCAATTTGCAAAATACGGAACGAATAAATTTTCATGCGGTTGGTTGTCGTTTTTGGTATTTTCGTTTCATCCGGCCGGAGTTTTTCTGCGCATGAAATCGCGGGATATTGTTTCGGGGGGGGCGTGCGGGGATTGCTGCCGGAGCTGGAATTGCTCCGTACGGAGGGTTCCGGGGGGCCGGCGGCATGAAGGTCTCGGGGCGCTGTTGAGCGTATCGCCGTATGCCGGTGTCCGACCGAGAGGCGAAACCCTTTGATTTCCGGCTCGATTTCTGACTCGTCCCGCGACGCCGGCGTCGTCGTTCTCTTCGGTGACTCGTGTAAGTTGCGATACCTTTTTCTGCCGAAGATAAATCTCCGACATTCGTGCGAATGATATTGCGGAGTCATTGGCTTCCGTATTGCAATCGTCCCGTTTTGCGAACGGCACTACCCCCCCCCTCCGAGGAGAAGGGGGCGTTGTCCGAGGTGTCCGCTCGAAATGGCGATATCGGTATTTGTCCGTCCGAATACTCCTGTTCGTTTTGTTTTGCATGTTCCGCTCGTTCCGCCGCTGCGGTCGGTGCCGCGCATTTTTTTGCGAGTGCAGGCTGCGTCGGATAGCGGGGGACCCCCGGGGGGGGCGCGGCGGGGGGGCGCCCCCCCGCCGGTGCAGCCGGCGATGCCGAGGCTGAATACCTATTTTAAAATGGGTCTTATCGTTATATTTGAAGAATCTTCGCCAATTGTGGAACCACAAGGGGAGGGCGAAGTGTTCAATATTGTAGTTTTTGGTGGTCTCGCATGTACTTGCGGCCGCGGATAAAGCCCATGGCAGTGAGTCGTTATCCGCATCGTTTTCGAATCTTCATCCCGACCGTCGTTAGTTGTCCCGGCCTGCCGCAATCCATCCGGCAGGCCCCCCCCCTGCATAAGATACTGCGACGCGATTACAACTCATATAACCGCGGACCCGATAAAATTCATTATCCGCCTGTTCGGAGCGACTGTATAAGGTAATACGATTTTTTGTATCTTTGAAAATAAACTCTATGATAAAATGAAATTCAAACATTCAGACATTGAAATTCCCCGTGAAGACCCTTTCAAAAATTGTAAACTCAATCGTCAGCCTAATGCTATTATACTAACACAAATTGTCCAAAATTACTCTGAAAGCTTTGTCTTGTCTATTAATGGTGAATGGGGGACAGGGAAAACCACGTTTATGAAAATGTGGGCAGCATACTTAAAACAACAAGAGATAACGTCGATTTATTTCAATGCATGGGAGAATGACTTTATCTCGGATCCAATGGTTGCGTTATTGGGAGAACTACGGCAATTAGCGACTATCAAGACAGCTGAAACGTTAAAATCAATATTGAAGAACGGAAGTGAGATTTGCCTGAAAACTATTCCGGCATTAACCAAAGGCATTGTGAAGCATTACTGCGGGGATGAGTTAGCAGAGGTCGCAAAAGATGCTCTCAATGCTGGAGCAGAGATATTCAAAACCGAGGTTATCGAATATGAGAATAAGAAAAATAAGCTTGTAACTTTCAAAGAGGAACTTACCAGTTATATTGAAGAATCCATTCCTAATAAACCGCTTATTTTCATTATAGATGAATTAGACCGATGCCGCCCCGATTATGCCGTCGAAGTATTGGAGCGAATTAAACATTTTTTCTCAATAAAAGGGATTGTTTTTGTCTTATCCATTGATAAAGAGCAGTTGTGTAATTCTATACGAGGGCATTATGGTAGCGATCGCATTAATGCAGAAGAGTATTTACGCAGATTTATTGATGTTGAATATTTATTGCCCAAGCCAGATATTGACTCGTATTGTAAATACCTCTATGAATATTTTGATTTTAAAGATTTTTTTGAAAGCGATGAAAGATATCGAAATGAATTAAGTGGAAATAAGGATACTTTTTTAAGATGTTCTACTGAAATCATAAAAGCTCAAAATTATTCATTGCGACAAATCGAAAAATTATTTGTTCATACTCGTTTGGTATTATGTTCTTGTAGCAGTCGACATTATGTATTTCCTTCGCTGACGTTCATGTTGATATGCATCAGAACAATCAATCCTCGATATTATCAAAAGATTGTCAACCAACAAATGACTATTGAGGAATTGGTAAATTTTATTCCTACTGTATTTTCTCCTAATATATTTAACAATAAGTCTCCACGTATCCATACAACCTCATTATGGGGTTTGGCTGAGCTATTCTATTGTTTTGCTCAAAGTTTTGCGAGAACTCCATACCCTTTACGCTTGATAGACGATAGCGGTGGATCAAATAAACCGAAGTTGGCCTTTACAGTTACATATGTGGATAGCGAAAAACTTGCCAATGCAATCGATGGTTGTTATAGATATTATAGAGGTGCCGATTGGGGGCATATTATCAAGTCGATTGATTTACTGAATCCGATGGAGTAGGTGGGATCGAAATTTCCGAATGGCGACCATTTATGTACCACTTGTGTACCACCGCCGCTTTTCGGACTATATACCATAAAAGAAAAATCCTCGATATTCGACTGAATATCAAGGATTCTCGGTTAGTCGGGGTGACAAGATTCGAACTTGCGACAACACGCCCCCCAGACGTGTACTCTAACCGGGCTGAGCTACACCCCGATGGCGTATGGTGCAAACCCTCGGTCGGTTTTGCGGTGCAAAGATAATTATTTTCTGAAATATTTACTACTTTTGTCCGAATAATTTTCGTAAAAAGTGAAATCCGCCCTCGAAATCCGCCGAGGAATTCTTTTCGGCCTCCTTGCGATCGTCGTCGTCGTGCTCTTCGCCTTCGATCTCGCATCGGGATCGGTCGGCGTGGGCGGCCGCGAGGTGTGGGCCTTGCTGACGGGCGGGCCGTGTGATCCCATGGCGCGCGACATCATTCTGAAAATCCGGTTGATAAAGGCCGTCGTCGCCGTGCTGGCGGGGTTTTCGCTTGCGGCCAGCGGCCTGTTGATGCAGACGTTGTTCCGCAATCCGCTGGCGGGCCCTTTCGTGCTGGGTATCAGTTCGGGCGCGAGTCTCGGCGTGGCATTGTTTCTGTTGGGGGCGCCGCTGCTGGGCATCGCAGGGCATTCGTTGCTGGCCAGCGTCGGTACGGCGGGCGCCGCATGGATCGGGTCGGCGCTCATCCTGTTGTTGATCATGGCTGTCAGCCGCCGTATCAAGGACATCATGGTAATTCTGATTCTGGGAATGATGTTCGGATCGGCCGTCGGGGCGCTCGTCGAGATTCTCCAATACATGAGCAACGAGGCGGCTCTCAAATCGTTCGTCGTCTGGACGATGGGATCGCTCGGCGACGTGACGATCCCGCAGCTGACGCTGCTCGTGCCGGCCGTGGCGGTCGGTACGGGATTGATGTTTGCCGTACTCAAACCGTTGAATCTGCTGCTGCTGGGCGAGCGCTACGCCCGCACGATGGGGCTGAATGTCGGCCGTACACGCACGTTGATCTTTCTGGCCACGACGTTGCTGTCGGGTACCGTGACCGCCTTCTGCGGCCCGATCGGTTTCGTGGGGCTGGCCGTGCCGCACCTGGCGCGGATGCTCTTCGCCAGCGCCGATCACCGCGTGCTTATGCCCGCCTCGATGCTGCTCGGTGCGGCGATGCTGCTCGTCTGCGATCTCTGTTCGAAACAGCTGGCGCTGCCGGTCAATACGCTGACGGCGCTCATGGGCATTCCGATCGTGGTGTGGGTGGTGGTGCGTAATAAGAATATCGTATGACACACGTCGAATTGCAGCATATCACTATCGGCTACGGGCACCGGGTGCTGCTCGAAGATGTTTCGGCGGCTATCGGCGGCGGACGGCTCGTCGCGTTGCTGGGACGCAACGGCACGGGAAAAAGTACGCTGCTGCGTGCGGTCGCGGGGCTCGAGGCGCCGCTGTCGGGCGGGATACGGCTCTGCGGACGCCTGCTGAGTGCGACGCCGGCGCACGAGCTCGCGCAGGTCGTGAGTTTCGTCACCACCGAGAAGGTGCGCATCGCCAACCTCGCCAGCCGCGACGTGGTAGGGTTGGGGCGGGCTCCCTATACCGACTGGCTGGGGGGGCGGCGGGCCCGGGGACCGGGGGGGCGCCGTGTCCAGTTCTGGCTGGGGCGTCTGCGGCCCGGAGACCGTGCGGTCGTCGACCGTGCCTTGAATCTGGTGGGGATGGGCGGTTTCGCCGACAAGCCGATGGATCGCCTGTCGGACGGCGAGGCGCAGCGCGTGATGATCGCGCGTGCGCTTGCGCAGGACACGCCGGTGATCTTGCTCGACGAGCCGACGGCTTTTCTCGACATGCCCAATCGCTACGAGTTGTGTACGCTGCTGCGCCGGCTGGCGCACGACGAGGGGAAGTGCATCTTCTTTTCGACGCACGAACTGGACATCGCGCTGACGCTGTGCGACGCCGTCGCGCTGATCGATCCGCCGCGGCTGCACCTCCTGCCTACCGACGAAATGATTCGCAGCGGCCATATCGAACGGCTTTTCGACAACGGGACGGTGGCCTTCGATGCCTCGACGCGCACGGTAACGGTGCGGAGGTGACTGCGGAATAGATTGCGTTTGTTTTTGCAGTGCGTTGATTATCGGGAGATTGCAGTTTAAAATGCGTTTATTTCGCAATTTTTTTATTCCATTTTTTGTTTCGATCGCTTTTTTGCTTATCTTTGCACCGCTAAAGTACGCTGCGAGGCGGAAATAGCGGTGAGTAGGCCCATTCGTCTATCGGTTAGGACGCAAGATTTTCATTCTTGAAAGAGCAGTTCGATTCTGCTATGGGCTACAAACGAGAGGCCGCGGGGCTGCCGGCGCCGGAAGCGGGACGGAACAGAAGTTTCGCCCAGTACGGATCGGCGGGGTGGGCGGCTTTCACGGGTGATACGTTGCAGGAGCGGGTTTTAGCGACCTATCCGAGGGCGGCTACGGCCGTTTTGCTTATTGACGAAAAGTGAAATAAAATAAAAAAACGAAATTATGGCAAACCATAAGTCATCCAAGAAGCGGATTCGCCAGACCGTTACCAAACGTGCGCACAACCGTCTCTATCACAAGACGGCGCGCAATGCGGTGAAGGCGCTGCGCAATACCAGCGAGAAGAGCGCTGCCGAAGCGTTGCTGCCCAAGGTAACGTCGATGCTGGACAAGTTGGCCAAGCACAACATCATCCACAAGAACAAGGCCGGTAACTTGAAAGGCGCGCTCCAACTGCACGTCAACGCGCTCTAAGCCGGATCGGGCGGGATACGCCGCGGAAAAGAAAACGGGAATCGTTTCATAGGAAACGGTTCCCGTTGTTTATCGGGGGGGCGTGTGCTCCTTTCGGTATGTCTGTTTCCCCTCGGGATGTCGGGGGGATCGTCGTGCCGTCGGAACGGAGCGGGACGGGTGGAAATCTCCTGCTTGAACGAACTTTTCGGGAATTCACGGAGCAACGTGCCGTGCAGGCCCGATCTCCGTCTTGCGAAACCCCACAATCCGGCTTGAAATATTGCGGGCCTTTGCGCCGTGCGGGTTGAAGTCTCCGCCTGCGGAGGCCCGCTACTGTGGGCGTGTCCCACGGCCTTCGGCCCGCAGATACGACGTAGCCGATCTTGGCGTCGGAATTCTTTCCGGAGAATCGATTTCTTCTGTCGTGCATTTTCTTTCTTCTTGTGCTTTTGTCTTGATCCAAAAGCACCAAAAGATCAAGCACGGCGAAAAGCAGCGGGTGCCGACACCTGCGCTCACTGAGCGGGCACAAAAGACTCCGCTTTTGCGGCGCAAAGGATTGCGCCGCTTCGACTGCGGCGGCTCGGCAAAGTCCGCAAGCGGCCTCTGCGTTCGCCTGCTGAACGTCGTTTTGCACACCCACTCTTGGCGTTCACCCGGTGCCGTCACTTCATCCGCTACTTTCGCAGTGCGATCCGGCAGGCCGGAGACCTGTTAAAACAGGAGACCAGCAAATAATCATCGTTGCGCGCAGCGCACCATAACTTCCGCATTGTACCGGAGACGGAAACAGATCGGACAAAGGATGGAACGCCCGGAGCGATCGTGCGCAAACGGCGCAGATCTTGTGTGATCGCTCAGTGAGAACCTCCGTCCGATCCCGACGGAGGTGCCCTGCGGACACTTTTGGCGCCACCTTTCGGTGACAAAAGGTGGTAAATCCGCTCCTTGCAGGAGACGCACAATCGGAGGGGCAGGATTGTTTCCCGAAGGATCGATCGGAAAAAAATTCTCTTAGATTCTTTCTTCCGTGCTTTTGTCTTGATCCAAAAGCACCAAAAGATCAAGCACGGCGAATAGTAGCGGGTGCCGCCACCCGCGCTCGCTGAGCGATCACGCAAGATCTGCGCCGTTTGCGCACGATCGCTTCGGGCGCTCGCGCCGCTGCCGTCACTGCTTCCGCTATTTTCGCAGTGCGATCCCGCAGGCCGAGGGCCTGCTAAATTGAGTACAGAGGAATTACATCGTAATAAATCATTGTTGCGCGAAGCGCACAACAGTCTCCGCATTGCGAAAAGTGCGGAAAAAGAAACGAGCAGCGACGAGCGTTAAAAAACGGGACCGGTTTGCTTGCAAACCCGCGACAGGCGCCCGTTTTAGCGAGGCGCTGTGAGTTTCCCGCAGCTTTTC
>OATG01000881.1_pt1 | contig 27484 bp, 19 predicted proteins | sample 1516581 | NCBI WGS metagenome assembly OATG01 (sample SAMEA2579930, study PRJEB22360) | human gut metagenome | biome: human gut; feature: human-associated habitat; material: faeces | place: Denmark | collected 2008/2010
ACTCTTAGCATCCACGCCGACGAAGGCATGTGGATGCTAACCGATCTGAAAACCCAGAACGCAGTTGCCATGCGCGAACTCGGTCTTGAAATTCCGATCGAAGAAGTATACGACGCGAACGGTCTTTCTCTGAAAGATGCTGTGGTACACTTTGGAGGAGGATGCACGGGAGAAATTATCTCTTCCGAAGGACTGGTACTAACGAATCACCACTGTGGTTACGGAGCTATCCAGCAACACAGTAATGTAGAACATGACTACCTGACAGATGGTTTCTGGGCTATGAACCGTGACGCGGAACTTCCTACTCCGGGATTGACCGTTACATTTATCGACCGGATTCTGGATGTGACCGATTACGTCAACGAGCAACTGAAAAAAGATCCGGACCCGGAAGGTGTCAACTACCTGTCACCAAGTTATCTGGGCACCGTGGCAGAACGTTTCGCCAAAGCAGAGAACATAGAAATAACTCCTGCAACAAAACTGGAGCTCAAGGCTTTTTACGGAGGAAACAAATATTATATGTTCATCAAAACGGTGTACAGTGATATTCGTATGGTGGGCGCTCCTCCTTCTTCCATCGGCAAATTCGGTGCAGATACCGACAACTGGATGTGGCCTCGTCACACAGGTGACTTTTCCCTTTTCCGTATTTATGCGGACAAGAACGGAAAACCAGCAGAATACTCAAAAGATAACGTTCCTTTGCAGGTAAAGAAACACCTGAAAATCAGCATTGCCGGAGTTCAGGAAGGAGATTTCACCTTTGTGATGGGATTTCCGGGACGTAACTGGCGATATATGATTTCCGACGAAGTGGAAGAACGGATGCAAACGACCAACTTTATGCGCCAGCATGTACGTGGAGCCCGTCAGAAAGTACTCATGGAGCAAATGCTGAAAGATCCTGCCGTACGTATTCATTATGCGAGCAAATATGCTTCATCAGCCAACTACTGGAAGAATGCCATCGGTATGAATGAAGGACTGGTACGTCTCAACGTACTGGATACCAAACGTGCGCAACAAGAGGAATTATTAGCCCGTGGCCGTGAAAAAGGAGATGATTCATACCAGAAAGCTTTTGATGAGATTCGTTCTATTGTGGCTCATCGCCGTGACGCGATCTATCATCAGCAGGCTATCAATGAAGCATTGGTCACCGCCCTTGATTTTATGCGCATCCCTTCCACGATGGAATTGGTTGCCGCTCTGAAATCAAAAGATAAGGAGCAAATAAAAGAGGCGAAGCTAAAATTAAAGCAAGAAGCTGATAAGTATTTTGCTTCTGTCCCCTTTCCCGAAGTAGAACGGATGGTTGCCAAAGAGATGCTGAAAACTTATGCCAACTATATTCCGGAGGAACAACGAATCAATATCTTCGAAATCATCAATTCCCGCTTCAAGGGTAGTATCGATGCCTTCGTCGATGCTTGCTTTGAACATTCTATTTTTGGCAATCCTAAAAACTTTGAAAAGTTTATCAAGAAACCAAGTTTGTATAAAATAGGATATGACTGGATGATATTATTCAAATATTCTATTACCGACGGGATCCTAAAAACAGCCATTGCCATGAAAGAAGCCAATCAGAACTATGACGCTGCTCATAAAGTATGGGTGAAAGGCATGATGGATATGAGACAGGAAAAAGGTACACCTATTTATCCGGACGCCAATTCAACTTTACGTTTGACCTACGGCCAGGTACTTTCTTATGAACCCGCTGACGGTGTTGTGTATGATGCTCATACCACCCTCAAAGGTGTAATGGAGAAAGAAGATCAGGGTAACTGGGAATTTGTAGTGCCTCAAAAATTGAAAGAGCTGTATAAATCCCAGGATTATGGACGCTATGGTAAAAACGGTGAAATGCCCGTCTGCTTTATTGTAAACACCGACAATACAGGAGGAAATTCCGGTAGCCCGGTATTTAACAGCAAAGGCCAATTGATAGGAACTGCTTTCGACCGCAATTTTGAAGGTTTGACAGGAGACATCGCTTTCCGTCCTTCCTCACAACGAGCCGCTTGCGTCGACATCCGCTATACCTTATTTATTATTGACAAATATGCGGGAGCATCTCATATTATTGATGAATTGACTATTGTGGAATAAACAGAAGAATCATTTATAAAGAAAAAATGGATAATGAAGCCCGATGGATTTACATCGTCGTTCATTATCCATTTTTCTTTTCAACTTATCCTCATTCAGATACACTCCTCCTAATTAGTATTTCACAAACCTTACGATTACTATTGCATGAACAAAAACGACCTTTTTTCGTTATTATAATAAAATAGAATTTATATTTGCAGTCTTCAATGACTGTCATTTAACTCTAAGAAAGGAAAGATTATGGAAAAGTTTGAAGATTTAATACAGTCACCGGTACCGGTTTTAGTTGATTTCTTTGCAGAATGGTGTGGACCCTGTAAAGCTATGAAACCAGTTTTAGAAGAACTAAAATTAATTGTAGGAGATAAAGCACGTATTGCAAAGATAGATGTTGACCAGCATGAAGACCTGGCTACTAAATATCGCATACAAGCTGTCCCGACCTTTATATTATTTAAAAACGGAGAGGCTGTCTGGAGACATTCCGGCGTAATCCATAGCAGCGAGCTGCAAGGGGTTATTGAAAAGCATTATAGTTAAAAAGGTAAAGATAACAAATGAAGAAAGTATTAGTAATGGTAGCCCTTGTCATGGTAAGCGTGATTGTATACGCTTTCAATGACAGCGGGGAATCCAATCAAGGTAAAAAAGAGGTAACAGGTAACGGTGAAGTCGTCGTAATGGACAAAGATATGTTTCTGAAAGACGTCTTCGATTATGAGAAATCAAAGGAGTGGAAATACAAAGGCGACAAGCCCGCCATCATCGATTTATATGCAGACTGGTGCGGACCTTGCCGTCAGACAGCTCCTATCATGAAAGAACTGGCAAAGGAATATGCAGGGAAAATTGTCATCTACAAAGTTAACGTGGATAAACAAAAAGAACTGGCAGCTTTGTTTAATGCTACAAGTATTCCATTGTTTGTGTTCATTCCGATGAAAGGGGATCCACAGCTTTTCCGTGGAGCTGCTGATAAAGCAACTTACAAGAAAGCGATTGATGAATTTCTCTTGAAATAATGAAGAAAATATAGTGACGGTATCCGGTCAGGATAGTGACGCTATAACAAGCAAAGAGTGACGGTATCCGATAGAGATAGCGTCACTCTTTTTTATAGGCTTATAAATCTTCTTTATACGGCTTATAAGTCTTCCTGCGAATCCTTATTTGAAGTATCCTACAGGATGATTCATCATTGGCATCTGACTATCTTTCAATTTCAAAACTTTCTTTAGCTGCTCATTGTCCATCGAAGCACGTGGTACTGTTGCCAAGTTAGCAGCAGAACAAAAGATTGAAATATTTTGGGAAACAATACCGGCATCCATAGCCCCCATCAACTGACTGCGTGGACTTTTGGCATCGCCAAACCGCGAAAGATCGCTGATTAAAACCAATGATACCGGAGCTGTTTTCACAAACGCCTGACCACCTGCCACTGCACCACGATAATCTCCCGCAGCTATCAGTGTCAACTGATGATTTTTAGCATCATACAGATAACTTCCTTCAGGCAACACTACATATACATCCACATCCTGTTTATTCAACGCTGACGGAGCGGTTCTCATTCCGGATTCCTTACGGTTGATTCCATTAGCAGCCCACAACAAATCAGACAGATCAGCCAGGCTCAATGCTTTCGAAGCATATTCGCGAGTTGAATGTCGTTCAGACAATGCCTTCATCACCGCACCAGTGCGGTTTAAATTAGGCTTCGGCAATTTAATCACCTTATCAGCAGCAAAGGCAGCCGCTGAAAGCATTAAACAAACTAACAATAGTTGTACTTTTCTCATAACTGTGGTATTTAAAAATTGATAGACAAATATAAATAAAAAAGGTCTGTATTCGTTGCGAAATACAGACCTTTTAAGAGTTTATTAGGCTTAATTATTTCTTATCACCGAAATAACGGTTGTATAATCCTTCAAAACCTTTACCGTGACGAGCTTCGTCTTTGCACATTTCGTGTACAGTGTCATGGATAGCATCCAGGTTCAGAGCTTTAGCACGAGTTGCGATGCGTTTTTTGTCTTCGCATGCACCTTGTTCAGCGTCTTTACGTTTCTGCAGGTTAGTTTTAGTATCCCATACGCAGTCACCCAACAGTTCTGCAAACTTAGCAGCATGTTCAGCTTCTTCCCAAGCGTAACGTTTGAAAGCTTCAGCTACTTCAGGATAACCTTCGCGGTCTGCCTGACGACTCATGGCCAAATACATACCAACTTCAGTACATTCTCCCATGAAGTGATTGTTCAGGTCCTTAATCATTTCTTCGTCACAACCTTTTGCAACACCGATAACGTGTTCGTCAGCAAAAGACAATGCGCCACCTTCTACTTCAACAACTTCTACGAACTTGCTAGCAGGAGCTTTACACAATGGACATTTCTCAGGAGCTGCGTCACCTTCATGAACGTAACCGCATACAGTACATCTAAATTTCTTCATTTTCTTCTCAATTTTAAATTAATTAGTCAATACGTGTTTCTTTATCTTTACTTAAGCAATTCTTGCAAATACCTTTATAATAATAATGAACTTCCGATACCTGATGACCATCCATTTCCAGATTTTCCACTTGTTTAATCGCTTCCGGACATTTCAAATCATAAATATGTCCGCAACGTTTGCAAAGGAAATGGGAATGTACAGAAGTATCCGCATCAAAGTTTGTATTCTTTTCGTCAATCGTAAGCATTAATGCCGCACCCTGTTCGGAAAACAATTTCAAAGTATTATAAACCGTTGTCTTTGAAAGTGTCGGCATTGAAGGAGACAATGCTGTGTAAATATCATCAGCCGACGGATGAATCGGATGCTCCATCAAATATTCCATGATAGCGATACGTTGCATGGAAGGCTTGATATTATGCTCTAATAATCGATCGTATGGTTTCATTATCTTCCTTTCTTTTCAAAGTTGTATTCATTACAATTATAAATCCAATGCAAAGATAAGAAGACTTTATTTTATTTCCAAATAAATCTTTGATTTTATTTGTGCGGTCTTGTACCAATAAAGATAAATACAAAAATAAAAACCGTTTAAATACAAAGATTTGCTTAAACGGTTTTATTATAAAAAGATGCCCCAATTTTCAAGAAAATCTGATGGCAATAAAGTAAGAAACAGAATACAACTAGAATGAAGCTCTTGTTCCGGCTATGATATCTGCCGGAACTTCATTACAACGAGTATAAACTTTCATTTCTCCCATATCTTCTTTGGCAGTCCATATCATCGAAGTATCAGTCAACCCCGAAACAATGTATGAATATTCCCATTCATCATCCGTATCAAGCTGATAATAGTAAGTACCGCTAATAATATCTCCGTAATCATCTTCTTTACTCAAAAGAAAAGAACCGGGAATTTGCTCAGATGTAGCACTGTTGAGATTCGTATAAATAGTGTAAGAACGTTTTCCGTCTTTTTCCTTCCGATCAAACGTTATATAATAGTAACGTGTGTCACCTTCCAGGTTTTCTCCATTCCATTCACTCAATCGCCAGCTTCCTGCGATATTCGCATAATTTACATCCTTAGTATCAGGAAGCTTTACTTCATCATCATCCCCACATGACACAAACAGCATCGTGGTGAGTAGTAGCATTATTCTGAATATATTTTTCATATACATATTTTATATTATTTATTATTGTAACAATAATTTCACTTGTACTGTCCGTTCAGAAGGGCGTACTGAAATGCCGTCCAAGACCAAACAGAATGTAATTTCATTCTTTTGAGGCAACAAACTTCTATCAATAGAAAGAATCATGTCGGCTTCCGTTTCCGGAAGAATAACTTTCGGCTCTGTTCGAAAACGAATGTATTCCGGCAGCATCAAAGCTGACAAATTTAAAGGTTGCTTTCCTGTATTGACACAAATGAATCTTTCCACTTGCATTCCTTCTCGAGAAAGCACTCTAATCTGCCATTCTTTCCTTTTCAGTCGCAATGTATTCCCAATAGCTACGGGATATCCCTTCCATTGGTCGCTGGTAGGTGATACCTTACCAGTAAGTACCAACCTGATCATCGGTTTCTTTCCGGAGAGATCGGTATAGACAAATGCTTCCCGATACAAATCACCAGCCTGATCCTTAGGATGAAAAACCAAATTGATTTCTCCCCATTCCCCCGGTTGTACCAAGTCTTTATTACACTTGGCTACCGTACAGCCACAGGAAGTAGTCAACTTAGAGATACGCACCGTTTTTTTACTTACATTACAGTATTTAAAATGATACGTTACTGGCGCATCGTCTTCCGACAAAGTCCCTATATTGATTGCAGTACATTCAAACTGCAAGACTTGCTCCCCTCCTGTTTCCTGCGCAAAACTATGCGCAGAAGACAGAAGAAAGAAAAAGAACAGTCCATACTTGATGGCTCCGGTAAAGTATCGTTTCATAATCACATTTACAACCAACTATCGTTTTTACGAACAGTAATAAAGAAATCCTGCTTGGTACCGTCAGTCGCCGTAACGGTAGCTTTCGTAGACCCCACTTTCAATCCTTTCAAGGTGAAAGTAATGTTGTCTTCCGCAGTGAGAAAAACAGCTATCGAGCTATCATCAACTTTACATGAGAAAGTCATATTCTCTCCATTCTTAAAATAACGGGAGTAATTGATCTTACTTGTACCACCAACGGACACATACATATTGGGAACAGTCATCTCGACACCTCTGCCCTCAACAGCTTTCAATAACTGATAGGCATCAATCAGTCCTGTACCCATATTACCTGTATAAGCAGCAGGTTCCATCTGTCCGGCTGCAATTTGGCCAAATGAAGCATTTGTGTACCAATATACTTTCATTTCCGTGAAATATGGTTCTACCGGCTTGGCAGATTCCAATATCATTTTACGGAATTCATCTGCACGAAAATGACGATGCAATTTGGCAGCATAAGAAAGTCCCAGTGCGGCTACTCCCGAAACATGTGGACAAGCCTGTGACGTTCCTTCCATGTATCCATAATTCCCACCATCTTCACTGGCAGAAGATGGTATTGTGGAATATATTTTACCTTTGGGGCTCTGATGATAATCACTGTCTCCACCTGGAGCACAGATAGAAACTCCATGCGCATAATTAGAATAACTGGATGGAGTACCATCGGCTGCTACCGAAATATAATCAGGATAAGCGCCCGGATATCCGGCCATGGCTGCATATTCATTACCTGAGGCAAACACGATGATACCTCCGTCTATGACATCATTTGGCGAGCCGGCATTATGAATAAAATAGTCAAAAGCCTCTTTCTCCAGCGGAGCACTGTCTACCCAGGCTTTATCAGAAGTATAACCCGGACTATATCCGCTAATGGGATTGGCAAGTCCCGAATTGTATCCCCAACTACACTGCAAAATAACGGCACCATTATCTGCTGCATATTTCACGGCTTTCGCTTCCTGATACAGGTCACATCCTTTAGAACCGGAAAACACCTGACAACTCATTATCTTTACACCACCTATATTACTAGCTTTATCCCCTCCTGCAATACCACTAATACCTTCACCATTATTTCTCACTGCACTGATAATCCCAGCCACATGAGTTCCATGTCCGGTATCATTCGGGTCATCATAAGAAATATAACCTTTATCATCTGTGAAATTGTAGCCATAACGGTCACCGGCATAACCATTTCCATCAGCATCTTCCTTTGAAGCAAATGTTTCGGCCTCATTCACCCACATATTCCCCTTTAAATCAGGATGATCATACATCACACCTTCATCAAGCACAGCTACGATGATGGAAGGATCTCCCGTACAAAGTTTCCAAGCTTCTCCACAATTTACATCAACCCCCGTTACAGCAGGTACCACCTTGTCACCCTTGTCATTCTTGTCTTCATTCTGAAGAATAGAACCATCATTCTTACACCCCCATTGTAGATTAAAATAGGTATCATCCGGTGTGACATTTATGGCGCGAGTGTTACGCATCACATGACTCATTGCTTGTTTGGTGAGAACTGTTGCCCGCACATTAGGATCGTATGAACGTTGGATAATATGGCTAAATTGGACTTTCGCCACATCTGCTACCTGCGACAAATCTTTAGCCACCTGCTCCAAATTCGTATCTTCATCAAAATGGATAACATACCAAAGATTCAGTCCTGCCTTGCGGGTGCGTTCTTCCGTGCGGTTATCTATCGGGAAAATACGCTCCAATTTATGAGTACCGATTCGCTGCAGAATTACATCCATATCCGAAATTCCCGAACGGGTCATCGCACCTCCAATAGAGCGAGTTACAGCAGCATCCAAAAAGGATGCCGCTTCCGGTTTGAATTTTACCATTATTTTTCCCTGGCTCGCTCCCTCGGGTAAATTAATAATTGGAGCTCCCTGCCCTGTATCAGGTTTCACTGTATCCATATCCCGGTCGGAACAGGATGTAAAAGTGATTGCTACAGCGGCTATTAGAATTAAATATATTCTTTTCATAATCAAATCAATATTCAGTTAATGTAGGTCTGGCTTTCGGATAACGCTCGTAAAACCATTCCAAATTAGAAGGTTCGTTCTTAAATCCCGGAACATTACCATTCATATCCTTTCCAGAATCCTGTGTATAAATCAAAGTGAACGGATCGAAACGTGCGAAACGCGGATGATAAAGTAGCCATTCCGGTAAATCATCTCCCGACAAGAAGTTCAAGTTAATAGTGAACCGCTCGGCATTAGGCAGAATCCTTGGAATAGTCTTTAATTTTGCCTTCACCTCATTGCTTGCACTGTTTAATGTATCGTTACTCTGAATATCTTCATCGGTATAAGCATATACACCCGATTCCAGTCGGCCACCGTAACCGATGAATGTAGGTAGCTCTCCATATATCAAATTATAGGATAATGACAACGATTTCAGTTTTTCCCACTTCAACAAGTTCTTAAAATTATAATTATTACTCGCATCAAATTTCAAGCCGAGATTTTCACGTGTATCGTTCAAATCTGTAATTGAACTGTATCGACGATTACCTGTCAAACTCAAATGAGTCAGTTCCGGGAAGTTTTTGGATTGTAAGTCAGACGGTATAGCCGTAAAGTTATTACTACTCAAATCCAATTTAGTTAAAATCTGACAAGATCCTTCTAATTCTGATTTTGAGATAGTTGTAATACCCATCGCATTTATTGTCAGATTCTTCAGATGCTGCAATCCCTTTAATGCGTTTCCAATCCTATAAGTAGCAGGAAGCAACTGCGTATTCGTGTTACTAGCAACAACCAATGTCTCCAAATATTTGATTTTACCGATTTCAGCAGGTAATTCCTCCTTTGTATTCAGCATTTTGAATTCAACAGAACGTACACGACCGATTTGTTCTGGAGTCACACCTTTATCAGTTCTCTCCCATACGGTTATGCCTGCCCAATAGTCAAGACGTTCGCTGGTATCCCAACTTATCATTGAACGCAATTTGGTACTTGCAATGACAATAGCAATGGAATCTCCCCGTCTATCATCTGTTATTTCCGGTGAAGCTTCCTGTTTTATAGTCAAAGCTACCTCTTTCTCCAGTTCATCTTCCTCGTTCACCGGAAGGAACTTAATCGAAGCGATTCTTTCTTTCGGATCCGTATTCATATCCCACTTAAATCGCATCTTGATGGTACGGGGACGAGCTCCATAATCCAAAGATATATCAGGTTGTCTTTTGGAAGTAGTCACCCAAGAGCCCATCAAAGGATAATCGACCTTGAATTTGACATTTGTAGTCACCGATATATCAAAATATCTTTTATCCTCGTTAGCCATACTGGCAACTTCCACTTCATATTTATCCAGACCTATCATCTTTCCATATCTGGTCTGATGTATTTTCAGTTCTTGCTTAGACTGTCCTTCCGGTACAAACGTCACGACAGCATGTCTCACATCATTAGAAAGTGTAGAATCCACTACAATCTCACAATTAGTGCTTCCGACACCATTAGCAGGCATCACCTTCACCCAAGGCTGGTTGACCTTTGCCACCCATTTAGTACCCGAAGCCACTTTCACCGACTCCATTCCACCTGTAGCACCCAAGGTGAACTCCTGGGCATCGATGGTGAAGCCAGAAATGCCTTCCTCATCCGAATCATCACAAGCAGCAATAAAACACAAGCTTGCAAAGAGGCATAAATATATTTTAAACAATGGTTTCATATAGATTCTTTTTTGTTATTTATCTATTTATTCTTTCAAATAATCACATCCACGAATATCCTGTTCCGGATCGTAGATGAGGAGATATCTTCCCTCTTTAATCAGATCGCAAACATTGGAAAGATTGAGAGAGATATTTGGATTATCCTTTATCTCAAAAACGATAATAGCCGATGATATCGTATCAGAAATCTTTCGCAAATCATTTCCACCAATACAGAATTGTCTCAAACTCGGACATAAGCCTAAATTGCCCGGCCATTTTCTCAACAAGCGGTTACCATTCTCATCGCGCTGGTTACGTACAGCATAAACAGTTAATGTGGCAGCGTCCATCGGTCCGGTAGGAACTTCCGTAAAGCGGTTGTTACTTAGATCCACACCATAAAGGAAAGGCATATTTTTCCCATTAAAATCATCCGGAAGCTTTGATAAGTGATTATAAGTCAAGTCGAATGTTTTCATCATATACGAATATTTTGATGCATTGAATGTACCTTTCGGTATCTCTTCTATTCCATTACCGTTCAGTCCTAAAGCTGACACCTGAGAATTTGTATCAAACAGTATCTTCGGGAATTTTTTCAATTTATTCCCCCCCAATGCAATCGTACTGGCATTTACGCCATTAAAAGTTCCATTCTCTTCACCCTCAAATCCATCAATTTCATTGAATGAAAAATTAACAGAAGACATTACATATACAGATTGCGAACTGAATATATTAGGGAATTTCTTCAATTTATTATAAGCAAAAGAGAAAGACTCCACATCAGCATATCCGCAGAAATGTCCACTTTCATCACGTGGCAATTCCTCTATCTGATTGTGATCCATTGACAATTGTACCAAAATAACATCACTACCGAATGCTTTCTCAATCTTTCTAATCTGATTGTATGCACAATCCAGTTTACCAAGTTTTTTCACCATTGACATATCCGGCAAAACAGTCAGTTTATTATAAGTCAAATAAAAGATCTGCAATGTTTTACTTATACTTTCGCTGGCTACAAACTTACCTAAATCCTCATGAAAATCTCCCAAACTCGGATTACTCGCCAAGTTGAATGATTGAAGGTTCGGCAGTTTATTCAGTTCTTCCGGAAGTTTTGTCATAGACGGACAATTGTAAATTTCAAGGTCTGTCAGATTCTCCAGCCCACTTAGGTCAGTCCCCGGTTCAAATCCTTCGAATTTACCGTTGGCAATATACAAATATTGCAATTTCTTCAAGTTTCCAATAGAAGCGGGTATTCTATGAATTCCATTTGTCAACCGATTGACCGGGACATCTTTCAAAGAAGGACGATTGGCTTTGCTATTTACAGTAGGCTGAGAAAAACGACTGGGTATCCCCTCTTTCTGCCACTTCAAAGCAGCTTGTATCGGTTCGGAGAAATACGATTCAATATCCACCTTTACAAACTTATTATAATAATCACTCCTTATAGAGTTCTTCTGTACTTCAGTCAATTCAGTTCCCATCGTCTTCTCAATGATATTATCACCTACTTGGTCGGCATGATTACCTAAAGATAAAGTTCTAAGCTCCGTTAAGTCTCCCAAAGATTCAGGAATATCACCTTCAGGACCGAACGCACCGATAGAAAGACCTGTGACACGTCCTTTGGCATCCAAATCGACACCAGGTTGATCTCCCCACAAATCAATATCTTTATTGAAATCCCAGTTAGTACCTAAAGGATATGTAGTACCCGAATAACTCCATCCCTTCTGATTCTTTTCTGGAATAGACGGGCCTTTCAAGGCTTCCCACATTTCTTTCAGAACAAGATAGTCCTTAATACTGCCGGTAGTTTTACTGAAGTTAATCGGAACGTTAACTTCAGTAGTCACATTATCCAGCACTTCAAAGTCAGCACCGTTTACTTCTCCATATTCCAAAGACTCCTTATTTTTCTTTTTAGTCGTATAACTTTTAATCTTATATTTACCGGCAGAAAGACGGAATAATGAATCACTGACAGCCACGGATATCTTCTTTCCACTATCATCCAGCTTCTCTGTATACTTTACGGCAATATTCTCAAGAGTCGTCTCTTTTTTCGTAAACTGTTCCTGTACCGTTACATTGATGTATTTGATATCGGAGAAAACATAATCTTCGCCTATTGCCCGAGTGGATGGTAGAAATTTTTTAGTTATAGTAAATTTCACTATCCCTCGATTCACTACTTTCACCTGTATGTCTTGTACAGCTAACCCACCATTTACTACAGTCAAAATTGTCTTTTTATCCGGTTCGCCGGAAAGAATCTGTTTCAAATCCTGCGTAGTTCCATCTGCTTTATACAGATAGAAACCGATAATCTGATAAGTTCCGGCCATCAATTGAAGTTTGTCACTTCTCAAGCCAAATTCACTATCGTCACCCATCGCTTCCAGACCGACAGTCTGTACAATTTCAGTACCGTCTTCCTGATTGATAAGCACGATTTTCATTTTTTGCGCATCACGCAAATAATCCAGCTCATTCGTACTGGCACGTGTACCTGTCGAAACACCTTTATAAAGTTTGAACTGAGCATATCCATATCCTGCCTGAAGTACGTCATCATCGTCAGAGCAACTTCCAGCTGTAAACCCTAAAGTAAACAACATGCAAGAAAGGACAAACATTTTTATAAATAATATCTTAGTTTTCATATAAGCTAAATTTTACATGTTATCAATCCTCATATCGGGGTTGAATCAGCAATACTCCTAAAATAGTTTCATTATCCATTAATTTAATAACCATAGGCTTTGTTCCATTCTTGCTTTCGTCCATACCTGAAACATTGACAAATGCACTTGTCATATACCTTCCCTCAACTTCAATTCCTTCCCATACGGTATCCTGACCATTATGCTTAGTTTCAGCTTGCAAATTCCAACCGGAGTAGCCATTTACAATAATATGGAATGGATCATAATTAACACCTAAAGTCAACGATGAAACCAAAAATACATTTGTAGTACCATATTCACTTTCTAATTGTTCATCTGGCATATCCGAAGGTACAGCTTTCACAGGATTGCCTGTACCATCCAAAATAGGTTCACCACTTTCTTTAACCAAAGATATCAGATCTCCTGCCACTCCTTCCTGTTTTATATCAGCAATTATATTTTCATCATATTCCTTTGGAATCCCCTTTTCAAGTAAAACAAGATCGGATAGATGATCCTTAATTTCAGCATATATAACGTTAGGAAATGCTAATACATACGCAGTTCTTGCTTTCGAATTATTTGCGCTTGCTGCTATATTAATATTCCCTTCTTTATCATCATCTATCCAAAGCCAACGATTAAAGGAATCCATTATTGTATAAGAATATTCAAGCTCCCATGTCATCTGATTCCGTTCTGCCACATATTCCACACATACCAAGGTATATTCATCATTCTTAGCCATTACCGTTACAGGAACTCCCTCGCTATCATAACTATTATCGCCTGCAGTATAACTTTCTCCATCAACCGAGACTTCTATGTTGTCTTTCAGAGTACCAATAATTCTATCAGCAGGAATACCTTCATACTTCACAGGAACTTTTGCAACAGCTCCGCTTCTACTTTCAATTGTCAGAAAGCCGGTAATTTCATTCTTTTTATATTGCATTATCATCTGTGGAATGACGCTGACATTATCTCCGGCATTGCCAGATACAACTTCGCTGTCTGATGCTCTACGATTGAATTCCATCCATTCGGGGTTACTTTTCAAAGCCCAATCCTCATTAGCTTCTAACACCAATATGTCAGTTCCATCAAAATTGATGACAAAAGGATTTTTTTCTGTGTACATTACAGACTTGTCCGCATTGAAAGCCCGAACTTCATAACCAGTAGACGGACGCGTCACCTCCGCTATCACCTGCTGGCTTCCTGCCAGCTTCATAGTCAGCTCTGCCTTATAAGATTTTAACAGTTCGGTAGCATCATCACTAATATGGATAGTGACTGTCTGCTTTCCGGCATTGCCTGAACAAACGAACGTCCTCTCACCATCCTGTTCAAAATAGCACCATAACGATGAGGAAGTCAATATCCAGTTATCGGCAGCCTCAAAAGTCAGTGTCTTGGTATCTCCGACTTCACATTCTATTTTCTGCAAATCCGGGAATACAGGCGTTGTAGTCTCGTCATCATCACTGCAAGCAGATACGAAGAGACAAAACACTAACGTAATCAATTGCAAATAATATTTCATTATATCTTTCATATTTATTTCCGATTATAGTTTAGAGTCCTTCCTCTTTCTTATACTGTTCCGCTTCTTCATCACTAATCCACTCCAAGATATTCACATAAGTACCTACTGTACCTTTACCCACCACATAAATAGTGCTATATAAGAATACGAATTTCTGGCATACATTATAATAAGAATCGTACGCAACAGGCTGAGTACACATCAGCTTTCCATTACCGTAAATGGTTCCGAAGGCTTCTGCCGTACTACCTATAATTTGATCATCAAACTCTACAAATGGTTTCAACGGATCGGAAGGATCATACTTAATTTTAAGATCATAATTCTTGTAGAAAAAATCATGTAATATGATAGTATTATCTTCCGTCTTGTCTCTTTCTGCCTGCAATAACCGATGTTCCGTATCCGTCATATATGCATTAAAGAAAGAAGAAGTCAATAGACAATAGCCTTCAAAAGTACTTAGTTCGAAAGGACATGCTTTTTGCATTTGAACACGAGTACGTGTACCGTACAAATCCCATATATTTTCATCTTTCGGAAGCAAATTGAACGTAACCGACAAAGAGTCAGTTTTACCTATATTTTCATAAACACCCTTCATCCGGAACTTTGCAACTCGCTCCCCTGCTTTAATGGTTACCGTATTTGATTCAACTACATATTGCTTTTTTTCAATTGCATTACTAGCCTTATCGTCTACTTCCACACCAAAAGAACGGTCATAATCGCATATATTCGTAGCTACTACCGGAATCTCAAACCATTTCTCGCTGTCCTGCACCGGATACATAGATAATGTATCGGAGAACATCACGTAGTCGGAACCGCTGTAAGTCGTCCGGGAAAGATCATTACATCCCCAGAATCCGACAGCCAACGTCGTAAGTGTTACTATTCCTGTTATTAATCGTTTCATTGTTTCTCTATATTATCTTTATACATTATTTATTGCTTTCATTAGGTGCTAGATCTACGCCAGGAGCATCCAACTCATGTTGTGGAATAGGCCATACAAAACGAGGATCGTCTTTCTCTAACTTCAACGTATTACCCGGAGAGATAGTCGAAGTTTGTTCTTTACGTTCAAATCCCTCATGCCAACGTTTCAAGTCGTTAAGACGGAAACCTTCCATAAAGAGTTCTTTCATACGTTCTTCACTGACAGTTTTAAACCAATTTTCTTCTGTAAGCGTAGTAGAGCCACCATAAGAAGAATAACGAGCCATACGTAAAGTAGAAATATCAATTCCTGCTTTTCCATAATAAGATGCTCCCATCCGGCAATAAGCCTCTGCACGAATCAGATATTGTTCCGCTAACCGGAACGGTTTCGGCATGGATACACACAGTAATCTTTGGCTTATAAAATCCTGATTTCCCATGTATTTAACCAAAAGAGGCCAAGTTAACCCATGAGAGAATCCGGTCGTTGCCGTGGCGAAATAAGCATTATAGCGTAAATCTGCATTAGCATAGGCATCCAATGCCCATTTAGCCGGTACATAATCCGGTTTATAAGATGTATAATCATAATTGAGGAATACAGTGCCTAATGCCCCACCATAGGAATTTACTTCAAACATTACTTTCCAAATGATTTCAGTAGAATTATCATACTGCCACATGTATGCAAAATCATTATAAGTAACCGAATAACTATTCTTGGTTGCATCAGCTAATGTATATTTCTTACTATCTATTACTTTAGTAGCATATTCAACAGCTTTCTCCCACTTCCGCATATACAGATACATACGAGCATATAAAGCATTGACTGTACCAATCGTGAAATATGCAGAATTATAAATAACCTCAGTGTCATCATCCGTAGCCAGATATTCGGCCGATCTAGCCAAATCATCCAATACAAACTGATACGAATCTTTTAAAGAAGCACGTTTTACAGGTCCCGGATTAACGTAGCTGGACTGCAGTACAACTCCCAGTTCATTGGCAGCTTCTTCGTCACTTTCATAAGCTTTACAGAAACACTTCAACAGTTCTGAATAAGCCAGCGCACGGGCAAAATAGATATGACCTTTATAGGTATCCAACTTGTCCAGTTGTTCATCATCTGAAGTGTTGGCCTCTACAGCAGCAATGTTATCAAGAACAAAATTGCAACGTCCGATGACAGTATACAAGCCACCATACACATATTCCACCTGTTTATTGATAGCCAATATTTCATTACGCCATACATCACCATAGATATTTGTATATCCTTTAACAGCGTATACCAGATCCGTCTGAATATCAGGCAATAAAGTCAAGTATCCGCTATATAGGCTGGCATTTTTAAACTGTGCATAAATACCGACCAAAGCTTGGCGTACATCGCTCACTGTCTTAATAGCCTCTTCTTGCGGAATTGCATCTTGCGGATATTTATCAAGACAGGAAGATGCCGAAAGCAATACCGCAACTAAAACTATATATAATTTTATTTTTCTTATCATCACTGATTAATTTTAGAATGAAACTTCCAGTCCGAATGTAAACTGACGGGACATAGGGTATTGAGCCTTATACACATTGGAGGTAGACTCCGGATCCATCCCTGTAAAACTTGTAAATGTCAACAAATTCTGTCCCTGCGCATAAATACGGGCACTACTTAAAAAATTAGTCCGCTGCAACCATTTCTGTGGGAATGTATAGCTAAGCATTAAATTTTTCAGACGCAGGAAAGAAGCATCTTCCAAGAATCGTGAATCTAGTTGAGGAGTAACTCCATAACGAGGGATATCAGTCACATCTCCCGGCTTTTTCCATCGATCATAAAGCATACGTTTTGACTGATTGTAGGCACTGAACAGTCCGTTGCTCTCTTGAAAAACTCTGTCATTGTTTAGCATCCAGCGATCGGCCACCCACGTGAACTGTGCGGAAAGTGAAAATCCTTGCCAAGAAAGTGTAGTACCAAAACCACCTTGCCAAGGAGCTTCATGTGTCTTACCCAGCATCACTTTGTCACTTTCATTATATTCTGTAGTAATTTCACCGTCTTTGGTATACCATAAAGCATCTCCATTAGTAGGATTGACTCCTGCATAACGGTTCAGATAAAATTCACCTAACGGATGACCTACCGCAACCATTCTACCAGTATCAGAGGCTACATATTCTGTTATCCCATTATAAAGCTCGGTTATCTCATTTTTATTATATGAAACATTGGCGTTCACATTCCATGTAAAGTCTTTGATGCGAAGTACGTCTGCACTGACATTAATTTCTACACCACGGTTTCGCATAGCTCCCACATTATCCCAACGAGTTCCAAAACCGCTAGTTGTGTAAGAAATGGGAACTGCCATCAACATATTAGTAGTTTTCTTATTATAAAATTCCACATCCAAATTTATACGATCAATAAAACCTAAATGCAGTGCCACATTAGTAGCCCATGTAGACTCCCAACTTAATTCTTCATTTCCCAACTGGGAAATAGCAATACCTGATTCATTGTTATACTTATATCCACCGGAAACTAAAGCCAGATGTTCATAGTTATTAATAGAAGAGTTGCCCGATGTACCGGTATTAATCGCTATTTGCGCATTAGTAAGCCATTTATATTTTTGCATGAACTTCTCCTTACGGAGATTCCACATAAACCCGACTGACCAAAAAGCTCCCCAATGTTTGTCTGTTCCGAAACGGGAAGATCCATCCCCACGAACCGAAAAGTCAGCATAGTAACGATCATCATAATTATATTCACCACGACCAAAAAAAGAGAGAAAAGAATATTCCGTAACGGGATCTCCCCATGATGAAGCGGTAGAACCGGAAGACAAGTTTGTCAAAATATCATTTGTCTGTCCACGAGTCGTAACCTGAAAACCTTCATAATGATAATCGACTCCTTCCTGCCCAACCATAAAGTTGAATGAATGAACATCATTCAACATAAAACGGTAGTTTGCCGTATTTGTAATCATCAGATTAAGCATATCATACGAACTACGCTGGGCACCTCCATAATTATTATTTGGCTTATAACTCGGAAAACTTCGATAAAAAGAAGTAGTATGACCATAATCTGCACTTAGTTGTGAACGAATTGTGAGATTCTTTATAGGTGTAGCTTCAGCATAGAAAGTAGATAAAAGTTTATACTTCTTATTTGATAACGGATTGTTTTCCATCCATGCTAACGGATTCTCCGTCGTTCCTTTCCAACTGCCGTCATCCTGAAGAGCCAGACTTCCATCCTCCTTATAAGGATTCCAGTAAGGCAACATGAAAAAAGATGCGGAAATAGGAGCCCACAATGCATATTCACCATCATCACTCTGTTCTACCTCCTGATAAGTAAACATTGTATTCGTTCCTATTTTCAACCATTTATTAGCTTTCGCCTCCACATTGGCACGGAAGTTAACACGCTCAAATGTAGAACCTACTGCAATACCATCCTGATCATAATAGCTTCCCGAAACATAATAATTTAACTTTTCCGTACCACCATTTACTGACAACTCGTAATTCTGCAAGGGTGCTTTGTCATTGTATACCTTATCCAGCCAATTGATATTTATCTTACTTAATTTCTCGTAATTCTGTCCTTTATCCAATCCCACTTCTTTTTCAAACTGAATACGTTCGTTCGTATCCATCTGATCCCAGTCCTTTGAAGCTAATTGGGAAAAACCTAGTTGTGTACGAAAAGTAATCTTGGCTGCTTCCCCCATACGTCCACGCTTGGAAGTGATTACTACCACACCATTAGAGGCACGTGCACCATAGATAGAAGTAGAAGAAGCATCTTTCAACACTGAAATGCTCTCAATATCATTAGGACTAATCGTGTTGAAATCTGAACTTGAAATAGCTACTCCATCCAATATAAAAAGAGGATCTTTCCCCGAATTAATTGAATTTGTTCCGCGAATACGAAAAGTTGCTGCCTTACTGGGTTCACCTGATTCAGAAAGCACCATTAATCCCGGTGCCTGCCCTTGCAGTGCCTGATCGAAACTCGGAGCAGGAACATCTTCCATCTTTTCAGCTTTTACCGTAGATACAGAACCTGCAATCGTACCTTTCTTACGTACACCGTAGGCAACAACCACTACTTCTTCTACCATTTGTGCATCACTCTCCATCTTCAGATTCATGCGAGTGGCAGCAGACACCTGCTTTTCCATCGTTTTCATTCCAATGTAAGAAAACTGCAAAATAGCAGGGGATTTCGTCACTGTGATACTGTAATTACCATTCATATCGGTAATTACTCCGTTCGTCGTACCCTTCTCCAAAACAGACACACCAATCATCGGCTGATTATCTTCCGCCGAAATAATATGTCCTGTTACCTGATATCCACCCTGTGCAAAAAGCAACAGGGGGATATTTGTCAGAGTAAAGAGTACAAACAAGAGAATTGATTTTCTCATCTTTGATACTTTGATTTTAAATTAATGAAATTGATTTATTTTTATAGATTTATCTACAATAAGGAATACGCAGTCTTCGCGTAGAATAATACACTCCTTTCCCAAAATCGGTTTATGCATTTTCTGCACCGACTTGGGACAGGCTATTATTATCTATAAATATAGAATAGGAATAGACTAACTTGGCAAATTCTTAATATTGCGCCAAATATCCAAATAGATTTTTCGTGTTACTGCTGTGTGAATTAAATGTATGACCATCTGCTCTCTTAAGTTATAAATTAAACACTAATATCACTTGTTCTGTTTAGGTGTTATACACTTCTAATATTGTTCTATTTTGGCTACAAATATATATATTATATTTAAATAAAAGAAACAATATGTCGCATATTTTATACCAAATTTCCACTTATATCTTTTTGATACATATTTAAGTACACAAACCCATAAATGAAAATAAATCCACAACATATTTCAATGATAGTTGAATATAAACGTTCATTTTGATAGTTACTTTAATTGCTCAAATAACAACATCACAACTCATACAAAATAGCTTATTAAGAGGATTCAATATAGAAAAGATAATTATTCAAAACTATTTCCTATTTTTGCACTCATTATATATAAATAAGGTATAAGATGAACTACGGATTTGTAAAAGTAGCTGCAGCCGTGCCACACGTAAAAGTGGCTGACTGTAAATTCAATGTAGAGAAGATAGAAAGTCTGATTACAGTGGCTGAAGGAAAAGGAGTGCAGATCATTATTTTCCCGGAAATGAGTATCACCGGATATACTTGTGGTGACCTATTTGGACAACAACTTTTGCTGGAAGAAGCAGAAATGGGGCTGATGCAAATTCTGAATAACACCCGTCAATTAGATATCATTTCTATTGTTGGCATGCCTGTCGTTGTCAATTCGACAGTAATCAATGCAGCCGTAGTGATTCAGAAAGGGAAAGTGTTGGGAGTTGCAGCCAAGACCTATCTGCCGAATTATAAAGAATTCTACGAACAACGTTGGTTCACATCAGCGCTTCAGTTGACTACAAACAACGTACGCCTGTGTGGACAAATCGTTCCCATAGGTGCAAATCTGCTTTTTGAGACTTCAGATACGACTTTTGGCATTGAGATATGCGAGGACCTTTGGTCTACTATACCTCCAAGTTCCTCATTGGCACTGCAAGGAGCAGAAATTCTGTTCAATATGTCTGCTGATAATGAAGGCATTGGAAAGAACAATTATCTTTGTTCTCTCATCAGCCAACAATCTGCACGTTGTATTGCCGGATATGTATTCTCGTCTTGTGGCTTTGGAGAATCTACTACCGATGTGGTTTTTGCCGGTAATGGGCTGATTTATGAAAACGGTTCACTGCTTGCACGCAGCGAACGTTTCAGTATGAAAGAGCAACTGATTATCAGCGAAATTGATGTGGAACGCATCCGGGCAGAACGCAGAATAAATACTACCTTCGCCGCTAATCAGGCAAATTTAGGAGACAAGAAGGCGGTTTCTATCGCAACAGAATTTGTCAACAGCAAAGAACTGACCTTAACCCGGAAGTTCAATGCCCATCCTTTCGTACCACAAGGAATTGAGCTAAATGAACATTGCGAAGAAATATTCTCTATCCAAGTGGCCGGACTAGCACAAAGATTAGTTCACACCGGAGCCAAAACAGCTGTAGTGGGTATTTCAGGCGGACTAGACTCAACATTGGCACTGCTCGTCTGCGTGAAGACCTTCGATAAACTGGGATTATCCCGGAAAGGTATTCTCGGAATCACGATGCCGGGTTTCGGAACGACTGACCGCACCTACCATAATGCGATCGATCTAATGAAATCATTAGGTATATCCATCCGTGAAATTAGTATTAAAGATGCCTGCATCCAACATTTTAAGGACATCGAACATGACATGAATGTACATGACGTTACATACGAGAATTCGCAAGCGCGCGAACGTACACAAATACTAATGGATGTGGCCAATCAGACTTGGGGAATGGTTATCGGCACAGGGGATTTATCCGAACTTGCATTGGGATGGGCTACTTACAACGGCGATCACATGTCCATGTACGGGGTAAATGCGAGTGTTCCCAAAACACTTGTGAAATATTTAGTACAATGGGTGGCAGAAAACGGTATGGACGAAAACTCGAAAGCTACTTTGCTTGATATTGTAGACACTCCTATTAGCCCGGAATTGATTCCGGCGGATGAGAACGGAGAAATTAAACAGAAAACAGAAGATTTGGTAGGTCCTTATGAACTGCACGACTTCTTCCTATATTATTTCTTACGTTTCGGCTTCCGACCTTCCAAGATATTCTATTTGGCAAAAACGACATTCAAAGATATGTATGATGAAGAAACCATCAAGAAATGGCTTTCCACTTTCTTCCGTCGTTTCTTCAATCAGCAGTTCAAACGTTCTTGCTTACCGGACGGACCTAAAGTAGGAAGTATTTCTATTAGTCCACGGGGGGATTGGAGGATGCCTAGTGATGCCAATTCAGCTATGTGGCTTAAAGAAATAGAGAATTTATAGGGAAGTACAAACATCAAACTATTCTCACTGCTATGAGAAAAAATACTCATTACTATGAGAAGATTTTCTCATTATAGTGAGAATTTTTTCTCATAGCAGTGAGAATAGTTGAGAAAATATAACGCCTCATCATAGCTTCGATACAACATTTTAGCAAGACATGTATCTGCACAAAATTACATACTAAAATCCCTCTGTACACATAACTTTTCTTCTTATTTGCTCTATATCCGCTTCTTTAATCCTCCGAATGATATTTTTATAAATACGATGAAAGCCAAAACCGCCTTCAGTCATTTCATGAATCGCGTCTTCTTTTGAAACATTCTGAAATACCACTCGATAAAGTGCGCAAACAGCTCCTGTGCGATCTGATCCGTGATGGCAATGGATAACAATCGGCGCTTTACGATTCTTTATAATACGCAATGCTTCAATCAACTGTTCTTCATTGATGGAATGAGCTTTGGTCTTTACCCGATGAAGCTTTACGTTCGTTCCTGCGGCTTCATCATCATCGCTATGTCTATTACGGAGATTGAGAGCTTCGCCAATACCATACTTTTCTAAAGCTTTAAAGTCTTCATGCGAAGGTTGCTCTGAACGATATACACCCGAATCGATCTTGTACAGATTGGTTAATTCACTATCAGGAAGAGTAATCTTCTCTACTTCCAAATTCTGACTAAAAATAGATATAGAGAAGATTACTCCCAAAAGTAGGCTCAACAGGATTCTTTTCTGCATAAGTCTATATTGTTATTATAAAAAGATCAAAGTACTCCCTTGCTGGATGGAAGTTCAAAATGATAAATATCTCTTTTGATTGCCATTTTCAAGGCACGGGCAAGGGCTTTAAAAATACCTTCTATCTTATGATGTTCATTTTGTCCTTCCGCCTTGATGTTCAGATTCATTTTTGCCGCATCACTTAGTGACTTAAAGAAATGAAGGAACATTTCCGTCGGCATCTCCCCTATCTTCTCACGCTTGAATTCGGCATCCCAAACCAGCCAGGGACGACCACCAAAGTCCAGACAAACCTGACAAAGACAATCATCCATCGGTAAAGCATAGCCATAACGTTCAATTCCACGCTTACTACCTAAAGCCTGGTAAATACATTCTCCTAATGCAATAGCAGTATCTTCGATCGTATGATGTTCGTCTACCTCCAGATCTCCTTTTACACGGATTGTCAAGTCCATACCGGAGTGTTTTCCAATCTGCTCAAGCATGTGGTCGAAAAAGCCAAGACCGGTAGAGATGTCACAAGTACCGTTTCCATTCAAGTTCAAAGCCACATCAATATCTGTTTCTTTGGTTGTACGACGTACTTCCGCTTTCCGTTCTCCGGCAAAAAGGAACTCGGCTATCTGATCCCAGTCAGTTGTTGCAAGAGCGCAGACTTCTTCCAATCCTTTTTCTTTCAGGGTTTCAGGTGAATTTTGCAGATAAATTGCCCGGCAACCCATATTTTTGGCAAGTTCCACATCCGTAGGACGGTCGCCTATAACAAAACTTCCGGCAAGATCGTATTCCGGATTATTTAGGTACTTCGTCAACATTCCGGTACGTGGTTTACGGGTGGGCGCATTATCTTCTGGGAAACTACGGTCTATCAGAATCTCATCAAAAGTAATCCCCTCTCCTTCTAATGTTTTAAGCATCAGATTATGGGCAGGCCAAAACGTTTCTTCCGGGAAAGAAGATGTACCCAATCCATCCTGATTGGTGACCATCACAAATTCAAAATCAAGTTTACTGCGGATAAAACCTAAATTACGGAATATTTTCGGATAGAATTCCAGCTTCTCCAATGAGTCGAGTTGGTAATCCACGGGAGGTTCGATCACCAACGTACCATCTCTATCTATAAATAATACTTTCTTCTTCATAAATTATCCCGGGTATTTTTTAAGGGTGGCTAATAGTGTATTATTCTCTACACGGGTACCGACAGTCACACGCAAACAGTTGCAGCAAAGCGAAATGTTATGGCGATTACGCACAATAATTCCTTCACCTACCAAATAATTGTAGATTTTCACGGCATCCGTCACTTTTGCCAAAAAGAAATTCGCATCAGACGGAAACAGTTTAATGGTACATGGAAGCTTTTCAAATTCCGCTTCCAGATAGTCACGTTCTTCCTTCAGAGTTTTCACCCAACGTTCTATCTCATAATGTTTATGCAACATGGCGATGGCTTGCTGTTGAGTCAACTGGTTGACATTATAGGGATATTTGATTTTACTAAGAATATCAATAATCTCTTTGGAAGCAAAAGCCATTCCCAAACGGATAGCAGCACATCCCCAGGCTTTGGAGAATGTCTGGAATACGACGAGATTGGGATATTTATCCAACTCTTCGAGGAAAGACGGAGCTTTAGAAAAATCATTGTAAGCCTCATCCAACATTACCAATCCTTCAAACTGACAAAGAATCTTTTCTATTTCGGAACGAAGCAAATCATTTCCTGTCGGATTATTAGGAGAGCAAAGGAAAATAAGTTTGGTATGCTCGTCGGTAGCTGCCAGCAATTTGTCAGCAGAGAACTGGAAGTCATCATCCAACAATACTTTCCGATATTCCACATCGTTCACATCGGCACAGACCTGATACATTCCATAGGTAGGATCGATAGCTACTACATTATCTTTACCCGGTTCGCAGAAAGCACGAAAGACCAAGTCGATGGCTTCATCACTGCCGTTTCCGAGAAAAATATGTTCGGGAGATACTTTCTTAATTTTCGACAACAATGTTTTCAGTTCACACTGCATAGGGTCCGGATAACGGTTGTGAGGCGTATTGTACGGATTTTCGTTTGCATCCAGGAAAACAGAAGCGGTGACTCCTTTATATTCATCACGTGCCGAAGAGTAAGGCTTTAATTTCCAGATATTCGGCCGGGTTAATTCTTGTAATGTTTTCACTTCTTTAAATTTTAAATTATGAATTTTGAATTGCTTTGAGACGAACTGTGACCGCATTTTTATGCGCATCCAAATGTTCGTTAGCCGCCATCTCCTCAATAGCAGGACCAATAGCCTTTATTCCTTCCGGGAGAATTTCCTGAAACGTAATCTTGCGGATAAAACTATCCAGACTGACGCCGCTATATGCTTTGGCATAACCGTTGGTAGGCAAGGTATGATTTGTTCCGGAAGCATAGTCACCGGCACTTTCGGGAGTTAACGATCCAAGAAAAACAGAACCGGCATTTGTTACACGCTCTGCTACTTCCATGTAGTTTTCCGTTTCTATTATTAAGTGTTCCGGCGCGTATGCGTTAGTCAGTTCCAATGCTTCATCCAAATCCTTTACTAAAATCAGTTTACTATTCTCTAATGATTTTGCAGCAATTTCACGACGGGGCAATTCGGCTAATTGACGTTCTACTTCCGCCATTACTTCTGTTTGAAGCTTCTTGGAAGTGGTAATCAATATAGCCTGACTATCTATTCCGTGTTCTGCCTGTGACAAAAGATCTGCTGCTACAAAAACCGGGTTGGCAGATGCATCAGCCAGAACTTCGACTTCAGAAGGACCGGCAGGCATATCAATAGCTACATCACGCAGGCTTACCAACTGTTTGGCAGCTGTCACATATTGATTACCTGGACCAAATATCTTATATACTTTAGGTACACTCTCCGTTCCATAGGCCATAGCGGCAATAGCCTGCACACCACCAGCCTTGAATATTTTACTGACACCTGCCAGTTGCGCAGCAAAAAGAATAGCCGGATGAATATTTCCATTCTTATCGGGAGGCGTGCAAAGTACGATTTCCTTGCATCCTGCAATTTTAGCCGGAACAGCCAACATCAATACAGTTGAGAAAAGTGGTGCTGTTCCACCCGGAATATACAATCCCACTTTTTCGATTCCTACCGATTTTTGCCAGCAAGTCACACCGTTCATTGTTTCTACCTTCTTTCCGATAAAACGTTGGGAAGCATGAAAGGTTTCAATATTTTGTTTTGCCAGGGAGATGGCTGCTTTCAGTTCATCGCTTACCAATGTTCCGGCAACCTGTATCTCTTCAGGAGTCACAGCAAGCGCAGACAAGGTGACTTTATCAAAAGTAGCTTCATATTTCAAGACGGCTTTGTCACCTTCTGCTCTTACCTTATTTATAATAGAGCGAACAGTGTCGAACAAATTTTCCGTATTCAGTGCCGGACGTTTCAAAAGTTCCGTCCACTGTTCTTTTGAGGGATATTTAATCAATCTCATGGTTACTATTTTATTAGATGCCTATATATTTATACAATCATCTTTTCAATTGGCAGTACTAAAATGCCTTCTGCTCCCAGTCCTTTCAGTTTTCCAATGATTTCCCAAAAACGTTTTTCATCAAGTACTGTATGGACAGAGCACCAGCCTTCCTGTGCTAACGGCATCACCGTAGGACTCTTCATACCCGGCAATACAGCAATGATTTCTTCCAGTTTATCTTTCGGAGCATTCATCAATACATATTTTTTATCTTCGGCTGTTTTTACTGCATTCATGCGGAACAGCAGTTCTTCGAGCACTTCTTTTTTCTCGTCGCTCATATTCTTGTTGCCAATCAGCAATGCTTCCGACTTCATTACGACTTCCACTTCTTTCAAACGGTTACTTACCAACGTAGAACCGGAGCTTACAATATCGAAAATAGCATCAGCCAATCCAATTCCCGGAGACACTTCTACGGAACCGGTAATTACATGAATTTCAGCATTTACACCATTTTTCTTCAGGAAGTTGCGAAGAATAACCGGATAAGAAGTAGCGATCTTCTTACCGTTAAACCATGACAAACCGGGATATTCAATATCTTTCGGCATAGCCAATGAAAGGCGACACTTACTGAATCCCAAACGTTTGATGATTTCCGCATCTTCTTCCTTTTCCATAAATTCATTTTCGCCAACAATTCCCAAGTCTGCCACACCGGT
>OATG01000889.1_pt1 | contig 27272 bp, 25 predicted proteins | sample 1516581 | NCBI WGS metagenome assembly OATG01 (sample SAMEA2579930, study PRJEB22360) | human gut metagenome | biome: human gut; feature: human-associated habitat; material: faeces | place: Denmark | collected 2008/2010
TAATTATTTTAGATTCTTAATATTTCCTCCTAATATCTTTGTCTTTATACTTCTGTCACTTATATCATAAAATATTATTTAAAAAATTGGTTGTAGACCCGCCATTGTTGATCAGTGATGATAAAACAAACTCTTTCAAAACAAAATATGATATAAATGTTGCAACCAATATGGGGATCAATACAACATATGCGATCATATCTTTCTTCGTATTCGGATAACTCATCATTGCAACGATCATATAGATCATACCAAGGACTCCTCCAACTACAATGATCAGAATCGCGAACTGATACATTCCTAAAAACAATCCTAAAATTCCAAGGATCCATCCTAGACTTAATCCCAAAGATCTCATTCCTGCGATCTGACAGCTTTGAAACCAATTGATATCCGCTTCTGCCACCGCTTTCATTAATCCCATGACAAGTGCTGCGATCACAAGTGATACGATGATCACGATAATTCATTTTTCTTCATTCTTTTCTCCTCTTCTCTCGTAATACCGGTCAACACCATCTGCAATTCCTTCTGCAAGCATTGATTGATAATGATTGTCCGATAACTTCTGGTCTTCCTCTGGGTTTGACATAAATCCCATCTCAACGATCGTCACTGGAATCTTACTCCAGTTGATCCCTGTCATCTCATCTGTCTGCGTTACACCGCGGTTCACTGCCCCAGTCCTTCTGCATAATGTACTTACCACACATTCTGAAAGTTCCTGACTATCTGCCGCGATCGATCTGCAATATGGATTCGATAATGTCGGACTCATTGTCAACGCCCCATTTGCAGACTGAGAATCTGCACTATTGCAATGAATCCTTAATAAAATATCTGAACCACTTTCATTTGCCATAAGAGCACGCTTTTTATTGCTGAGTGACACATCATTCGTCTCACGAATCATATATACGTCATATCCTCTCGCGATCAATGCACTTTTTAGCTTTAACGAAACTTCCAAATTCACCTGATATTCTGTTCGTTTTGTGACAACACCTTCGGTTCCTGAGGATACCATCGGTTTTGTCTTATCAGAACCAGGTCCGATCGCTTCTTTTTCACTCATCTGTTTCTTTTGGTGTCCTGCATCAATTGCGATCTTTATACGATCTTCCTGTTGTTTTGATTGTTCCTGATCAATCGTTACTTCATTCTTTTTTTGTGTTGTCTTTTGCTTGATGATCTCTGTTCTTTTTTCTGTCGTTGGTTTTGGATGATCTTCACTGATCATTTCATCATCATTGCTGCATCCAGCACAGAAAAAACAAAGGATCATACATAAGATCATGATCTTCCATATCTTTTTCATACCTTTTATCCCTCTCATTTATAATGCTGCAGTTGTTCTATGGCTCTACAACATGAAGCTCTCCTGTCACAGAATCCATCACATATCCAGATATCTTCACATCTTTTGGAATCAATGGATGTTTTCTCAACATTTCCACAGAATCTTTTACAGAACTTTCCACACAGTCAAATCCTTCCAGCCATGTATCAAAATCAATACCACAATGACGGATCAGCTCAATCTTCTCCTCATCGACTCCTCGATCCATCATATGTTTTATCATCATATCACTATTAATATGCTGTACTCCACAGTCAGTGTGTCCAATGACCATGACTTCTTCAATCCCAAGTTCAAAGATTCCGACTAAAACACTTCGTACCACACTTCCGAAGGCATGGCTTACTACCCCACCGGCATTCTTAATGATCTTCACATCTCCATTCCTGATCCCAAGGGCTGCCGGCAAAAGTTCTGTCAGTCTTGTATCCATACAAGTGATGATTGCGATTTTCTTGTCTGGATATTTGCTTGTCTTATATTGTTCATACTTCTTTTCTTCTACAAATTCTTTGTTATACTTTAAGATTTCATCTATCATAACTTCTACTCCCTACCTCAATGTAATATCTGCCGTTTTTCCCTTGCAGGCTTTTAAATAATCTTCGGTCGTAAGTTCAATCTGGATTCCATTTTTACCGCCGCTTACAATGATCTTCTCCTGTGCATTGGCGCTTTCATCAAGTACTGTTGGATAGTCTTTCTTCATTCCGATTGCTGTACATCCACCGCGGATATATCCTGTGATCTTGTTGATATCCTTGACATGGATCATCTCCACAGACTTCTCACCTGCTGCCTTTGCTGCTTTCTTAAGATCTAATTCCTGATCGATCGGAATGACAAATACAAAATACCCTCCACCTTTTCCTTCAGTCACGAGGGTTTTAAATACTCTTTCATATGGTTCATTTAACATATCTGCGATGGTAATTCCATCAATAAATTCTTTACATTCATAACGATGTACTTCAAATGGGATCTTTGCTCTCTCAAGCATCCGCATTGCATTTGTTTTTGGTTCTTTCTTTGCCATCTTATAATGTCCTCCTTACTGATCGTTTTATCTGGCAAAATTTACTTTTGACACTCTCATCATATTTCACCTTGCAAATACTCCATAGATCAAAGAAACATAACATGCAAAATCTCCGATTCTTTTTCTTTGATATCCAAGTTCTTCTCTCCATTTTGCTTCTTTGCCATGCTCTTTTGTATATGCTGCCAATTCATCTAAAGAATGGATCACGCTATCGTGCATCACTGTCCTGTCATCATTGCTTCTGTCTGTCTTCGGTGTGATCTTCCAATGTGCGCGGAGGCTTCCATAATCGATCATACAATGAAGTGCATGATCCCATAACTTGTCATAGATCTCATCTTCTTCAAGATTCTCTTCTAACAGTTCTTCATAAACCTTCATCGCCTGCTCAAATTCAAGATCATCTGGCATTTTTAGATAATTCTCATATATAAAATCTTTCTGCATAGCGGCCTCCTTTATTTCTTTGGCATACATTTTTACACTACTTGTGCACATTATATCATATTTTCTCATATAGTGAGAGTAAAAGATCTTCCGAGGATATTTTTATGCCAGAAATACAAACTAACAATCTTGTCGATCATGGACAGTTAAAAATACAGGTAACTTCAGGACAAAGATCCGTCCCGATCCCTAACGCTACGATCGAGATTTCTTATACTGGTGATCCTGATTCTGTTCTTGAGACTGTATCTACTGATGAAAATGGGCAGACACCTGTCGTTGACCTCCCTGCTCCTCCCGTGGAATACAGCATGTCTCCGAGTGAAAATCAGCCTTATTCTGAATATAATCTAAAAATACATTCTGATGAATATAAACCTGTCACGATCTCAGGTGCACAGATTCTTTCTGGTGTGGAAGGCCTGCAGCCTGTTTCCATGATTCCTGAAGAAACCCACACTCCAACAGAAGAACACCCGATCGTGATCGGTCCGCATACATTATGGGGTAATTATCCTCCCAAGATTGCGGAATCTGAGATCAAGCCAGTCAACGAAAGCGGTGAGATCGTTTTAAGCAGGGTGGTGATTCCTGAATATATTATTGTTCATGATGGTCCTGTCGGTGATAAAACTGCGCAAAATTATTATGTCCGCTACAAAGATTACATCAAAAATGTTGCCGCCTGTGAGATTTATTCCACTTGGCCAAGGGCAACGCTTGAAGCAAATATTCTTGCGATCATGTCATTTACTTTGAATCGTGTGTATACAGAATGGTATAGAAATAAAGGGCATGATTTTACGATCACATCTTCTACAGCTTATGATCATAAATTCATTCCTGGAAAGACAACTTATAATTCTATTAATACGATCGTTGATGAGATTTTTGCGGATTATCTGTCACGTCCAAATGTGAGACAGCCGATCCTTACGCAGTATTGTGATGGGAAGAAGGTGTCTTGTCCCGAATGGATGACACAGTGGGGCTCTAAATACTTAGGTGATCAGGGATATGCTCCGATTGAAATCCTGAGATATTATTATGGAGAGAGTATGTACATCAATACCGCAGAACAGATTTCAGGAATTCCTTCTTCCTGGCCGGGATATGATCTGACGATCGGCAGCAGAGGAGATAAGGTTCGACAAATACAACAACAATTGAATCGTATTGCTAAAGATTATCCTTCTCTGCCTACGATCGCTGTGGATGGTGTTTATGGAGAATCTACTGCGAATGCTGTTCGGAAATTCCAGAATATTTTTGGACTGCCACAGACTGGGATTGTTGATTACCCTACTTGGTATAAGCTCAGTGAGATCTATGTTGGAGTTAGCCGGATTGCGGAGTTGAATTGAAATCTTAGATACACCAAAAGCCCCACAAAGTTCATCCTTGTGGAGCTTTTTTTCATTTCTTATTCTATTTACTCTTCACCAAACACCGCTTTTTATAAAAAGCAATTCCATAACACAATACTTCCTCATAAGCATCTTCAAACTCTTTTGCATACATCTTTGTGTTGATCTGATCTAACGCCTTTTGACAGTCTTTTTCCAAATCTTCTAATTTCCTTGAATACTTTGCTTCAAATACTGCAACTTGTCCTGTTACATCATTGTAGATTACAATATCACTTCGTCCTTCTCCATGCTCTCTATTCGACTCTACACTATAACCTGCTCCTGCAAAGATTCCTGCAAGAAATGCATGATAGAAATTTTCTCGGTAATCATAATAACTGATCGTCATTCGCAGTAATGTGCTGATTTCTTTTGTTGCCTTATCCGCATCTTTGTTCCACACTGCATCAAATAAATCTTTCCGATTCGTAACTCTTGCACTGTCTTCAAACCATTTTCTTACGGTTGATTCGAAAATTTCTTTTACTTCTTTGTTTGGAATTCTTAATTCTATCTGACCATCCTTATCACGTTCTCCGACTTTTGTAAGATATCCAGTAAGATAGAGAATACTCCATACGTTATCTTCTGATGAATGTAGATAATCATATGTGAGGTCTTCTTCTATTTTCTGGCAGATGCTTCCACCTGCGATCAACACTTCCAGTTTTTTTCGTATAGCAGCTCCCGTATAATCAATAAATGAACGGATGATCGCATTATCACTGGTATTCTTCCAGTAACTGACTGGTCTTGCATTCAGATCATTTTGAAGATCTCTTAGATAATTCATGACATCCCATGGACAATAAACTTCAAACTCTCCAAAATTATACCCATCATACCATTCTTTAATCAGATCCGCTTTCTCTTCAATCTCCGCATCTGCTAAAAGCTTATCTACATCCTGTTGTGTAAATCCGTAATATTCATTGTATCTTGTGGATGAAATCGTATCTGATACAAAGTTATTTGTTCCAGTGAAAATACTTTCTTTGGCAATCTTTAGGCATCCTGTGATGACTGCAAACTTTAATGAGGAATTATCTTTTAAGGCTGTACTAAGCAAACCTTTCATAATTTCTAACATCTCTTTGTAGTAACCATTACTACTGGCTTTTGCAATTGGAACATCATATTCATCAATTAAAAGGATCACTGGCTTTTTATAATAACTTTTCAGCATATTGGTAATTCTTAATATACAACTTTGAATTTCCATCATACTTGCACTACAAGTCTTTAATTTTTGAAATACCAGTTTATCCCCTTCATCTATCTCATCACTATCCAACAAGTATACATGTTGTTTACATGCTTCAGATATAATAAATTTCAAAAAATTAAACGCATTCTCAAATGTAGTTCCATCTACATCCTTAAAAGACAAAAATAATGTCGGATACTGATTCATCCATTTCTCACAAATCTTGACCTCATCAGATATCTCAAGTCCTTTAAACAAATGTCTGCTATCTTTCCTGATATCCAAAAAACTGTTCAACATATTCATCGCCATTGTTTTTCCAAACCGTCTAGGTCGCGTGATCAACGTTACCTGATCCATCTCACCCTGTAACAACGTCTTGATCAATCCGGTCTTATCCACATAATAATAATTCAACTCTCGAATTCTCTCAAAATCCGAAATCCCAACAGGAATATTTAGATTCTTCATCTCTTCCTACTGCCTCCTTTCTTTTATTAATTATATATTGATAAACATATATTCGCAGTTCAATTATGTTAAATCTTTAAACCAATACATGTTATAGCCAACAACCTTCCAGAATCAATAGTTGATCATTTCTATTTATTCACTTCGAAATGCTGATAATCCTTAGAGCTTCTCCACTCACCACCCCAGCTGAATCCATATTTCTTAAAGATCTTATAAGCTGTGTCATTCTTATGGATCATATATCTTTTATATTTTCCTTTACATTTTGACGTCTTTCTCTGTTTATACACCTTACCATTTGCCGGTGATACCTTATTTCCTTTGACCCACGGATTGATCCTTGGATTGATATCGATAGCCATTCCATAAGAATGGTTGGAAAGTTTTGTCGTTCCACTGATCACACGATAATTAAACGCAGAGGTATTATTTGCAGCCATAGACTTCTCATCATTCGCACCATAATCATCAATCAGTCTCATTCTCTCAATTCTGTACCTCTTCTGATAAAGAGCATAAAAGACCTTGACCGTTTTCTTCGCGATCTTCTTGTTAACGATCAACTCACCCTCTTTTACCTTCCCATCAAAACCATAATGAAGAACCTGTACATATCTTAAATCAGACAACTTAACATTCTTATTCTTTCGATAAGATTTTCCCGTGATCCTCTTTTCAATATTCGGAGAAATCTTCTCATAAGTAAAGCCTTTTTTATAAGTATATTTCGAAGCTGCATTCGCAGATTTTCTCTGTAAACAAACTGGAATCACAGCAACTGTAAATGCTGTCAATGCAAGTATCGTAGTTAATTTCAATTTTGATCGATTCATTTATTCTCATCCTTTCCAAAACTTCAATCATTTATCTTAATCGGTTTCATTATAACATATATTCCAAAGCCCCACACTCCATACCTTGCTTCTGCTAATAACCTACAGCTAAAATATTTTAAATATCAACTGCCCCGGGACCGTATGAACACGTCTGCACTTAGCGAATGGATGATCGTAAGATCATTCATGAGCTTAGTACAGCTACGTGAGAATGCGAATGGGTCCCGGGGCAGTTGATATTTAAAATATTCATTGAAAGAGTGAATTATTTTTGATATACAAGAAATTGATATTCAATATCAAAGTAAGTCTCTTCTTCACTCTCTTTCACAAGTTTCCACTCTGGCATCTCATCCAGATCTGGAAAATAAGTATCTGCATCATATGCAAAGTCTGTTCTTGTAACATAAGCTGTATCACAATAAGGAAGCATCATGCGGTAAATGCTTTCTCCACCGATGATAAAAATATCTTCGTCCTTATATTCTTCCAGCTCATCTAACAATTCTTCTTTACTTCCAACTACGATCGCTCCTTTTGCATCGTAGTCTTTATCATGCGTTAATACAATATTCGTTCTCTTTGGAAGCGGCATTCCATTTGGAAAGCTTTCTAATGTTTTTCTTCCCATGACAACGACTTTTCCTGTTGTCATCTGACGAAACATCTTCATATCATTTGGAATATGGACTAAAAGTTCATTGTTCTTTCCAATTCCCCAGTTCTTATCTGCATTTACAATAAGATTCATCTTACCTTCTCCTTCTTATATTGCGATCGGAATATCTTTGATCTGTTCTCCTGCCTGATAGTCTTCGATTTTAAAGTCATCTGTTGTGAATTCATAGAAATCTTTGACTTCTGGATTAAGCGTTACTTTCGGTGCAGGATATGTCTCTCGTTTGATCATCTCTTTGATGATTGGAATATGGCGATCATAAATATGTGCATCTGCGATCACATGAACTAACTCTCCTGGTTCCATATCACATACTTGTGCCATCATATAAACTAATGCTGCATACTGTACAACATTCCAGTTATTTGCTGCTAAAATATCCTGAGAACGCTGGTTCAAGATTGCATTCAATGTGAGCTTATCATGTCCTGGTTTCTTTGTTACATTAAATGTCACACTATACGCACATGGATAAAGATTCATCTCATGAAGATCTTGGTGGACATAAATATTTGTCATGATCCTTCTACTGTATGGGTTGTGTTTCAGATCATAGATCACACGATCTACCTGATCCATCATTCCTTCTTTGTATTGGTGCTTTACACCCATCTGATATCCATAAGCCTTTCCGATTGAACCATCTTCATCTGCCCATTCATCCCAGATATGACTCTTCAGATCATTTACATTATTTGATTTCTTCTGCCAAATCCATAATAATTCATCAATAGCTGACTTAATATATGTCTTTCTTAAAGTCAATGCTGGAAATTCTTTGGACAGATCGTAACGATTTACAACACCAAACTGTTTGATCGTATAGGCAGACTCTCCATCTGGCCAGTGCGGACGGACTTTCTCTCCCTCTGTACTAGTTCCATTCTCTAAAATATCTTCGCACATAGATATAAATACCTGATCTGCATAACTCATTCTTTCTTCTTCTCCTTTTCTTCTTCCTCACTGTTGATCGTAAGCATCTCAAATCTTCGTTTAAAAAATGCAATCTTACGGTCAAACACTCCTAATCGGTATAAATTGATCACAAACATTCCAAGGATCAGGGCTAATAACATTCCTCCTAATCCTCCGAATTTCAGACCAACGTAGATCAAAAAGATCGTTGTCAGTGCTGAGATTCCCATACTGTCTCCCATCATTTTTGGCTGTAAGACCTGTTTCAATACCAGACAGATCGCATAAATGATCAGTAAGATAACTGCTGTTTTGATATCTCCTGTGATCAGCTTAAATATTGCCCATGGAATGATCACAGTCCCTGTTCCAAGGATTGGAAATATATCGACAATTCCTACTAATACCGAATAGATAAAAGAATGTCCAATCCCTGCAATAAAAAATCCGATCCAAAGGATCGCTATGATCACTATCATGATCTTTAACTGCGCAAGGCAGTAACTTACTAAGACTCCAACTGAGTTCTTCATAAATACATTGATCTTATGCTTCACAAATCCTGGAATACATTTTTCATACCATGCTATGAGTTTTTCCCGTTCCAGTGAAAACATATAAGCTGCAAATAACATAACAACAAGCCCTAACAGACCGCTTGTCACACCCTTTGCAACACCACCTGCATGTGCTACCCCATAATCTCCTGCAGAAGATGCCGCTTTCTTGAAAAGCTCTCCGATCGATCCGCTCCACTGATCAAACTGTTTTCCAAAAGATGGTGGAAGAATACTTAAAAATTGCTCTATCTTCTTCTGAAAGATCATTCCTTGTCTCATGATCTCATGACGGATATCTGGTGCATCCTGTATAAATCCGATGACCTGCAGTGCGATACCTCTGACTGCAAAATAAAGAACCACTATAATTCCTGTGATAACTGCCGCGATCAAGATCGCAGAACCGAACTTCTTCGGTAATTTTACCTTCTTCTCCAGATATTCGATCACTGGGTGGGCCATCATTGAAATAATCCATCCTGCTACAAATGGCCATAAAAATACGATTGATTTTGGTAATACAAAGATCAAAAGCAATGCACCTGCTAATATGACCAACAGTTCCATGATAATATCCAGATAAATTTCCCAACGTTTCATAATTTTTTCACTCCCTGATGTAATTAGTATATTCTTGAATTTTCATACCATTTTCCATCTCTTAATGAACTATTATACGTTACAAATTATTACTTGGCAATTCTAATCTCATCTTTCTCTCTGTCGTAATGATATATGTGATCTGATAAAACTTCTTCCTGATCCACAACCATACGGTTTGTCTCTCTAACCATTTCTCGTAGTTCCTCTGAACTTTGCACATATTCATCATCCAGTAAAAGGATCACTTCATGAATACTGCTTGGAAGAATATAAAGATCATATCCCATATAATTCGCGAAATCTCTCAGTGGATCTTTATAAAGCATGACGGATGCTCCATTCATATAATCTCCATTTGATAATACAAACAATGGAATCTCCATATCCGTGATCTTTACTGGTATCACAGACTGAATCTTGCGCATCACTGGTGGGAAGATCTTCTCCGTGTTCTCCTTTGCATCCTTCATCATCTGTTCCTTTGTCACACCCCATAACAGCAACTCTTTGTTCCTCACTAATGCACTCGCCATCCCGTCATGATTCCGGTATGCTGCCCAACGATATGTAACTGCCAGATCTAAGAACCGCTCGTATGGTGTATACTTTAACATCTCTTTATTCTTCTCATAATTAACCACACGATAAAACAGATTCTTCTTAATATGCTCATAATCTGAAACTTTATCCTCATCCAGATAAAATCCAACCTGATGTCCTCGATAAATTCTGGCGATATCTTTCATCGTATCTGATAATTCCTGTCCCCTTAAATAATTTCGATAAAATATCTCCAAATACAACACTGGTACCAGATAATTCTTGGTCTCTCCGATCGACAACCTCATCATCGATATCTGATTATTCCTCTTAACCCTCTGCACCATAACTTTCTTTCCTTCCATCTCTGGAAGATAGTTTAAAATATTCGCTTCTACATACTGATAAAATTCTTTCTCATTCAACATGGTCTTCTCCTTTTCTGTGGATGAAAACGCATGCCATAACCCCATTTTATTTGTTTCCCTCACTTGTCTTCATATGTAAATAATTTCCATATCATCATACAATATTTTCCAGTTGATTGCAATAAAAAAAGAAATTTATTTTTCAAAATTTCTTTTTTTATTCAATCTCTATTTTGTTGCTGTAAATTCTTTTAAGAAATCAAGTAATGTTTCCATTTCATCTCTCGTACCGATCGTAATCCTTAAATAATTATTGATTCTTGGCTGATCAAAATAACGGACATAAATCTTTGCTTTCTTCGCTGCTTCAAAAATCTCTTTGGCAGGTACGCTTTCATGTGTCGCAAAGATAAAGTTTGCTTTGGAATCTGCAAAACTAAATCCGATCTTTCTCATCTCAATCTGGAACCATTCTCTTGTATCAATGATCTTATTTCTTGTCTCCTGGAAATATTCTTCATCTTCTAAGACAGCTGTTCCAAGAACAATGGATGGCTCATTCATCGTATAAGAGTTGTAGGAATATTTCACATCATTCATTGCCTTGATCAGTTCCTTGTTACCGATCGCATATCCGATACGAAGTCCTGCTAAAGATCTTGATTTGGAATATGTCTGAACGACTAAAACGTTATCATATTTTCTTGTCAGTTCTTTCGCTGTATCGCCGCCAAAATCAATATAGGCTTCATCAACGATCACAACAACATCCTGATTGTGTTGGATGATATCTTCCACAACCTCTAAAGATAAAAATGCGCCTGTTGGTGCATTAGGATTTGGGAATACCACCCCGCCATTTTCAGCGTAATAATCTTCTTTCTGAATCTCAAATGCATCATTGACTACTTTCTTCTCGTATGGTATTCCGAATAATTCTGCCCATACAGGATAGAAGGAATATGTGATATCTGGGAAGAAGATTGGTTTCTTACCGTTAAAAAATGTCATAAATGCAACGGCAAGCACATCATCAGATCCAACTCCGACAAATACTTCTTCTTTATCAAATCCATGATAAGAAGCGATCGCTTCTACCAATTTAGTTGCTGCAGGATCAGGATATTTGCGCAGATTCTTGATCCCACTCATCGCTTCCTTGATCTTATCGGATGGCGGATAAGGGTTTTCATTTGTATTTAACTTGATCACACCTTCTTCTTTTGGCTGTTCACCCGGTGTGTAAGGTTCTACTTTTCGTACATTGTCTCTCCAGCTGTTCATTGAAAGTCTCCTTTATCTATATTGGCTTATTTGCGATAGTCATCGATCAGTTTCTTAAATAATGGAAGAGCTTTTTCGATACGTTCTGTTGGTACACAGTAAGAAATACGCACATATCCTGGGCATCCAAAGCTGTCCCCAGGTACGATCAACAGATCATATTCTTTCGCCTTCTCGCAAAATGCATTAGCATCTTCTTCTAATGCTTTCGGGAATAAATAGAAAGCTCCACCTGGTTCTACACATTCATATCCCATATCCACTAATGCATTATAGAATAAATCTTTGTTCTTCTGATAGATTGAAAGGTCAGAAGTTAAATCTACACATTCTCCAACAACTTTCTGATATAAGGTTGGCACACAGACATAAGAAAGTAAACGTGCAGATGCGATAAACGCTGGCAGTAACTGTTCAAAATCTTCTGCTTCATTTGGTGCTACGATATAACCGATACGTTCTCCCGGCAGTGATAAGGATTTACTAAAAGAATATGCTACTAATGTATTGTTATAAAAATGTGGAACATATGGCACTTCAAATCCATCATACGCGATCTCTCTGTATGGTTCATCGGAAATGATGTAAATGCTGTGTCCATATTCTTTTTGTTTCTTCTCTAATAATGCAGCTAATTTCTCAATCGTCTCTCTGGAATAAACAACTCCGGATGGGTTGTTTGGAGAGTTGATCAAGATTGCTTTGGTATGCTCACTGATCGTTTCTTCTAATTCTTCGAAATTAATCTGGAATGCTCTGGTATCTGCAGAAATGACCTTTAATCTGCATCCTGCTCCCTGTGCATATACTGCATATTCTGGGAAATGTGGTGCGAATGTGATAACTTCATCTTCTGGCCCATCAACTAATGTCTTAAAGCAAATACCAAGGGCTGCTGCCGCTCCGATCGTCATAAAAATATTCGCTGCTGTATAATTTGTATCAAATCTTTTATTTAAAGACTTGGCAATGTTTTCTCTTACTTCCAATACTCCAGCATTGCTTGTATATCCATGAATATCCACTGGATCTGCTGTTTTTAACAGGCGAAGTGCTGTCTCATCAATTTCTTTTGGTGCTGGAACACTTGGATTCCCGATACTGAAATCAAATACATTTTCTGCTCCGACTTCTTTTGCTCTCTTCATTCCATATTCGAAAATATCACGGATAATAGAATGCTGTTTCGATAATTCTACTACTTCTTTTGATAACATGATCTGTCTCTTCCTTTCTTTGCCATTAGTTTTATTTTACAAAAAAATGCAGAAAATTACAACAACCCTCGCTGATTGCTGTAATTTTCACGTAATATCATTTGACGATCATTTTATTCATCTAATGCATCTCTTAAGCTCTTTGTAAACTCATAAACCTTTTCAGGACTTTCTTTACCATATTGACTGATCAATTTGACAATCGCACTTCCGACAATGACACCATCACAGTATGTACTCATTTTCTTTGCCTGTTCTGGTCCTGAAATACCAAATCCCACTGCACAAGGAATTGTTGCATTCTTCTTGATCACACCGAAGAATTCATCAAAATCTGTTGTAAATTCACTTCTTGTTCCTGTAACTCCGATGGAGGATACACAGTATAAGAATCCTTCTGCTTCTTTTGCGATCATTGCGATACGGTCATGAGATGTCGGTGTTACAAGACTGATATTGTCAACCCCGTGAGCTGTTGCCACGCCCTGAATCTCGTCTTTTTCTTCGTATGGCATATCAGGCACGATGACGCCCTGAATCCCACATTTATTACAAAGATCAAAGAATCTTTCGGTTCCAAAACGATAGATCGTATTGAGATACATCATCATGACAAATGGTGTTTCTTTGATCTCTTCTCTTAATTCTTTTACCATCTGAAAGATTCCCTTTAGTGTTGTACCACCTGCAAGTGAATGCTGGCTGGCTTCCTGAATGACAACACCCTCAGCGATCGGATCTGAGAATGGAATACCGATCTCGATCACATCTGCTCCTGCTTTTACCATAGCTCTGATATTTTCTTTTGTTGTTTCGTACCCATAATCTCCAGATACGATGTAAGTTACTAATGCTTTTTGCCCATTCTTTTTTCTATTCTCAAATGTTTCTCTAATTTTCATCTAACTGCACTCCTCTATATCTTGCTACCTGATAAACGTCTTTGTCTCCACGACCGGACAGACAGATAACGACTGACTGGTCTTTACTCATTGTTGGGACGATTTCCATTGCTGCTGCAACTGCATGAGATGATTCGATCGCAGGGATCACTCCTTCTGTTTTGGATAAATATTCAAAGGCTTTGACTGCCTGTTCATCTGTGATACTCATATATTCTGCTCTTCCGATTTCATGAAGATGTGCATGTTCTGGTCCGATTCCCGGATAATCAAGTCCTGCTGAAATAGAGTATACAGGATCGATCTGGCCTTCTTCGTTCTGTAAGAACAAACTCTTCATTCCATGAAAAATACCTTTACTTCCTTTTGCGATCGTTGCTGCATGATCTAACGTATCAATCCCTCTTCCAGCTGCTTCTGCCCCGATCAGTCTGACACTTTCATCTGGGATAAAGTCATAAAACATTCCCATTGCATTCGATCCGCCTCCTACACAAGCAAATACAGCATCCGGAAGTTTTCCTTCGATTTCTTTCATCTGTTCTTTTGTCTCTTCTCCGATGATCTTCTGGAAATCACGAACCATCGTTGGATATGGATGAGGTCCCATAACAGAACCGATGCAGTAAAATGTTGTCTCAATATTTGTAGCCCAGTCTCTCATTGCCTCGTTAATAGCATCTTTTAAAGTTCTTGTTCCACTCTCTACAGCATGAACTTTCGCTCCAAGAAGTTCCATACGGTATGCATTCAGACTCTGGCGTTCCACGTCTTCTGCTCCCATATATACAACACATTCCATGTCAAATAATGCTGCAACAGTCGCTGTAGCAACTCCGTGCTGTCCTGCACCTGTCTCTGCGATGATTCTTTTTTTCCCCATTCTCTTTGCAAGTAAGATCTGACCTAATACATTGTTGATCTTATGGGCACCTGTATGGTTCAAATCTTCTCGTTTTAAATATACTTTTGCCCCTCCAAGATCTTTTGTCATCTTCTCTGCGTAGTATAAAAGAGATGGACGGTTTGCGTAATCTCTGTATAACTGACGTAATTGGGCTAAGAATTCTGGGTCATTTTTGTATGTTTCATAAGCCTCATTTAACTCGTTTACCGCGTTCATTACAATTTCTGGTACATACTGTCCACCGTACTCTCCAAATCTTCCTATTTTATTCATGTCTTCCTCCTGTTATCTGCATGATTTCTTTCATTTTTTTCAAATCTTTGTATCCATCCGTTTCGATTCCACTGGAAATGTCGATCCCGTATGGATGAACTTTTTTTGTGATTTCTTTTATATTTTTACTGTAAAGCCCGCCTGCAATGAAAAATGGTTTTCTGATTCCTTCTTTTGGAATCAGGTCGTAATTCATTACTTTTCCGGTACCTCCATACATATCTTTTTCTTCTGTAAATGTATCCAGTAACAGTTTATCAACTGGAAGCTGTTGGGCTTCCTTGATGTCTTTTGTATCTTTCACTCTGACCGCTTTCCAGATTTCTTTATCTGTCTGCTGTCTTAACTGTTCAATATAAATAACATCTTCATCGCCATGTAACTGGATCACGTCTAATGGAACTTCATTGGCGATTTCTGTAACTTTCTCAATTGTTTCATTGACGAATACTCCGACACTTAAGATCTTTTGATCTAAGTTTTGATCAAGTTCCCTTGCCTGCTGGCCTGTGACATAACGCTTGCTTTTTGAAAAGAAAATATATCCAATTGCATCTGGTTTTACTTCATTTGCATATGCGATATCTTCTTTTCTGCGCATGCCGCACATCTTCACTTTCAGACTTTGTTCTTTGATCTGATTTTGTATCATAGGCAGCTCCGTAACTGTTTCATTGTTTCTTTGATGTTATCGGATCTCATAAATGTTTCACCGATCAAAACTGCATCGGCTCCTTGCTCTTTGACATTTTTCATATCATTTTCATCCTTCATTCCACTTTCGGAAACTAATACTGCTTCGTATGGAATAAGTGGAGCAAGTTTACTTGTTGTATTTAGATCAACATCAAATGTTTTTAAATTTCGATTATTGATTCCGATAATATCGCATCCACATGCAACGACTTTCTTTAATTCTTTTTCGTTATGAACTTCTACCAGACAATCAATCTCTAAGCTTTTTGCCAGATCATAAAATTCCTTTATCTTTTCTTCAGAAAGAATTGCTGCGATCAGAAGGATTGCATCGGCTCCTAAGACTTTTGCTTCATAAATCTGATATTCATCGAAAATAAAATCTTTTCTTAACATTGGGATATCTACCTTAGCTCTGATATCCGCAAAATATTTGCTGCCACCTTTAAAATAATGTTCTTCAGTCAAGCAGGAAATGGCTGCTGCCCCTGCATCTTCATAGGCAATGGCTATCTCTACTGGGCGAAAATCTTCTTCGATCACACCTTTGGATGGAGACGCTTTTTTAACTTCTGAGATCACGGATAATCCAGATTTCTTTAAGGCCTCTTTAAATCCATGATTTTTATTCTTAGAATTTAATGCCATCTCTTTCATATCCTGCGGCTCGATATTGTCTTTTTCTCTTTGTAATTGTTCTTTTCTTTTTTCTACGATATCATCTAAGATCATGTTCCACCTCATTTATTTTACATTTGTGTATGCAATAAACTGTTCTAATTTCTCATTTGCCTTTCCAGAATCGATCATCTCGGCTGCCAGTTTCACTCCATCTTTGATCGTCTCTGCTTTTCCGATCGTATAAAGGGCTGCTCCTGCATTTAATAAAACGATGTCTCGTTTTGCTCCCTGTTCTTTTCCAGTTAGGATATCTTTTGTAATGATCGCATTTTCATCTGCTGTTCCACCAACAATATCTTCTTTCTTGGCAAGTGTTAATCCTAATTCTTCTGGATCGATCGTATATTCTTTGATCTCATCTCCATTAATCTCACAGACACTTGTTGTGGATGAGATTGAGATTTCATCTAATCCGTCATCTCCATATACGATCAGGGCTCTTTTAACTCCAAGATTCTTCATAACATCTGCCATCGGACGAACCAGCTCTTTTTCATAAACACCGAGAACGATGTAGTTTGTCATTGCTGGGTTTGCTAAAGGTCCTAAGACATTAAATACAGATCTTACCCCAAGCTGTGCTCTGACTGGTCCGGCATATTTCATAGACCCGTGATGTGTCTGCGCAAATAAGAAGGCTGCTCCAACCTCATCCAAACATTTCTTGCTTTCTTCTGGTGTTAATCCGATTTTTGCTCCTAATGCTTCTAGGACATCGGCTGCCCCGCTCTTTGAGGATACACTTCTATTTCCATGTTTCGCAACTTTTGCTCCTGCTGCTGCAATGACAAATGCAGATGTTGTGGAAATATTAAAGCTGTTTGCAAGGTCTCCTCCAGTTCCTACGATATCGATCGCTTCTGTTTCTTCTGGCACGATCGCTGCTTTTGCTCTCATCACTTTGGCAAATCCTGTGATCTCTTCTGGTGTTTCATGATTCATACGAAGACCCGTCAGGAAACTTCCCATCTGAGCATCTGTCGCATTTCCAGACATGATGCAGTCCATGGCCTTATAAGCTTCTTCTTCTGTCAAATGATTTCCTTCCACGATCTTTGTTAAAAATGGTTTTAATGTTTCCTGATTGACTGCGCTCATAGTTTCCTCCTTTTTAGAATCTCCAAGTCTGATTCCTGCGATGTTTGTTAAAAAGTTTTCTAAGATCCTCATTCCCATTTCAGTTAAGATCGATTCTGGATGGAACTGAATTCCATAGACTGCATATTCTTTATGACATACTGCCATGATCTGTCCTTTTTCATCTCTTCCAATAACTTTTAAATCTTCTGGAAATGTCTCATCGTCGATGATCAGTGAATGATATCTTGCTGCATATATTTTATCTTCTAATCCTTCAAATAAAGGATTCTTGTTATTGATTGTGATCTCACTCATTTTTCCATGCATCAATTCTTTTGCTGGAACGACTTTTCCGCCATATACTTCTCCGATCGCCTGATGTCCCAGACAGATTCCCAAGACTGGAATTTCTTTTCCGAATGTTTTAATTGCTTCTTTTGAAATTCCTGCACTGTCTGGATATCCAGGTCCTGGTGAGATAACAAGTGCTTCTAGATTTTGTAAGTTTCTGATCTCATCAATCGTTATTTCATCGTTTCTTACAACCTGAATCTGTGGATACAAAGATCCAATGTACTGATATACGTTATAGGTAAATGAATCGTAATTATCTATCATTAAAATCATAACCTTGCTGCCTCCTTCACTGCATTTACAACGGCTAATGCTTTATTCTTTGTCTCCATAAATTCTTTCTCTGGAACAGAGTCATTGACGATTCCTGCTCCTGCCTGCACATATCCTTTTCCATCTTTAAATACGACGGTCCGGATTGCAATACAGGTATCAATATTTCCATCAAATCCAAGATATCCAACGGTTCCACCGTAAACACCTCGTTTTTTATTTTCCAGCTCATCAATGATCTCCATGGCCCTTACTTTTGGTGCTCCGGATAATGTTCCTGCCGGAAGAACACTCATCAGTGCGTTGATCGGATTTTCATCATCTCTTAATTCTCCCTGTACATCACTAACTAAATGTGTGACTTTGGAATATTTTTCAACGGTCATAAAGTTTTTTACTTCTACAGTTCCAAACTTACTGACTTTTCCGACATCATTTCTTCCAAGATCGACTAACATCGTATGTTCTGCTCTTTCCTTTGGATCATTGACTAACTGTCTTACCAACATATCATCTTCTTCTTTTGTCTTTCCTCTTGGAACCGTTCCTGCGATCGGTTTGGTTGCTACAATTCCATTTAAGACACTGACTAACTTCTCTGGTGAAGCTCCAACCACCTGATAGTCAATGAAATCAAAGAAGTAAAGGTATGGAGATGGGTTTAATGTTCTTAAGCATCGATAGACATCAAATGGATCAACATCTGTCTCTACCTCAAATCTCTGGGATAAGACCACCTGGAAAATGTCACCGTCTTTGATATATTCTTTAGCTTTCTTTACGTTCGCTTCATATTGTTCTTTTGTAAGATTCGATGTTACTTCTGTCTTCACAGGTGTAAATCTATCTTTGGAAAGTGATACCGGACGTTCCATCTTGTGAAGGATCAATTCTGCTTTATCTTCTAATTCTTCATATTTTTGTTTGATATTATCACCTTTGTGGATGTTCTGGATGATCACAGCTTTGTTTGCTAAATGATCGAATGCGATGATCTCATCGTACATGCATAAGTGGCATTCTGGCATCTTCAGATCATCTTCTGGTACATTTGTTAATTTCTTTTCCACCTGACGGATCATGTCATATCCAAAATATCCGATCAATCCTCCAGTTAATTTTGGATAATCTTCCATAACTGGAGATTTATATTTCTCGATTAGATCACTTAGGTAACTCATCTTGAATTCTTCTTCCTGCTTTACTCCATCGACTTCTAATTCTTTTCCTGAAATCTTGATCTCTGACTTAGGATTGATCCCGATAAAGGAATATCTTCCCCACTGATCTTTATTTTCCACACTCTCAAGCATGAAACATGGCGTTCCTTCTTTTCTCAGTGCCTGGAACATACGGATCGGTGTCATATAATCTGCCAGTACTTCGTAAAATACAGGTACCATCTGATATTCTTTTAATAGTTCTTCAACTTTGTTTAATGTCGGATATAACATATCTGCCTCCTGATCAAAATTTATCGCCGTGGTTTTATTTTTCATAGTTTGTATATCTGTATACTATGATTTATAGATAGGACCGTTTTGCATAAGCAGTACATTTTCTTTTATTTATGAAATAAAAAAGGCCCATCGTTCCTACTATTAGGGACGATAGACCGTGGTGCCACCCATATTCAAGAAATATCTTCTGATCTTCTCTTCTTGTTAAAATATCTTAGAAAATATCTCTCCTCACTTAAGATACTCCGCTTTGTTCGATAATAAAAAGCTTTTATATCTTGTTCCCGTAACGTGGGATAACGGCGACAGTTACTAAGTTTCATAAACAGTTCTCTGTGCTCCTCACAAATCCATTCGCTTATCACATATCTATGACCTTCCAGCAACCGGTCACTCTCTGTAAGACTGTTTGATGAGCTACTTACTTTTGTTCATCGGATTTATCACTTTAACTTGTTAAATATTTGTTTATATTATATGAGTCGATTTTTTATTTGTCAAGAATTTTCTGATTATAATTTTTGATTTGTTGAAAATTCGCATATTTTATTTTTCTATTTTAACATTTTATAAATCTCTTCTTTATCAGCTTCTGGATGCTCTTTGATTGCTTTTTTAATTCTTCATTCTATGAAAACTTAGCAATTAATCCCTCATATACCATAAACTGTTCCATAGATGAAAATTTCACATGATCTACTATAAATTTAGATTCATACCAATTGCTTAACTGACTTCTCCTCATCTGGATTATGAAAACATATAATCTCCATTATATTTCTCCAACTTTCTGAACCGCTAAATCCAAATCCAGATCATGCCATCCGTAATATGATTTTTTTAGAAAATCTACATTAATTTTCTGATTTACTTCTGCACTTGGTATATTGTAATACCATTGATAATATGCATAGAATTCTCCAATCCAATTTGGTATAAAACCTTCCATTACTTTTCCTTGCTTCAAAGAATAATGCTCTGTTTCTTTAAAATATTCCCATAATTCTTTGGCATCCATTGTATTTACATAGGCTTTTGCTTGATCTATGCTTTGTCTTGTTTTACTTGTCATATATGCGTTGATAAAGTCTTCTGTATCCTTATCTGGATAAGTATTTGCTACATAATCAAACAATTTTCCTTGATTTTCTACTACGTCTCCTAGATAGACATCTGAATATGCTCTCATCATTCTCACCTCTTACAACAGGGTACTAAATACTTTTGTTACTTCGTTTGCATCTGAATTGATCAGATTTCTCATATTCTTTCTGGCTGTTACATCTCAATCATTGTAGCGTTCATTAAAGAATCCCAAATTTCCTCTCTGGTCTTCTCTGGATTTTCCTTTACGATATCATAGATTTTCTCAATCACATCTGCATCTTCTAACAAATCATCTGCTATCTTCGCTATAGAATCGCCATTTTCAATCTTTTTCTTTACCATCGTTATTAATTTTAAAATTTCTCCCTGTTTTCTTCCTTCTTTTCTTCCTTCTTCTCTTCCTTCTCGTCTCCCACGATTTTCCGCGCTTCGCAACTGGCTTTCCTTATCCCTGATTGCCATTTGTTCTCTCAGATATAAATATCTTTCACTCTCATCTCGACTCATCTTAATCATTTCATCCCTCACCTTTTCCATGTAATGATTTCCTTCAGATTCTTCTCTGATTTCTTCCCAAGTACTTGCTGAAATTAATTTAGCCCATTTATAAAGATCTTGTTTTCTTGCTTTTCCTTTTGTCGTTGCTATTTTACTTAATTCTATCACATGGAATTGAAATTTACTACTATACAATTCACCTGTTTTATCATCTTGCAGTAAAATTCTATGATAAAATCCGGGACTTTTCAAATAATTAAAATCAAGAATTCCTACATGAATACATGGTGGAAGTTCATAATATGACTCCCCTTTTTTCAATCCTTCTGTAAACATTCTGCAATTATAAAATAAGCTTCGCTCTGCCCAATCTTCCTGATATGTATTTTGCATTTCAATGTTAATCTTTTTGCCACCGTTTAATACCATCTTTACATCTAAGATTCCCTCTTTTTCCTCTTTAACTTCACCTTCCACAAATGGATCTGCAACTTCTAACGTTTCAATATCTGTTTCTTTCAAATGCAATAATGCCATTAAAAATCCTTTTACAATTTCTTCATTTTTAAATATTTTTTGAAAGGCATAATTATTTGTTAAGCGTATATTTAATTCCTCATTGCTAGCTGCTCTTTTTCTTAACTCTTCGTCATTAAAACTTCCCTCGTTGTTATTCATATTTTCTCCTTATATTACAATTTATGTAAATTCGTGTTATGTAAGTATTTTACCAAATCTTTATTGATTGTCAATTGCTTTTTGTAAAAAATTGTAATATTTGGTTATATAAAAAGACAGGAGCCAAATAAACTCCTGTCCTAACACACATCATTATATCCTACGCACTTTTATTTTTCCAGTTCTTCCGTCTCAATAATAAACTTCACACTACCCTTCGTTCCACTAGCCTTCTTCGTAAATGTCTGATAGTTTTCTCCTTCATCCATCACTGCATCAGCTCTGTCTAAGATATCTTTTGCATCATCATTGATCGTATTGACAAGTTTCTCAATACCGTCTTTTCTGAAGGTTAACATTCCTTTATTCAAGGTAACAGCTCCATTTTTCAGAGTTGCAATTCCTGTTGTCATCTGTCCCATTCCATTATCCAGTGTTTTGGCACCTTTGCTTAACTTCTTCGCTCCATTTGCTGCTGTTTTTGTTCCACTGTTTAACGTCTTGGCTCCTTCATCTAATTTCTTGATGGAAGATGTCAGTGTCTTAGATGATGTCTTTAACTGCCCAGTTCCTTCCGCAATCTGTTTTAATGCAGATTCTAACTGTGCTGTGGATGTCTTTGTCTTTGTTAGCAGATTTTGAATCTGGGTTAAGCATCCTGATACGATCTGAAGGTCTGTCTGTGTTTCTTGCAAGCTTGTTCCGATAGATCCTGCGTAGATTCCTAAATTCTTTGCCTGACCTCCTACGGATTGTGCATAACCGCCTAAGTTTTCTGCATCTGTCTTTAAAGAACCTGCAATCGTTGTAAGCTGTGCTTTCTGCTCATCTGTAAGAGAATAATTATTCTTGATAAATTCTCCAATTGCTCCTGCCTGATTTCCAACATCTGCTGCTGATACTCCAATAGACTCTGCTAATGCACCTAACGTCTTCGCTGACACACCAACACTTTCTGTCTGTGTCTTAATATTCATTAATTCTTTTGTGATTCCTGTCTGTGCACTCTGTAAGTTAGACTGTAATTTTGCCTGATCACTTTCGCTTGGTGTACTATTCTGCAGTTCCTTGAGAATCTGTCTCACTCCATTATCTAATTTCTCTGTAGATGATGGTAAAGCACTTGTTCCTTTCGCTAACTGACTGGTTCCATTCTTTAATGTTGTAGATCCATTGACCAGTTTGTCAAGTCCTGTTGCTAACTGTTTGGAACTGACTGCGATCTGTTTTGTTCCTGATTTTAATTTTCCAGAGGCTGTGACTAATTTTTCAATTCCCTTTACTAAATCTCCAGAACCATCGCATAACTTATCTGTCGCATTTTCAAGGTCCTTTAAGGAATCTGTTAATTCACTTAAATCTCCTGCATCATCTAAACCAAACTCTGATAATGTATCGGAATTCGCAACTGTCGCCGTGACTGTCATCTGGAAGTCTTCTACATCAGCTGTGATCTCGAAATCTTCTGGAATATCGAAGTTTGACCCAATACTTGTATTCTTAAGGTTTAAGCTGTCTGCTAATCCTGGCATTGCAACTCCGATAACGATATGTTTGTTACCATCGGAGATAACTTTTCCGTTTGTTGCTTTGACATTAGAGAAGTTATCTGTATTTAAGATCGCTGCTGTGATCATTGTAAATGGTGTATAGACTGTTGTCTGTTTTCCATTGATCGTTTTGGTTACGGCGGAATGATTTTCATATTCATAACGAATCTTTACTTTTCCTGATTTACCAACCAGTTTCTTTGGTGAAATTTCTTTTCCATCCAGATAGTATGTGACTTTCATGGATACTGGAAGATTTTTGTCACTTGTTCCCTGATAGTAGATATCTTTTCCATTGGCATTCCATGTAATACTGTCCTTTTTGCCTCGTTTGTATGTCTCATTTCCTTTAACATTCTCAACGTCTGTCAGGTCTGTAGCATCTTTGATCTTTGCTTCACCTGAGAAATTCTTTAACCAGTCACTGACAATAACTGTTTTCTCTTCTCCATTTGCATCTGTTTTTACGTATACGGTTTCTTCCTTATCTGCAGTGGACTCGCTGGCTGCTACCGGTACTGCTGCCGGAATCGTAAGAGCTGCAGCGAGAAACATTGCTAATGCTTTCGATAATCTTCTTTTTCTCATAACAATCGCTCTCCTATTCTAAATGACCCATCTTGAGGGTTGTTTTACAGATCAATTTATCAAATATCATAAACATTGCCGGCAGAATGAAGATTACGGCAACGGTACTGATCACAGCTCCTCGTGCAAGTAAGGTACAGATCGCACTGATCATATCAATATTTGAATAAATCGCAATACCGATCGTTGCTGCGAAGAAACTTAATCCACTTGTAATGATAGACTGCATGGATGTTTCATGTGCAATACGGATCGCTTCCATTTTCTTCTTGCCATTTATACGTTCCTTCTGATAACGGCTTGTCATCAGGATCGCATAGTCAACGGTTGCACCTAACTGAATCGTTCCGATAACGATACTTGCAACAAACGGCAGCGATAATCCTGTGTAATATGGAACTGCCATATTGACACAGATCGCAAATTCGATCACGGCTACCAGGATCACCGGTAAGGAAATGGATTTAAATACAATTAAAATGATCACAAAGATTGCCGCGATCGACGCGATATTTACATTTCTAAGGTCAACATTGGTTACTGTCTCCAAATCATTCATCAATGGTGCTTCTCCAATGACCATAGAACCTGGACTGTATTTCTTCACAATGTTGTTGATCTCGTTAATCTGTTTATTTACTTTCTCGGTTGCTGATTTGTAATTTGAACAGATAAACTGCATCTCATACTCATCACTTTGCAACATTTCTTTCATGGAAGAAGGAATCATATCGGATGGAATACTAGAACCGATCACGGAGTTCATTCCGAGACACCATTCAACTCCGTCGACTTTATCGATCTCTTTCTGCATGTTACTTAATTCCTTCTGACTCATGCCGTTCTTGATCATGACCATATGGATGTTACTCATTCCAAATTCATCACTTAATTTCTTATTTGCCACATTACTCGGTAAGCTTTGTGGGAGTGATTTATCAATATTATAGTAAATCTCTGTGTGATTATTTCCATAAATTGCCGGGAACAGCAAAATCAAAAATACTACGATCGTTGTTTTATAATGTTTTGTGATAAAGTGTGATGCATTCGTAAGATCTGGCATCAGTGAACGATGTCTTGTCTTCTCGATCAATTTATCACAGATCAGGATCAATGATGGCAAAACTGTTACACAACAGATAACTCCGATAATAACACCTTTCGCCATAACGATACCTAAGTTAGCTCCTAATGCAAATGTCATAAAGCACAGTGCTGCGAATCCAGCAACCGTTGTAACGGAACTTCCTGTGATGGACTTAAATGTATTCGAAATCGCATGTGCCATCGCACGTTCTTTGTCACCTTCAAATCTGATCTTATTACTCTCATAACTATGCAGAAGGAAAATCGAATAATCCATCGTAACTCCTAACTGCAAGATCGCAGTCAATGCCATTGTAAGATAGGACACATCGCTTAGGAAAATATTCGTTCCCAGGTTATAAAGAATTGCCATTCCGATACTTAACAGGAATAAAAAGGCAACGGCAAAGGATTCCATTGTGGCAAATAATACGATCAAAGAAAGTACTGCCGCGATCGTTACGTAGATAGGAATCTCCTGCATAACCAGGTTCTTAATATCGGTAACTACCCCTGACATGCCACTGATAAAGCACTGTTTTCCAACAATCTTACGCATCTGTGTGACTGCTTCCATCGTGTTATCAGATGATGTTGTTTCTTTAAACATTGCGATCATCATTGTTGCGTTCTTATTAAAGAAAACTTTCCTTACTTTCTCAGGAAGCATCTCTTTGGGAACGCTTAGATCAGCGATGTCATCATACCAGATGATCTTATCAACGTGATTGACTTTCTCTAGTTTCTGTTTTAATTTCTGTACGTCATGAAGATTCATATCTTCGACAATGATCATCGAATAGGCTCCGGCTCCAAACTGATCTACCATGATATCCTGCCCCTTCACCGTCTCCAAAGAGTCTGGAAGGTAACTTAAGATGTCATAATTGATCCTTGTCTTCACGATTCCAATGGTTGATGGAATCAATAAAATGAAAGCCAGGAAGACGATGAATTTTCGATGATGTACTAATTTTTTTGCAAATTGTATCATAGCATCCTCCCATTTACATTTATGACGAATAGTCATTTTTTAATCTATATAATGGTATACACCAAAAATGACCAAAAGTCAATAAACTTCTTAAAAGTTTTTGACTTTTGGTCATTTTTTCGTTATACTAAAGAAGATGAAAGGAGAAATTACTATGAAAAAGGTCGAATTAAATAAGAAAAAGAAACAAGATGCCCTTTTGAATACGGCATACCAACTGTTTACAGAAAAGGGATTCCAGAAGACCTCCATCTCCGATATCGTAAATGAAGCTGGCGTTGCTAAGGGTACTTTTTATTTGTATTTTAAAGATAAATTAGACATCCGATATAAATTAATCGCCAAAAAATCTGCAGAAGTATTTAAACACGCCTATCAGGAACTTCAAAAACAATCCATTGATCATTTTGAAGACCAACTGATCTTTATCGTTGACCAAGTCATCGGAGCATTAAATGCTAATCCGACTCTGTTAAAACTGATCTCAAAGCATCTAAGCTGGGGAATGTTTAAAAATTCCTTGGTGGAACCGATCGATGATGCCCAGAGAAATATTTATGATATCTATATGGATCTTTTGAATAATTCTGGTCATGAATTTGATCATCCGGAAGTTATGATCTATATGATTATCGAGATGGTCGCTGGATCTTGCTATAATGTTATTTTGACTGGGGAGCCTGTTTCGGTTGATGAATTGAAGCCTTATTTGTATCAGTCAATTCGGTTGATCATACGGAATCATATATTGTGATTTGTAGTTTGATGACGGAAATTATTGGTGGAATATTATAAAAAGAAATCATGTGTCCGTACGGTTGCCAACACATGATTTCTTTTTATAATATTCAAATAATTTACGTTATTCAAACCACTACACTGTGTGTATGTTTAACGGTATTGGCTAATCATTTTTGTATTCACTAACAGAAGATTATCTTTCACTTTCATCCCTGCTCATCTTAATCATCTCATCCCTCGCCTTTTCCATGTAATGATTTCCTTCAGATTCTTCTCTGACTTCTTCCCAAGTACTAACTGAAATTAATCTCGCCATCGGTAAAGTTCTTGCTTTCTTTTCCTTTTGTTGTTTCTATTTTACTTAATTCTATCACATGGAATTGAAATTTACTACTATAGTAGTCCTCCATACACACCCTCTTGAATTTTTCAATCTTAAATTGTCCACACTCTAGAC
>OATG01000902.1_pt1 | contig 26951 bp, 31 predicted proteins | sample 1516581 | NCBI WGS metagenome assembly OATG01 (sample SAMEA2579930, study PRJEB22360) | human gut metagenome | biome: human gut; feature: human-associated habitat; material: faeces | place: Denmark | collected 2008/2010
GCAGCGTAAGTTTCAAAAATTTTCCCCCCCCCCCCCCCCCAACACATACCAACAAATGTTTACAAACAGCCAAAGGTAGCAATCGTCATTCCTGTATACAACGTCGCCCCGTATCTCAATGAATGTCTTGATTCGATTTTGACGCAGACATATGCCAACTTCACCGTCTTTGCGGTTGACGACGGTTCCACTGATGAGTCCGGGGCCATTCTTGATGAGTGGACAACGAAGGACACACGTTTCATCGTGATTCGACAAAAAAACGGCGGTCTCTCTGCTGCAAGAAACGCCGCCTTGGATCTCATTGAAAGGGATGGAACCTTCGAATATGTAGCTTTCGTTGACAGTGATGATAAGGTATTACCTGAATTTTTAGCCCTCCTCGTTCAAAACGCTGTTCAAACTCAAGCTGACATCACCGCTTGTGGTTTTTTCAAATTCAACGATGAAGGACGAACAAAAACAGAAGGTGTCATCCAGACTGCGAGAACCATCGATCAAGAAGAATTCGTTGAACTTATTTTCTCCAGGTTGAGATGGGACAAAACCTGTGGCGCCGGAGGGATGGTTTGGGAAAAGCTTTTTACAGCTTCTTCCATAAAAAGCATTCGATTCCCATCAAACCGAGACGTACTTGAGGATGAAATCTTTTGCCTACAGGCTGCTCTCCGCGCTCAAATATTTTCATATCTACCTAAAATGTTATACGGTTACCGGCAGAGACCTAATTCAATCATTCGCAGTGAACGATTTGCTTGGCAAATGTTCAAGGGGAGAGCTCTTTGTGTAGATGTCGCCAAAAAACTTTCAAACCGTTCTGCAATGGTTGCCGTCTCCGCATTTGCTGACACTGCCGTCAATCTTTTCATAGATGCTCAATCTCTCCCCATAGTCGATCTAAAACCATATAAGGCTCTCGTTTTGGAGGCGGCAGAAAATGGAATCATTCGTTCCAAAATATCTAAGCGTTATATACTTTTCTGCGATCACCCATCGCGAGCAAGGTTCTTCCACTTTAAACGCAAAGTTATTAAGGCAATTCGGTTTTGGAAAGATGAATCAAAAGAAAAATCCATCAAACTTACAGATTAACCCCCTGAAATTCAGAATGATTAGATCATAAAGCTCCGAGGACTAGCTCTTAGTTCTTTCTAGTCCCGTTCATCGGAGTCATCCCAAACAGCGCGAAGCACTCGCGCTGTTTTCGTATCAGTACGCCCTGCAGCGCACGTGTGATTGTTGTGTAGTGAAAGTCCACTGTCCACTCGGTCGTGGGAAGGACTAACGAATCGATGAAGGGAGCCGATAGCAAAACGCCAGCCTGTCGAACAGGAATCGGATATGAGGCACAAAACCTGAGAGAGCTGTCAAAAATCAGTTAACCCAATTACGATCCGGAAAGACGATGTTTAGATCCGACTGGTGCGCATGTGGGATACCCGGGGATATCCCTGTCGATGCTCGCTAGGACTGCGGAAGCCGCAAGGCAGAGGGATGTTGACAGTGAAGTCAGCTGAGGTCGTGGTTAGAGACCAAACCTCGAAGGACAAAATCTAAAGTGTGTAAGTAGGCCGCTTGGAGGGCCGAGGGTTGAGTTTCTGCAGATATGCTGTCGACGGCAACCTATTTGTCAGTTCTTGCAGGCCGGGGATCGTGTACTGGAAAAGACGAGTAAGCTCATAGAGAGAACGCTCAAACTGCGGGTGAATCACAGCAAGAGCGGTCTCTTTCGTCCTTCGAAGTCCAAATTTCTCGGATATACGTTCGTGGGAACATCGGGGGCGCCGCGTGTCGCTAAGGCGAGCTTTGCACGACTGCGTCGAGGTCGCGGAAGATCCCTCTTGGGAACGATCAAGGCCTTGACGATGATCCTGCGCGGATGGAGAACCTATCACGCGCTGGATGATCGGAAAGAGATATCGACATTCACGGTCATCTGCGCAAACTGATCTGGCGGGCATGGAAGCGTCCCAAAACTCGGGAACGAGAGTTGAGATGCAGAGGACTGCCTAGCGAACAAGCATGGAAATTGTTCGTAAATGGACGCGGCCCATGGTGGAACGCCAATGCTGTGCACATGCTCAAGGCATTTCCCAACAGTGTCTTTCGACGAATGGGGCTTTACAGTCTCTTGTCAAAGGCCTGCCCACTGAATCCACAATCTGACTTTAGAAAACGCCGGATGCCGAACAGCACGTCCGGTAGTGTGGGAGGGAGCGAGGTGCAAACCCGCCCTCTTCCCGATAACAATCTGCTCAGAAAAGCTGCTTAGAAGGCGCTGATTGCCTTATAGAGCATGTAAGTTGCAAGCAGGAAAAGCACACTGGCGAAGATGCGCTTTAAAGGCTTCGTATCAATCGAGTGTGCGACCTTTGCGCCGAGCGGTGCAAAAAAGATGCTCGTTGCGGCGACACAGACAAGGGCCGGCAGATGAATATAACCGATGGTGTAGGGCCAGCCGGGCAGTCCCGTCAAATGCCAGCCGCTGATGATATAGCCAATGGTGCCGGCAAACGCGATGGGGAAGCCAAAGGCTGCGGATGTTCCCACGGCGTTATGCATCTTGACGTTGCACCAAGTCATGAAAGGCACGGAAATAAAACCGCCGCCAGCCCCCACCAGCGCGGAAATCACACCGATAACCGTACCGGCACCAAACATGCCTGCAGGTCCGGGCAGATGGCGCGAAGGCGTGGGTTTGGCATTGAGGAACATTTTTGCGGCAGAAGTGTAGACAAACACGGCAAAAATGAGCGCAACCCAGAAGGTCGGCAGCGCGCCGGAAACTTGAGCCCCCACGACAGCACCGACGAGAATACCTGGGGCCATCGAAAACACAACATTCCAGAGAACCGCGCCGCGCTTGGCGTGTGCACGCACGGAGGAGAGCGACGTGAAAAGGATCGTGCCCATTGAGGTGGCGATGGCTACGTGCACGATGTGCTCAATCGGAATGCCTGCATAGCCGAGAAGCAGCGTGAGAAATGGCGTTAGCACCATGCCGCCGCCGATGCCGAGCAGTCCGGCAAGGAATCCGGTGCAGCATCCGAGCGCCGCTAGAGCGAGGATGATTTGAATCTCCATTGGGTGAATCTCCGAGGTGATCTAGGTTTGTTGTTTATGACTGAGGTTTGGCAAGATGCTCGACGATGAATAGGAAATCTTTCTTTTCAACCGGAGTAATAGACAAACGGTTGCCTCGTCGAAGAATGAGCATGTCGGCAAGTTCTGGCTGAGCTCTCAAAATGCTGACAGGAATGACAGGAAATTTGACGAGTGCTTCAACATCCACCGCCACCCAACGCGGTGCATCCTTTGTGGATTTGGGATCGAAATAGTCACTTTTTTCGTCGAACTGGCAGGTATCAGGATATGGTTTCGAAGCGATGCGCGCGATGCCGACGATGCCGGGGTTGGGGCAGCTTGAATGGTAAAAGAGCACGGCGTCTCCAACCTTCATTTGGTCTCGCATAAAGTTGCGCGCCTGATAATTGCGTACGCCGAACCATGAGACGGCGTGATTGGCTGCCGCGAAGGAGTCGTCAATCGAACACTCCGACGGTTCCGTCTTCATCAGCCAAAATCCGGATGCTTCGGCGCATACGGCAGCTGTTTTGGGGTCTATGGCCATCACGCAGTCCAATCCTGAAAGTAGGAAAGGGCAGTCTCTCAGCGAAAGACTGCCCTTGAAAATCAAGAACCTGCAGCGGGGCGGGGCTACGTATCCTGAACCGGGAGTTCAGGGCGGTCGGCTCCGGAGCGGAACGGGCTGGACACCGCGTGACCGGCACTCAATCGGCTCTCGAGTAGGCCAACCTATTGCAGGATGCATTGGTTCTAGGTACCTTGGAGCCCGGATGCTTGCCGCTGCAGGACTTAAGTTCATTCTACCTGGAATCACACTTCGCGCAAGTGATCAAAAACCACTGCCGCATAAAACTTGATCCAAGAGAAATGTGAAGCCCCGCATTTGCGGGGCTTCCTGCTGATCACCTTAGAAGAGCGATCCCATCTTTGCGTCTCGGAAGAGTGCCTCTTCGCAGAGACTGCAAAGCGAATGAATTTCTGCAAAGAGTGCTGAATCAGCTTCATTTGGGGTTGATGCCGCTGTCGGTACAGCTGCCGCAGAGGCTTTCTGCTGAGCCCGCCGCGGCGGGGGCTGCGAGACCACCATGGCGGTTTTCTTAGCGTCATGCTCGCGCTTCTTGGCGTCATAAGCCAACTCGAGCGCAGTAAGAACTGCAATCTGATCAATTGCAATAACGCGGCCGGCGGCACGTACGGCGAGCATTTGTTCATTGACCTGGCGCGCACAGTCTTCAAGCATCTTTTCCTCGCCGGTGGTAACGGCAAGGCGGTAGTTGCGATCAAAAATTGTGACGTTGACTTCGGACATGGTGGTCTCCGCGAAGGAAAACGGTCAGGACGCAGAACCAGCGTCACGAAATTGCGACAGCATTTCGTCGACTTTCTTCTTCATTTCATGAAGCTGCTGGCGGGCGCGTTTGAGTTCAGCGTCGCGAACTTCAAGCTGGTGGGCGAGTTGCTGACGCTGATCGCGTTCGTTCTGCAGGCGGTTGATGAGCTGCGTCACGAGACTGCGAAGTCTCTCGACTTCCTGCTGGATGGTAGGCATGCGTTACTCGGCAGAGGATGAGGACGGTTCGGTCGAGGGCTTGGGGGCGGCCGCCGGAATATCGGTCTTAGGCAGACGAGGTTCAAACGTATCGATCGTCCCCAGAATCAATTGGTCGGCCTGCTGTTCATCCGGGAGCGGATCAGATGTCCAGTGATCTACCCGACGGTCTTCATTAAAGAAAACAGTGAGAGAACGAACTTGCTCTTCACCGTTGCCGCGCCGCAGATAGTAGGTATAGTCCCAGCGGTTTTCGTGGAACGGATCCTTAATGAGCGGTACGCCGAGCAGGAACTGTACTTGAGCGTCTGTCATGCCCTTTTCAAGCTGCAGCGCCATCTCGCTCGTGACGAGGTTCCCTTGATGTACGTCGGCACGGTAGGGCTTCAAAATGTAGGGCACGTAGGACGTGGCGGTGTCCATCACGTTCGATACGGTAGAGCACCCGCTCAGGCCGATTGCGCATGCAGCCGCCGTCGTAAATGAAAGGATGTGTCGTTTGAGCATAAACCGAATAGAATTGGAATTTCAGTGCAAGATCTCGTCGCGAGCTCTTCAACTGCGTATCATAAAGACTCTATTGAACAAAGACAGGATGGTTAGGTCGTGAAGGAAAACCAACAGCAGCAGTCGGCCGATCTGAAGACCATGGGCCTTAAGGTTACAGTGCCGCGCCTCAAGATTCTAGATTTGTTTCAGAAGCTTTCTGAGTCTCACGAAGCTGGTAAGCGCCATCTGTCAGCTGAAGAAGTGTACAAGCTTCTTTTAGAGGAAAACAGCGACATTGGCCTGGCGACGGTTTATCGTGTGCTCACTCAGTTTGAAAATGCAGGCATTCTTGTGCGCCGTCATTTCGACGAAGGGCGAGCGACCTACGAGCTTCAGGAAGGTCGGCACCATGACCACCTCGTTTGCGTGCGCTGCGGCAATGTTGAAGAATTCGTTGACCCGGAAATTGAGCGCGCTCAGCGGCAGGTTGCAGCACGAAAGGGTTACGAGCTCACCGATCATTCACTGGTGCTGTACGGCATCTGCGGCGATTGCCGCAAGAAGGAACAGAAAAACGACGAGATCTGATGAATTCGGATCGTTGACGTTGTTCTCCAAAGGGCTTTCGAGCGGCATGGCTTGAAGGTCCTTTGTTTTTTTCGTGATGATCGTGCTGGCTGAATTTAAAAAACAAAGGGCTTGAACTATGCAGTTCAAGCCCTTTGTAAGAATCTGGTACGCGGTACTGGGATTGAACCAGTGACCCCTGCCGTGTGAAGGCAGTGCTCTACCCCTGAGCTAACCGCGCGCTGAGAGAAAAGGAATTGTACTGAGAAAACGATGCTTTGCAAGTGATGCGTCGAGCGGATACCGCCTTTACGCGATCTTACGATAGTTTTTCAGGTCGTTCGCCTCTGGCGGCCTCAACGCCGAGGTTGGCTAGTGCATCGGCTTTCTCGTTGCCTGGATCGCCGGCGTGCCCTTTCACCCAATGCCAGTCAATCTGATGCTGACTGACCAATCGATCAAGTTCCTGCCAAAGTTCGCCGTTTTTGACGGGCTTTTTGTCAGCGGTGCGCCAGCCGTTCTTTTTCCACCCGTGAATCCACCGTGTAATGCCGTCTTTAACGTAGCTGCTGTCAAGGTGAATGATGATGGGACAAGGCCGTTTGACCGCTGAGAGTGCACGAATGACAGCCGTCAGCTCCATTTGGTTGTTGGTTGTAAGCGCGCTGCCGCCATAGAGCTCCAGAGTGTACTTACCCCAGACAAGCCAGGCTCCCCAACCCCCTACGCCGGGATTTTTTTTGCAGGCCCCATCAGTCCAAATTTCAAGAACAGTAGGTGTAGGTGCGTGAGTCATGGTGCTTTATGGTTTTCCGCAATCGGTGCGGACGGTGTGATGGAGGTTTGGGAGAAAGTTGACGAGACGCGGCCGGCGGCCGGCACGCCTGAGGTCGGTACTTTAGCTGGAATATTGGCAAATTCGCTGCAGTTGACGATTCTCGCTCCGGGACGCCGCTTAACAGCGGAGAGCAAAAGAATATTTGAGCATTGCGGCAGCCATCTGTCGCCGGCTTTGTCAAGCCACTCCCAAGCATGAAGCCGGCGAGCGCTGCGAAATCCTGGACGATAGAGTCCGAAGCGTCCGCGGTCAATTTCCAGTCCGAGAAGCGCAAACCAGTCCTTGAGGCGTCGAAGCGGAATTGGCGCCATGTCGGTAGGCAGATAGGGCTTGGCGCCGAGACGGACGGTCTGCTGCCGCATCCACCAAAAGCCTGCGCCGTTGAAGGCGGTAAGAATAAGCCGGCCTTCAGGTTCGAGCACTCGAACGGCTTCGTGAAGTGCCTGCTGAGGGTTAGGGGAAAGTTCCAGCACGTGCGGAAGCGTTACTAAATCCATCGATTCATCAGCAATAGGCAAGAGCTCTGGCGCAGCGACGATGCAGCCGAGATCTCCGCTTAAGACGTCGGGGGAAACGGAAACCGTACTCTGCAGTTCGATGAGCCACTTCGACTGCATACGATTTTCGGCAAGCGTGTTGAGTTCGGGCATGCCGATCTGCAGCGCGCAGCTGCCGAAGACATCAACCGTCAATTCATCGTAGGCTTCAGCTTCCCATTCAAGGAGCAGTCGGCCTGGCGATGTGCGCAGGAACCCGTCAAACGTAAGACGTGCAGGCAGAGCTCCCGCGCCCTTGTCAGGGCGCTCGGAGCGCCCAAAAAAGCGCTGGAACATAGGTGCAGTTAACAACTCGTTGCGGAAACTTGCCCGCTGCAGAAGTTTGAAGCAGGCAGAAATGCCCGGATGACGGAAGTCCGAGGCATTACAAGCATTAAGATTAACGGATTATGCAGGCCTTACGCCTGTTAACTGTTCCGGAAGTTCTCCGCTCATGAACCCGTCGTCTTTTCGATCTGCCCTTACTCAATTGTCTGTCGCGCTTTTCATAGCAACTGCGGCGGTTCATCCGACTTATTCCTTTGCGGAGGATGTTCCTCAGGATGCCCAGACGAATGCTTCTGCTGGAGGGACTGTGGTCGAGACTGCGTTAACGGAAGCGGCTTTGGAGCGTGAGTCCGCAGTGCCCGCCAGCGTTTGGGATCGAATTCGCGGAGGTTTTGGTATTCCGGAACTGAATTCGCCTTTGGTGGATCGGTGGACGACGTATTACGCCAAGGATCCGGAGTACGTGCAGCGCATGGCGATGCGTGCGAGTCAATATCTCTACAACATCGTCGAAGAGGTGGAGTCTCGCGGACTGCCAATGGAGCTCGCACTTTTGCCTTTTGTAGAAAGCGCCTTCCAGCCGGAAGCCCTTTCTCGCGCAAAAGCGTCCGGCCTTTGGCAGTTCATGCCGGCAACAGGCGCGGATTATGCGCTTGAACAAAACCTCTGGCGCGATGACCGAAACGATGTATTGGAAAGCACTCGTGCAGCACTCGACTACTTTGAATATCTGCACGGGATGTTTAATGACTGGCAGTTGGCGCTCGCTGCCTACAATTGGGGTGAAGGAAGTGTTCGGCGAGCTGTTGAGCGTGCCCAACGAAGCCACAAGGCAACAGACTACGCGCATTTGAAAATGCCCCGAGAGACGGCCAACTACGTTCCGAAACTGGAGGCTATCAAGCGCATCGTGAAGGATCCCGGCCGCTATGGCATTGAACTGCCCGACGTTGGCAACGAGCCCTTCTTTGTGCGGATTACAAAGCCTCGCGATATTGACCTTAAAACGGCGGCGGAATTGGCCGGCATGTCTGAAGCGGAATTCCGGCAGCTCAACCCGAGCTTTAAGCTTCCGGTTATTGTGGCATCGCACAACAATGTGATGCTTCTGCCGGCGGATCGTCTTGACTTTTTCGTCGACAATCTCGCAAGCTGGATGGATTCTGGACAGCCGCTTTCACGGTGGACAACCTATCGACTGCAGGCGGGGGATACGCTGGCTTCTGTGGCTGAACGCTCTGGCATGACGGAATCGTTTTTGCGTGAAGTGAACGGTATCCCTGCCGGCCGCAAAGTGCTTCCGAATTCCACGCTGCTTGTTCTCGCGGATGCAGATGAACAGACAGACATCGCTGCGGAAGAGGCAGATGCGAAGCTTCGCCTTTCGCCGCTTACGACTTGGCGCCGTGTTACCTATCGCGTGCGTTCGGGTGACACATTGTCGAGCATTGCCCGTCGTTGGCACATTACAGTGAAATCAATCGTACAGGGCAACCGACTTCGCTCAGATCGTCTGCATTCCGGGCAGCGTTTAGTGCTCACGGTGCCCAATGTTGCGCGTGAACCGATTCGTACTGCAGCGAAAACTTCGGCACCATCCTCTTCTGGACACGTCATTTACGCGGTAAAGCGCGGTGATTCGCTGGCGTCTATTGCCAAGCGCTACGGCGTTTCGACGGCATCCCTTAAAACGACGAATCGATTGAGCTCCAATACCATCAGAGCCGGACAGCGACTGCGCATTCCAAAGTCGGGTGCAGCTATCGAGGAAGAAACGACAACCTATGTCGTTCAACAAGGGGACACCCTTACTTCGATTGCCAATCGGTACGGCGTCAGTGGTGTGAAGCTTAAGCGCTTAAATCGGCTTACCTCCAATGCTCTGAAGGCGGGCGATCGGTTAGAGATTCCGGAGAGCGATGCGCCTAAAGCACCGCCCGCACCGGCAACGGCCGCGAGCCCGAGAACCACAGTGCATAGCGTGGTCTCTGGAGATACGCTTACGTCGATTGCTGAGCGTTACGGTACAACCGTGGCAAAGCTGAGAAGTGCCAATGGATTGAGAAGTTCAAGACTCTCAATTGGTCAGCGTCTGGTGATTCCTGCATCAGCTTCCAAAGTAGCAAGTGCCAGTGAACCCCGCAGATACCGCGTTCGTTCTGGAGATACGCTCACTTCCATTGCTGCGGCCCACAACGTGTCTATTGCTGACCTGATGAGTTTTAACGGGCTTACGACAAGTCGCCTGAACGTTGGGCAGTCCCTGCGCATTCCTTAATCCGCGTTGCTGGTCGTTCGTCCGTTTGGATGTGCGTATTTAAGGGGAAATTATCCGAGCGGTAGACTGCCCGCTTAAAATGGCGGGCAGCATTACGAGTGCTGACGCTGTCTGCACTCCAATTTCATATTGATGGGGGAGACCCCGCTGCCAATCATAACGACAGCGTTTTTCCCATCCCTATTAAAAGAGGACCAACATGGGATTCCTGACCGGCAAAAAGCTCCTGATCACGGGTGTTATCTCCAACCGTTCCATCGCCTACGGCATCGCCGAAGCTTGTCATCGTGAAGGCGCTGAACTGGCTTTTACGTATTCCGATGAACGCTTCGCAGAACGCCTGAAGGGATTTGCCGCGCAGTTTGGCAGCGATATCGTGCTTCCGATGGACGTTACCAAAGACGATCAGATTGCTGCCGTTGTTGAAACGCTCACGGAAAAGTGGGGTGGGCTCGATGGATTCGTTCATTCCATCGGCTACGCTCCTCGTGAGTCGATTGCCGGCGATTTCCTTGAAGGTTTCTCTCGCGACGCTTTTCACACTGCGCTTGATATTTCAACGTATTCCTACCCGGCTCTGGCCAAGGCCTTCCTGCCGATGATGAAGGGACGCAATGCGTCTTGCCTTACGCTGACTTATCTGGGCGGAGAGCGTGCCGTTCCAAACTACAACACGATGGGTTTGGCTAAGGCAGCGCTTGATGCGTCAACGCGCTATCTGGCTCAGTCACTCGGCCGTGAAGGCATTCGCGCCAATGCCATTTCCGCCGGCCCGATCAAGACGCTCGCTGCATCCGGCATTAAGGGCTTTAGCAAGCTTTTGCGTGTGATGGAAAAGAATGCGCCGCTCGGTCGTACGGTGACCATTCAGGAAGTGGGCAATACTGCTGCTTTCCTGCTCTCTGATCTGGCGAGCGGCATTACCGGCAACATCTGCTACGTTGATGCGGGCTTCCACGCCGTGGCAGTAGCCGACGTTGAAGAAGACTAATCAGCCTTTAAACTAAAGACAGGGCTCCGTCTGGCGACATCTGGCCACGGAGCCTTTTCTTTGAATACACACTTAATACACTGTATGAGGGCACAACGTGGTCGAAGATAACGAGAAAAACGCTAAGCGAATTTCTGTTGTGCTCCTGACGCGCAATGAAGTGCATAACATTGAAGCGTGTCTTAAAAGCTGCAGTTTCGCCGACGAGTGGATCGTCGTGGACGACGGCAGCTCCGACGGTACAGTGGAAACGGCTCGACGACTTGGGGCGAAGGTATTCTCTCGAAGTCTCGGCGGGGACTGGGCGTCGCAGAAAAATTTTGGTATTGAGCAGGCTACAGGTCCATGGATTTTTTTGATTGATGCAGATGAGCGCGTAACCCCGGATCTGGCCAAACAGCTGCAGGATGCGGCGTCCGGATCGAGATGTGCATACTTCGTGCAGAGGCATAACGCCTTTCGGCATATTCATGCTACACATGGGATTCTTCGACCCGATTGGGTTTGCCGTATGGTGCCTAAGAAGGCAGTCAAGGTATACGGACGCGTACATGAAGAAATTCGTGTGAATTGTGAGAAACAACGCCTCGGCGGCACAGGTCTCACGCACTACCCCTACCGGAGTTGGAAGCTTTATTTCAATAAGTTCAATACGTACACCGAACTTTCGGCAGAAAAGTATCTTGAAGAGGGCCGGAACGTTTCCTTCGTGAAGGACATCATGCTTCGCCCAATATGGGCTTTTCTCAAGGTCTATTTCATCAATGGCGGTGTGCTTGACGGTCGCGCGGGTTTCATCTTCAGTATCAATCACGCTTTCTACACAATGAATAAATACGTCAAATACTATTTTCTGAAATACTATTCTGGTGAACTTTGAGCCTCTGGATATCAGCTATGAAAACCGTCGGCGTATTCGTCAAACCAACTGAAAATCTCAGTGAACCCCTTGAACATTTGGTGAGTGTGCTTCATCGTGCGGGATGCAAGGTCCTTTTAGAGGAACGCGCGGCTCAAGCTCTCGGTAATCCTGATGAAGGCTTCCCTCGCCCTGAGTTGGGACGTCGCTGCGACGTGGCCGTGGTACTGGGTGGTGACGGAACATTGCTTGGTGTCGCTCGGCAGATTGCGGATTCCCATTGTCCGTTGATTGGTGTAAACGCCGGTCGTCTAGGCTTCATCACAGACGTTGTGCTTGACGATATGGACAGGGTGCTGCCTGCCATGCTGGCCGGGGAATGTTCAGCAGACCAACGTCACCTGCTCGAAGGCGTGGTGTTTCGTAATGGGCGAGAAATCTTTCGCAATGTTGCAGTGAACGATATTGGCTTTAGCCATGGCCGTGCCGGAGGCATGGTTGACTTCATCATCTATGTCGACGGGAAGCAGATGAGTGCTCAGTCGGCAGACGGTGTTGTCTGTTCAACCGCCACGGGGTCAACTGCCTATGCACTCGCTGCCGGCGGTCCCATTTTGCATCCTTCAATGAATGCCGTTGTATTGGTGCCGGTCGCTCCGCATACGCTTTCCAATCGTCCCATCGTATTGCCGTCCTCAAAGCGCATTGAAATTGAGCTTGTAAACGCTCGTGATGCAACAGCGTATTTCGATATGCAGGAATTCTGTGACGTCGAACCGGGTGACATGCTTCGCATTCAGCGCTCGGAACGTGTGATGGAGATTCTTCATCCGCTCAGTTACGACTATTACGACTTGCTCCGCCGAAAATTGAAGTGGAACTATTCACCCACCAGTGTGAAGCACCACGAGCAGATCAGCGGCTGAAGGAAGCTCTTACGATGCTTACAACACTCAACCTTAAAGATTTCGTCATCGTTGATCAGCTTTCGCTTGATCTCTCTACGGGCTTCACGGTTTTGACCGGTGAAACTGGTGCTGGCAAATCCATTTTGATTGATGCAATTCAATTGATTCGCGGAGCCCGAGCTGATGCCGATATGGTTCGTAAGGGCGCTGAACGAGCCAATATCATTGCTGAATTCATGCCTTCGGAAGAGGCGCTTCGGTGGCTTGAAACCAATGATTTGCAGGATTCCAGTGCGTCAACAGTGCTTGTACGCCGCAGTATCGATAAAAACGGACGCTCACGTGCCTGGATCAATGGCATTACGGTGACGCTCTCGCAGCTGAAGGAGCTTGGCGACACTTTAGTTGATATACAAGGGCAGCATGCGCATCAGCTTCTTTTAAAGACGCAGAATCAATTGAAGCTGCTTGACGCTTATGCAGAAAACACAGTTCAGCTTGAGGCGGTTAAAAAATCTTTCGCTACTTGGAACGCCAAGGCCAAACGCCTTGAGGAAGCGAGCTCTAGTGCAGAGGTTCGTACCGCCAAAATCGAGCAGCTCACCTGGCTGCTTGAGGATCTCTCCACGTTGTCGCCTAAAAAGGGTGAGTGGGAGTCGCTTAACGAAGAACATACTCGACTTTCCCATGGCGTTTCTATTATTGAAGGCCTCACTGCGTCTGTTGACTGGCTTACCCAAGGTGAAGATTCGGCGTCTGATTTGGTTTCACGTGCGCAATCTCGTGTTGATGATTTGTCTAATTACGACGAACGTCTCAAAGGTGTCAGTGAAACTCTGACTACGGCAGCTGAGCTGATCGATGATGCGGCACACGATCTTGAACGGATCCTGGATAAGACAGAAGCGGATTCCAATCGTTTTGAGAAAGTAGATCGACGCGTATCCAAATACTTTACGATGGCACGAAAGTATCGAACTGAACCGGAAGTGCTTTATGCCTTTGAGGCAGAAAATAAGCGTCGTTTGGAGGAGCTGCAGAACGACGAAAATTTGGATGCTTTGAGGGCTGAAGAAGCTGAGGCAAGAGCAGTCTATGATGCCGCAGCGGAAAGGCTAACAAAAGTTCGTCGAGAAGCGGCCGCACGTTTCGCCAAGGCGGTTACGAATGAAATGCAAGCGCTGTCTATGAAGGGCGGACGATTTGAGGTAAAACTTGTCCCCATTCCGCGCAGTGAAGTCGGCGTTGAAAAGAGTGAATTCTTAATGGCAGGCCACCCTGGCGTTGATGTTAGTCCCTTGGCTAAGGTGGCGTCCGGCGGGGAGCTGTCTCGCATTGGTCTAGCGATTTTTACATTAACCAGCCGTAATACAAGCGTCCCGACGCTTATCTTTGACGAAGTCGACAGTGGCGTTGGTGGTGCTACAGGTGAAGTGGTTGGCCAAATGATGAAGCAGCTTGGTTTGACGAGGCAGGTGCTTTGCGTGACGCATTTGCCGCAAGTAGCTGCTTGCGGCGACCATCATCTCAAAGTAGAGAAGGTTTCTGACGGTATTGAGACCGTGAGCTATTTGAGAGAACTCAATCCAACCCAGCGTGTGGAAGAGATTGCCCGCATGTTGGGAGGACTCCTCATCACGCAGAAAACGAAGGTGCTTGCAGAAGAAATGGTGCGTGCAAATAGTGGCCAGAAATCTCATATCTAATTGAAGGATGAATTTGCATGAAGATCTCTGTAATCGTTGCAACATATAACTGGCCTTCAGCACTTCGCTTGTCTCTCCAATCACTGATGAGACAGACCGCTCATAATTTTGAGATTGTGGTAGCTGATGATGGTTCTCGAAATGAAACCAGAGAGTTAATCGAACGTTTGACCAAATCATCTCCTGTTCCAATAATTCATTCCTGGCAGGAAGATATCGGGTTCAGTTTGGCAAGGTCAAGAAATCAAGCTGTTTTAAAGTCTCATGGTGATTATCTGATTTTTGTTGATGGAGACTGCATTGTCCCTAAAGACTTTGTGGCTAACCATCTTAAATTGGCTGCTAGTGGAAAAGTGGTGGCGGGACCACGAATACTCCTCACGAAACCATATTCAATGGATCTGCAAAATAAATCTGTAGTACCATGGTCAAATTTTGATCATGCAGGAGGCGCTTTACGTCTTTGGTTTCGAGGTTGCAGTAATCGTTGGATGCAAGCTATTAGTTTGCCAATAGGCGGATTGAGAGACCTTATTGCTCCGTTAAGATGGTAGCACTTACGCGGCTGTAACTGGGCATTGTATAAAAGTGATTTTTTATCTGTAAATGGTCTTGATGAAAGTTTTGAAGGCTGGGGGCAAGAGGATTCGGATAAGGTTATTTGACTAATTAACAATGAAGTCCTTTTGCGCACTGGACGTTATGGAGGGATTCCCGTTTTTCACCTATGGCACAGGCAAGTTACACGTGAAGGAGAACACGAAAAAAAGGCGCTCTTGATGGAGCGCCTTGAGAAAAAATTGTGCGGCCTATTAAGGGGATTTATTGACAATTTTTTGAAGAGCACTCATAACTTCGTCTAATGTGGGCCATCCATTTTCGTTGCCCAACACTATGGCACGAGGATTCCACGGACGTGTGCGAGCTGGGTTTGTAACGCCAATCAATGTAATCTGATTGGCGCCGACTGCTGCAGCTACATGGCTCATGCCGGAATCGTTAGCAATGACCACGCGAGCATGTTTGGCAAGCGCAGCAATCGTGCCGAGAGACGTTGGAGGACAAATTTTGGCGTCTAGGCAGGCGGCTTTCGCCAATTCCACCTCTCGGGCAGCGGGAAAGACAACTGGTTCTATGCCCATATCACGAAGCGGTCCGCAAAGCTCGTTGAAGTGTTTCCAGTGTTTCTCTTTCCCGTGGTGCAGTCCTCGAGCAATTGGAGCAAGTAGCGCATAGTTTGGTGGTATGTTGCATTGTGCCATCAAGTTTCTAGCCCCTGCTTCGTGACGTTTGAGCGGTACAAGACCAAGGCTTGGAGGGACTTTATCCCAGGCAGGCTTGATATTCCAAGCTTCGAGTGCTTCATGAGCAAGTGTGAAGAAGCGCTCAACTTCATGCATTACTGCATCAGGTTCGGGTACAACGATATCCAACAGAATACGTCGGCAATCTGTGGGGAACCCCGCACTGCGAATACCCCCAATGCGGTAAAGAAGCGCAGAGCTTAATGAGTTCGGAAAGAGCAGACCCTTGGGATGGCCTCCCCAACGATGTGCAATATTGCGGATGCGACTTAGGTCTTCAGTGACATGGCCTTCAATAGGGTCGAAGCGCCAGCCTGTACCGGCTAGAAGATCTTCAGCCCAACGTTTGCCTGTCAATACAGGAGTGAGGCCGCTAGCCTCAAGAAGTCGTAGCCCCGGCAAGGCCATGCAGCAATCACCGACATGATTGGGGATTCGACAGAGAACATTAAGCATGATGAAGATCTCTTCTGGGAATATTTTTAAGAGTTTCGCTGACAATAAAGGATGCGGTTGGTACGCATCACTTGTAGGTAGTAATGATGCCAGTGAAAAGATAATCCTTGTATGATGACGCATCTATCCTGAATGCTGTGCTCAACGTGAATTTCAAGCAATTTCCCATATTCGGAAATCCGCAACTAATGCGCCTTTTCCGTTATTTACCGCCATACAAAAAATATATTATTGGAGCTGCATTGGCCATGATCACTGGCGGCGGAGCTTCTTCGCTGATTGCATTAGTACTCGGGAAGCTGACCGATATGGCTTTTTACCAGCAGGATTCGGTAGTTGTTTATCTTGCTCCTATTGCTCTCCTTGGTATTTCAGTATTACATGGCGGCAGTCAGTACCTTAGCCAATTTCTCTTGGTGCGTGTAGCGCAAGGAGTAATGCTTGAGATCCGAACGTTAATGTTCAAACGAATTCTTCATTGGGGGGATGATCTCTTTATGAAGTATCGTTGCGCAGAGGTGCAGGCGAAGTTCATTAATGAAGCCTCCACAGCTCTGACCAATGCGGCTGGCGTACTCACCATCATCATTCGTGACTCCATTCAAATTGTCTGCCTTTTAGGGGTGCTTTTTTGGCATAACTGGTTGCTTACATTAGTGACCTTCATCGTGGGGCCGGTCATTGCCTTAATTCTTAAATGGGTGAACCGACATATCAAGCGTTTGACAACGCAGACTCAACAAACATTTGGGGAGCTGATCGGCACAATTCAGGAAAGCTACAGCGGAGAGCGAGTTGTCAAAGTCTATGATGGCTATGACTATGAGAACGCGCGTTTTCGTGATGTCAATGAAAAACTACGTTCACTTACTTTGAAAGCGCAAAAGGTTTACTCTGCAGGGACGCCGCTCACTCAGTTCACCTCGATGGCCGGGGTATCGATTGTTATTGTTTTCGCCCTGATGCAGGCCAATATGGGACTGCTAACTGTTGGGGAGTTCACAACATTTTTAGCGGCAATGCTTCTGTTACTGCCGCCCATCCGAAAACTCTCTAGCGTCAACGGTACAACGGCAGCAATGACTGCCGCTGCAGAAAGCTTATTTCGCGTGATTGATGAACTGCCGGAAAAAGATGCCGGTACAAAGACTCTAGAAAACTATAGTGGTGCCGTAGAATTCCGCGATGTGAGTTTTGCTTACCCTAACGAGGATAAGCAGACGATTAGCCATTTCTCGCTATCAGTTAAGCCTGGGGAGATGATTGCGTTAGTCGGGTCGTCCGGAGCAGGTAAATCGACCCTCATCAATTTGATCCCTCGCTTCTGGGTTCCTACAGAAGGTGAGATCTACTTTGACGGCATCGCTCAGAGTGAGCTCACTCTCAAGAGTTTGCGTAAGCAAATAGGTCTCGTCAGTCAAGACGTAACAATTTTTGATGACACAATAGCTAACAATATTGCTTATGGTTGTCGTGACAAGGTGACTCGGGATCAAATTGAAGCTGCAGCAGAGGCTGCAACATTGACAGATTTCATCAACACCCTACCGGAAGGGTTGGACTCTCCGGCAGGACCCAACGGCAACCATTTGTCTGGTGGGCAGCGGCAGCGTGTTTCTATTGCCAGAGCGTTTCTTAAGAACGCACCCATCTTACTTTTGGATGAGGCAACGAGTGCTTTGGACACGGAAAGTGAAAAGCACATTCAGAAGTCGCTGGACACGCTCCTTAAGGGACGTACATCATTTGTTGTTGCACATCGCTTGTCAACCATCATCAATGCTGACCGCATTATTGTGATGAAGGATGGCGGTATCGCCGAAATTGGTACGCATGAAGAGTTGCTTGCGAAAGGCGGGTTATACAACCATCTTTATACTCTTCAGTTTTCGAAAGAGAACTGAAGTCTGCTTCATGTTCATCGGGATCATTTTCGGCATCATCGCCTGTGCTCTGTGGGGACTTGTCTACATCATCCCGCTGTGGCTCTCGACATATGACCCGATGCTGATAGCGCTGGCTAGATACACAATTTTTGGTCTTTTTTCGGCAGTACTGCTGGTTTTTAACGGAAAATATCTGGCTCAAGTTTCCAAGAAAGACTGGATTTGCGCTACTGCCTTAGGCGTGGTGGGAAATCTTTTTTTCTATTGGCTTTTGGCGTCTGCCGTTCAATTGGCTGGAGCGCCGATTGCGGGTGCTTTTACTGCGGTTATTCCAATTAGTGTAGCCATTGTGGCAAATTCCTCAGCAAGGCGGTGTGGGGCTGGAGTGCCATGGAGCAGTCTCGTCTTTCCACTCAGCTTGGTGGCTGCCGGTATGGTTTGCCTCAACTGGACAGAGTTCAGCTACTTCCTTGCGAATTCTAATGAGCCTCCTGCAGGATTCTGGCTGGGGGTGTTCTATGCATTTTTAAGTTTGTTGGTTTGGACGTGGTATCCAATCAGCAATGCGAACTGGTTAATTGCGCATCCGAAAATTTCTCTAATGTTTTGGACGGCAGCTCAAGGAGCTGCGACTCTACCGACAGCAGCCATTGGTTTGGCAGCTTACACCGCTATGACGGAGCCCTCAACTTCACTCTGGCAGCCTACACCGACACATTTTTTAATCGGCGTATTATTTTTGGGGATCGTGTGCTCCTGGCTTGCCATTTGTTTTTGGAATGATATGAGTCGCAGATTGACACCTGCATTGGGCGGTCAAATGATTATTTTCGAAACGATCTTTGCAGTGATCTATGCACACATTATGCGACAGGCTTTGCCTACAACATTAATGAGTGTAGGTATGGTGCTTCTTTTGGCAGGAGTTTTTGCTTCAGTGCGAGTATTTCATCGCACCGAGATTAAAGCAATGTAGAGCCTATCGTTGTATGACAGCAAAGTGCATTCCAAATTTTTCTACAGAAATACTCTGCATGCATCTTGATAGTTAAGGTGGGTTGTAGGCAAGCGTCCCATCGCTTCATGGACGAACATGACCGTAGTAAACGCGTTGCGGAGACTTTGACAACAAAGGAGTTTCTGCGATGTTTTGCGGTAAAAAATCAGCCAGAATCGTCAATAAAAATCCCCGTCAATAAAATCGGTTTGGTTCTGACCAGCATCGTACCTCTCTGGTAGAAAAAAACAGGGCAGAAAACGAAAAAGTCCATGAATATTAATCAAGACCCCCATGTATATATATGTAGGGGGAGCAGGAATGTTATCAATACAATAGATCAAGATTGTCAAATCTCTTATCCACGCGGGCGCCTCAATGAGAGCGATCGCCAGAGAAATGGGCATTGATCGTGGCGTGGTACACCAAGTGCATCAAAGTGGAGGTCGCCTCCGAGGCGTCTTTCAATCGAACTCGCAGTTTGGCGATTTCACAGTACATCCCGTTCATCGAGGATGTTTATCGGGAAAAGGGACAAAAGCATCAGCTCACCGTCAAGCGCATCCATGTCATGCTGTGCAACATCATGTTTACGAATAAGTTGCCCGCGAAGACGTTTTCCATTCACACGGTGGAATAGGTTGTGAAGGAAACTCGGCTGTCGTTGTTAATTAACCTGAAGGAACTCTGCCTCAACCTCTGGCACGACAAGGGTTTGGAACAGTTGGACTTTAGGGAAATGTCTATGCTGGTGCGCCACTACCATATCTTCGTCAGGATGTTTTCCAACCGACACAGGTCTTGTCGGCTGGCTCAGAACTTCGAATGTCTGGCTTACGGTGTGGCGCAGATGTTCAGCGTGATAGGTCGTGTACCAAGGTTGCTACGTTGCAGCCATATATCGACGGCCGTTGCCAAGGTCATCTGCCCCAAGATGTTGGCGAGGGTGAGTGCAACCACGACCGCTCAATCACTCGCGTAAGCTCACTGAGGGGTTCAAGGCTTTGGAAGCTTACTACGTCATCGAGGCGGAGTTCTGCAATCCTGACTCGGGCAACGAAAGTACAATCGTTCCTATGGAGCTTGAATGTCTGGGCGGGAATAAACGAAAGGTGTGGGTGAACGTTTACCGTAGCGATAAGATGTCGCATAACCAGAACGAGCAGTTCTACGCAAAACTGGATGGTTTTGAAAATCAGAGGAAACTTGTACAGACAGACTATTCTGCCATTCAAAGAACCCGCTAATGAAGTTCTAAAACAAGGTGGACGGAAGACTGCCGGAACCCGGCAAGGATCAACTTGTCCCAGATGCCATCGAAACGGAGGTTCGATACTTCGGATTCTTGTGGAATGTCATAACTTTTGAGTCTGTTGCTAAAGACGTTTTGTTGGATTACCAGATGCGGGACAGCTTCGATAATAGCTTCAAAGTTGTTAAAACGTGCTCGGAAATGGATGTTGTCCGAACTCATTCAAATGCCACGACTGACGAGCGTTTCATCTGAGTTTCTGTGGCATGACGATCCTCAACAAGCTGTATCGTCGCATGCGGGAGGAGATGACTTCGATAACCACGAAAAAAGGGGAAAGTCAAAGTGCTTGTGTTGTTGGCAAAAGGAATGACCTTCAATCAGATTTAGGCCGATTCGCATTATCTACAACGGCAACGACCATTGGTGAGTGCTGGAAATTATCCAACGGCAGCGTCAAATTGCTGTTCGCTTTGGTTTGTCGGCGTGTTTGACGTAGAAGCCCACCTGGCCGACGAGTAATTACCTTCAGGGGGAAATTTAGAGAAGAACAACAGCGCAAAATTAGGGCTCACAACGTCGGCTCATGGCTGCTGTTTGACCCGGCAGAAGAAGAAATTGACCGCGTGTTGGCCGAGAAAAGCTTGCTGCACGCAACGGACAACGAGAAAGAGTAAATAAAAGTCTATCAGGGAAGAGAACTCCTCGAGCAGAGGTGGCGTGTAATGCAGCAATTGGGCCAACACGATCTTGCCCGCCTAATATCGGAGTCTGTGCAACCGTTGTTAAGCACAAAAGGGTGTAACCACAACTTCCCCTTGATTATCGTGGTAAGCTTTTTAGGTCTGGCTTGAGGGACCTTTGGCCTCCTTAGATTTCTCCGGTGTTGCCTTTCGCAACTGCTATCGCTTTGCGCGTATCGCATTGCGGTCTACGTTCTCGGATCAAGTTTTCGGTCTGCGTTCCGCGTTAATGAAGAGAGTAGCGTCATGCGCTTTATCAGCCAGACCTTCCGGAGAATCAAAATGAATCATCGATATTGCAGGATCATTTTTGCAGGTTACTATACAGTGAAGTTTCTTAACGAACTGATTGATCTGCTCGTAAAGATCCTTACTCTCTTTAATTACTTTCTCCCAAAAAAACAAATGTCATTTCCTCTTTGGTCTCATCGCTATAAATCGAAGAAAGGGAAATGGATTTACATTCCAACAGATGAATGCAGAATAAAAGGGGCGAATATTATAAGGTTGCTCTCTACCTTTTGGCATTCCCCGTCATACTTTTATCACCTTCAAAAGGGCAGTCATATAGCCGCTCTTAAGTTGCATTTATATAATGGAAGTGACCTACGTCAAATCAAAAATTCACGCTATTTTTCATATTTTGACATAACGAATTTTTTTGGTAGCATCAATAAAAATAAAATTATCAAAGCCACAAAGTGTTTTGTTGGTTATCAAATGGCTAAAGATATCGCTAATGCCTCAACAGTAACTAACATTGGATCTTCCGAAAAGGTTTTGCCTTTTGGCTTTGTTCAATCACCACTTATCGGAAGTATTGTTCTCGATTAAAGCTATCTCGGGCGCGAGTTGAGTAAGCTATCGAAACTTCACAATCTAAAGCTATCGGTTTTTATTGACGATATTATCATTTCATCTGATAACAAAAAACTTATCCAATCAGCATCCGAGAGAATCCTCAAAGCCATAGAAAAGTCGAATCTACATTTAAATCAAGAAAAATCATCCATTTGTAATGGCAGTATGAAGGTATTTAATATCTTTGCGAAATATAACTGTTTATATTTAACTGAACATCGGTTGACAGTGTTCGCAGAGAAGCTTATTAATAATTCTTCTGACTATTTTGTCGTAGAAGGGATTGTAAATTACATGAAAATGGTTTCACCGCACCAATCAAAACGATTAATCAAGGAGATTGTTTGCGAAATTGGAACAAGTCGCGCAGGATTTATTGCGAAAATACCATAAATCAATTTTCTCAATTCACAAATAAAGTCCAGAACCATGCCTTGTAGCGTTTTAATTTTGACGAAGAATGAAGAGAGCAATATCTGTGCGTGCATTGAAAGTTGCCGGTTATTTGCTACCGAGTTTATCGTTATTGACGACATGAGTGACGATCGAACGGTAGAACTGGCAATAGCAGCAGGAGCTCATGTCTTTAAAAAACCGATGAATGGTAACTTTGGAGCTCAACAGGCATTCTCTATCACAAAAGCTAACTGCAACTGGATCTTCTTTATTGATGCCGATGAACGCTGCACGCCAGAGTTGACGAAAGAAATCCAATACCTTGTCCAAGAAAAGCCGGCCAACGCTTACGTAGTGCGCCGTATTAATCATTTCAAAGGGCAGCCGTTGAAGCATGGCCCTCTATCTCCCGACTGGGTGCTTCGATTAATGCCGCGTGAAGGTGCTTCTGTTGAAGGGCTGGTTCACCAGACTTTCAATAGTACAGCTCAAAAGAAGTGTTTGTCAGGAGAAATGCTGCACTTCACATACAATTCCTGGGAGCAATATGAGGCAAAGATGCAAAAGTACGCCACACTTGCTGCGCTGAAATACTTTAATGAAGGCCGTAGGGAGACGAGCGTACTAGTAACGTTATGCCGTTCAGGATTTGCTTTTCTAAAAATGTATCTTTTCAAAAAAGGGTTTTTAGACGGCCGCTTAGGATTTCTTTTTTGTTTGGGATATACAAGATACACTTTTAATAAGTATAGAAAACTACAATTTCTGACTGAACATCAAAATGAAAACTTATCTAATTAATTTGGATCGTTCTATAGACCGACTGGAGGCAATGAAAATACGCCTTAAAACAATTGGGGTGGACTTTGAAAGAGTATCAGGTATTGATGGAAATAAATTTCCCCCAGTAGACTATACAACAAAATCGCCCAATGCACGATATCCTCATCATTTGTCGGCAGGTGAAATCGCATGTTTTTTGAGTCATAAAAAATGTTGGGAACTTTTAATAAAGTCAAATGAAGAGTGGGCTTTAATTTTAGAGGATAACTGTACGTTTTCTGCCTCAGCCACTAGATACTTATCAAACACAAACTGGATTCCAGAAGGTTGCAATTTAATTAATTTTTGTAACAGGGATGGGATGAACATTTTCGCGGATAAAAGCATAACACTAAATTATGGAAATACTCTTTTACGCGTTAAGGCATCTCCTCCTATAGGAACATATGCATATTTTATTTCAAGAGATGCTGCTAGGGTTGCCTTACAAATGTCTTCTCAAATTTTTGAGCCTGTTGATAATTTTCTGTTTGGTTATTTTTCATCGTACGCATCAACAATTGACCATTGGCGATTACGTGGCACAATAGTCAAAAGATGCAATAACACAAAAACTATAATCCTTGGACGCTCCGATAAAAATCGTTCACTATATGCTTTACATCCTTGGCGCTTGTTTAAAAAAATCCTAAATAATTACAATAAACTAAAACTCGAAGAAATCACTCATTATCCAGAAACTACAGATAGAAGCTTTGACAAATAATGGATAGTTTTCATGAATAATTATCATTGAGCGGACGTTATGCAATTTGATTATCGAACATATTTAAGCGAACAATGGTGACTAAAGATAACTGATGACATTTAGCAAACAGATGAGATATTAATAATATGGAATAGCCAAAATTATTGCAAATTTTAGAAGAGGAACTTTAAGAATGAACCATGTGATTTTTGCAGCTGACGAGCAGTACTCCATACCGTTGAGTGTGGCTATCTATTCGTTCTGTAAACAAAATCCTTCTTCGGCAGAAGTACATGTTCTATATTCGGCATTAAGCAAGAAAACTCTAATAAATTTAAGCGGAATTACCAAAAAATTTTCGAACAAATTAACGCTTCATTGTATTGACAACAATCGATTTGAAAAGCAAAAATCGAATATTGAATATATTACTAAGGCAACATATTACCGGTATTTAATCCCGGAGATATTAACAAATACCTCAACAGCATTGTATTTAGATGCAGATATTTTGGTTAATAGAAATCTCAAAGATGTGTTTGAAGTGTCTTTAGGTAATTTATATGCAGCAGGCATTAACGATCGTTGCATCGAAAATAGGGATAACGGAAAGTATTTATATGACGTAGGTATGGAACATTTAAAAAGCAGATATATCAATGCAGGGGTCTTATTATTGAACCTAAATAAAATTAGGGAGGATAACTTGCAAGAGGCTTTTTTTATTAATGATGAGCAGCTAAAGGATAAAATTCAGTTTCAGGATCAAGATATCTTGAACTACACTTTTAACGGTAAAATTATCCTCTTAGATAAAATGATGAACTGGATGTCTTATGAACGTGATCGACGTCGTTTATTTGCTCGATTCAGAAATCCATATATTGTTCATTTCACCGGTCCTAACAAGCCGTGGATTCGTGTGAGATCGTATTGGGATAAACAATATTTTAATACTCTGAAAGAGTGTGAAAAATTTTTGCGTATGGAATAAATGGTTTTGATATGCGAAAGAAGATTAAAGTTGGTTTGATTGTTGACGAATTTTTTGGTGGAGCAGGTACAGCCTTTGGTGGGTACGGTTTTTTGGCTAGGCGTTACATTGCTAGATATATACCGAACGAAGATATTCAGATTGATGTTTTGCTCGGAAGAGGTAAAAAGTATTTTTCAGCGCAACATTTTAGAGAAGATGATGTTGATTTGTATAAATTGCCGAAAATTGGGTTTATGGCCCGCCGTTGGTTAGAAAAGATGAATTACGACATCTATTTTTCTATCGAACTTACAACAAATTATATTCTAAAATATGAGCCTAATCCAAATAAAAAACTAATTCTTTGGATTCAAGATCCTCGTCCACAATATGAATGGGACGAAATTAATACAGTCAAACTGTTTCCCGAAAAGAGCTATTACAATCAGGACATTTATGATACGGTTCATGATTGGAATGAGCAAAAGAGAGTGATCTTTATATCACAAGGATATTTTCTGAATCAGAAAGCCAGGGACTTATATCGATTACCTGAGAATATAACAATAAAATATTGTCCTAACCCCATCGATATAGACGATAACTTTGACCTGAAATCGTTACAAAAAAAGAACAAGATTATATTTTTGGGTAGAATTGAATCTGTAAAAAGAGGTTGGTTATTCTGTGAAATCGCGGAACGCATGCCTGAGTATGAATTTTATGTCCTTGGCCAGACTTTTCGCGAGAAAAAAGAGAACTCAGCCGTGATGCAAAAATATTTGAGTATTCCGAATTTACATTTTTCAGGACATGTTGATGGTATTGAGAAAGAGAAATATCTGATGGAGGCTAAAATTCTCGTTAACACGTCAATTCATGAGGCTTTGCCGATTTCATTCCTTGAGGCATTATCGTATGGTACTTTGTTAGTAAGTAACAGAAATCCTGAGAATTTAACAGAAAAATTTGGGATTTATGTAGGAGAGGTTCTTGGCGACGGTTTTGATAAGGTTGATTTGTACACTCAGGCTATTCGAACTCTTATAGAGAACGAACAATTACGAGTAAAAAAAGCTGAGGCTGCTATAAATTATGTAAAACAAGTTCATAATGTTCCTGACTTTATAAAAACTATAAGGGAAATAATTTATAACGAAGCAAACTTATAAAATCGTAGTCATTTAAAAGAATAAAATAGAATGGTCTCTATTATCATACCTATTTACAATGTCGAATTATATCTTCATGATTGCTTGGAAAGTTTAAATAGGCAAACAATTAAAGACTTTGAAGTTATTTTTGTTGATGATTGTTCATCCGATACTTCAGTTCAAATCTTAGAGCTTTTTTTAAGAAACGATTGTAAATTTAAGTACACATTTATCAAACACGAGACGAATAGGGGATTGGGTGCGGCTCGCAATACTGGAGTTTCTTTTGCGAAAGGAGATTTTTATTTCTTTTTGGATTCGGATGATACCTTATGCCCCAATGCTATAGAGCATTTGCTCAAAGATATAAAAAAATTTAATGTTGATGCTGTCTTTGGCTCAATTTCTTTGATAACTCAAGAAGGTAGCAAGATTAAAGATTTTATTAATAAACCTAAATTTTTATCATTTCCTGCTAACAGGAAATATCTTTTAGGAGGAACATTTGTTTGCGCTTGGGGTAAGTTGTATACTAAAAAGTTTTTTCACTCGGTGATTCAAGCGTACCCAACCGACATGAAATATGAGGATGTAATTCCATTCATTAAAATGGTGTTATGCCTAAAAAAGAATGGAAAATTATGGAATCTGATTCTTTAAGCGTCAATTGGAGACAGCGCACGAATAGCTTGTCTAAGGGAAAAACGTCTATCCTTGATATTAAAACAAATTTATTGTTTTGCCAAAATGTATTATCCTGCAAGGATTTTCTGTATTTTTTATCTAAAAGCATTCATTGGTATCAGAAAAGTAATGAGCTTTTAGTGATTTATCGAAATTTTTCCAAAAAAGCAATTCGTGACGCTTCAATTTATGAATTGTTCACCCTAGATTCACGATCAGTTAAATATGCATTGGAGATTATAGATGGCGAGGCAACTAAAAATATATTTTTAGCTCGAATTAAGCTATTTTACAAAATTTATCGAAACAACATTTAGAACAACCGAATCTACGATTTTTATGATTGGATGAAAACGGTCGATACAACCGCAGTGGGATCCGGTCGCTAAGAAATCAAAATACTCAGCCCGCAAGTATGTCGGCCTCTTAGCAGCCGATTCTGTCGTTAATATCACCGCCAAATTTCGTACTGCATTTCCTCAGTGCCCCAAGGAACCTTTTATTTCGGCTGGATAAGACTCTGGTCGATGAGGCAGCCTACCGCCGAGATTTCCCGGACTCTCCCGGCCCTAAACCGGCGGGCGGCCGAAAGGAGAAACCCTTTGTCGGCCCAAT
>OATG01000928.1_pt1 | contig 26357 bp, 17 predicted proteins | sample 1516581 | NCBI WGS metagenome assembly OATG01 (sample SAMEA2579930, study PRJEB22360) | human gut metagenome | biome: human gut; feature: human-associated habitat; material: faeces | place: Denmark | collected 2008/2010
CAATAAAAAAGTTCGTATATATCTGTGGGAACTATAGAGTTATCATCGTTACGGGGAGCAAACCCTATTGCATCAATGTTTACCCCTCCATTTAAATCTCCGCCAATCCACATATCGACCCCTCCATTGATTTGATAATAGGTAAGTATTTTTTCATCAAAGACATTTCCCATATTATTATCTTTTCGGATAGCCTCACATGATATTGGATGAAACAGTAAAGGCTTTCCATTTGACTGATATAAAGAAAATTCTGCAATACTGAATATTCCCTTTGGTTTCCTATATCGAATATACCGATATTTTTTGCCCGTTGATATATACACTTTTTGCATTTGGCTCTTTGGAGTCTCTGTTATTTTGTATATTTCTTCTGCATCTGAGAAATCTGCATGGTTGGCTCCTTCAAATATACCACCAACCATATCACGGGCAAATCTTATAATTCTTTTATTTAATGGGTACTTGCGATTCAATATAACTGTTTCTTTATGAAGAGTATCTGGATGTAATGAATAAATATTGTTATCCGAAACTATTATAGGATCTGATAGAGGAATTATGTCACCATTAATGTAACTGGAAGGCAAATACAAAATACCGTTTCCTAGATCTAATGCTTCTTCAGATTCTTTCTCACCATTTTGAGTTCCAGTACCTATATCGTAAAAGTTATCATCGGCACTAATAGCGATTGGAATCCATGAATTAGGAGAAAAAACAGATAAATAAATTGGTTCTTTTCTTCTAGGACAGGGAATAGGAATAGTTCTGAAACCTATTTTATGCATTTTCGTTACATCAAGCACATCGCAATTCGCAAACAATTCAGGATATATTTTTTGATAACGGTCAAAAGTTTCCGCAGGAGTTATAGTATAAATTTTTCGATATATTTTAGGCATCTTACGAATAGGTAATGCATTATTTTCGTTTCCATTATCATTTTGAAAGGATACAATCTTATCATCGGGCAATATCATTGAAGCAAAAGAATGTCCATTATTGCTACTACCCCAATAGGGGATTAATTCAAACGCAGCAGGAATGCCTACTGAGCGCAAAGCCATTACAACCAATGTACTTCTATCATCACATTTACCACACCCTGACTGGATAATAGAAGTATAAGTCTTCAATGTATCTTTATAAAAATCTGGCGATAACTCTATTCTAATTTGCGCATTTATGTTTTGTGCAGTCTTAACAATATCATCGCTATTTCCACCTTTCAGCCACCTCACACAGTCCCATTTCCAATAGTACTGTAATGGTTCATTTGCAACTCGGTAAGGTAGAATGTATTCACAAAACTGCTCAAATGTATATTTCTTTAAATAAGGACTTTTTTCTTTTAACAAGAAAGAATATTCCAATGACTGTATGAGAGAGTCTGCTTTTACAATATCTATATCGTATATTTTCTCTCCTTCTCTATTAAGAGAATATTTATTAGGTATATTTTCTATTATAAAACAAGCTGCTTTATACTTATCCCTATTATTCTTTGTTTTGTAATAGTCTAAGAAATGAGTTAGTTCTGATTTATTTGCAGACTGATTGGCTACTATCCAAGCAATCCTCTCACTTGAAGAAGTACAACTCAATAAGAGAAAAACTAGAATTATTGCAAAAAATGTTTTCATAATATTGTTCTTTCTATAAAATGTTTTGTTTATTGCGTAATACAAAGATGGTGATAAAATGAAAAAGTATACGTCTAAAAAATACATTAATAGGATAAAATCATCCATTTTTACTAATTACATCTTTTCTCAGGGCTACATTATATCTCTTTAATTTATATGTTCTATTAGCCCTAAAATCGACACAATTTATATGAAATATTAAGTATCACAGCGGAATTATTGAAAGTTTATAAAGATTGTTTAGTCAATGTCTACACATAACTATGCCCTCATCCGATATACAAAAAAGATTCACAGTTGCACATTCATTACAATATGATTTGCAACACTAAAATTATGGATAGTACTACAACTAAGGATTCTCAAAGAAAGAAAGAAATAGTGTAAACCATGATATTCCCTGCCCAGTGACAAGCTACCTGCATCTAAAAAACGTCTATAAAGCCCAAAAGAAATAATTGATTACTTTTTCCTCAAATATTCATAACCGAAGCGACAGTACAGACACTTGCGTTTATCACAATACTCTTTTTGCAACTGTATCAACGCCTGACTATCCGCCGCACTGACAACCGGAAGCCCGGCATCACTCCACGAACGGATAATATGATTGCTCTCCGCCTTCAATTCTTCCAGAAAACGTCCGGCACGTTCACACATTCGTTCATCTGCCTTATGCAAGCCGTATGTATAAAGAAAAGGAACCACTGTATTTATGATTATCAAATCCTTGGAACGCTCTCCCATCGCCTTCTCCTTTTGTGAAGAAAGTCGTCCGAATAAATAATGATTTTCCCAATAGAGAGACGTACGGGCATTCAGCAAGGTTCTCACATCTGCCAGAGTTTCCGCTTCCAGCAAACGTGAAAACAACTTATCCCCTTTCTGATAGAGATAAGCCAACTGCGCCAGACGAATATGCGGAAAGTTTTCCGGACGAAGCCGTAGAAAACGCCATAACGTAGCATCCATCCCCTGCCCGATTTCAAACTTCCGCTGCAAATAACGGAACTCCTTACAAAGACGGAGACTATACTCGTCTTCCTGTTCCTTTTTCAGCAACGTTTCTTCCAACAATCCCGCCAAGCCATAGAAAAAAGCCTCTATCTGAAACAAATCATTCCGGTGCTTGTCCATCGCCCGAAACGGCAGTAATCCCGCCCACGTCTCAAAAGCATCTCCATTCAAGCCAAAACCGAAATTACGGGCAAGGGTGATAAAAAAAGCATCTTCCCAATTACGGTTACAATGTTTGAGACGCTGTGTGATTAATTGCGCTTTCTGCTCCAAACGTTCCGTTTGCAAAGCGGTCAGCCAGGAATGAATGGTAAGTTTGGGAAGAGAGGCAAGGATGGGATAGCAAGCCGGATAATGATCCGCGACACAAAGTTCGTGGTAATGCAATTGCACATTTTCCGGACAGGTAAGTAACAGTTGCGGTATCTGTTCACCGTTGGAACGGGTTATTTCCGTATCTGCTTCGCTTACTACATGAAGAATCACAGAATCGTATGTTTTGTCAGAATGATGTCCGTGGCGGAACCAGTCGGAAGAATGTGTATGTATTTCGATGTTTCCCACCCATAAGGCGCCGTCAATCTTTAGTTTCGCGTTGAAAAAGTCGGGACCGGCGTTGGGGTTTTGCAGACCGGGGTCAATCACTTCTACCGGTAAGCCGTTGGTGGTTTGCAGTAGTTTCAGGGGAAATAATTTATGTTTCCACACGTAGTGGAGAAGATGTTCCATGTTAACAAGACGTTAATGTGCACTGCAAATGTAATAAAAATCTTATCTTTGCGACTATTATTTTGAATATAAGTCAGAAAACAATGAAAATAGCACTGATCGGTTACGGAAAGATGGGCAAAGAGATAGAAAAGGTTGCCCGTAGTCGCGGACATGAAATCGTCTGCATCATTGACATCAATAATCAGGATGACTTCGAATCGGAAGCATTCAAATCGGCCGATGTGGCCATTGAGTTTACCAATCCGATGGTAGCTTACAGCAATTATATGAAAGCGTTCAAAGCCGGTGTGAAACTGGTATCGGGCAGTACCGGATGGATGGCCGAGCACGGCGAAGAAATCAAGAAGCTCTGCACGGAAGGGGGTAAAACACTCTTCTGGTCGTCCAACTTCAGCCTGGGAGTCAGCATCTTCTCCGCTCTCAACAAGTATCTGGCTAAAATCATGAATCAGTTCCCTGCATACGATGTCACCATGAGCGAGACACATCATATCCACAAGCTGGATGCCCCCAGCGGAACAGCCATTACACTGGCGGAAGGTATTCTGGAAAAGATAGACCGTAAAGACAAATGGGTGAAAGGAACTTTCCTTGCGCCGGACGGAACCATTAGCGGAACCAACGATTGTGCTCCTAACGAACTTCCTATCAGCTCGATCCGTGAGGGTGAAGTTTTCGGACTTCATACCATCCGTTATGAGTCCGATGTAGACACCATTTCTATCACCCACGATGCCAAGAGCCGCGGTGGGTTTGTATTGGGAGCCGTATTGGCAGCCGAATATACTGCCACACACGAAGGTTTTTTGGGTATGAGTGATTTATTCCCGTTCTTAAATGACTAAAATATCAGAAGCTAGTTCTAAACAAATATAACATTATGAGACAAGCCACACGCGCACAATGGATCAAATGTGCCACTGCTATTCTACTTTACCTCATCTTCCTTATCTGGGTACGGAGTTGGTGGGGATTAATTGTTGTTCCTTTCATTTTCGATATTTATATCACAAAGAAAATTCCCTGGTCTTTTTGGAAGAAGTCGAAGAATCCGGCTGTCCGCAGTGTCATGAGCTGGGTAGACGCCATCGTGTTTGCGTTGGTTGCTGTCTACTTCGTCAATATCTACATCTTCCAGAATTATCAGATTCCTTCTTCTTCGCTGGAAAAATCATTGCTGGTGGGCGACTTCCTGTATGTGAGCAAGATGAGTTACGGTCCCCGCGTACCGAACACTCCCCTTTCCATGCCGTTGGCGCAGCATACACTACCTGTCTTCAATACTAAATCATATATCGAGTGGCCACAATGGAAGTACAAACGGGTACCGGGCTTCGGCAAAGTGAAACTGAATGACATTGTTGTTTTCAATTTCCCCGCAGGAGATACGGTAGCAGTGAACTACCAACAGACAACGGACTTCTATACGCTGGCTTACGGCGAGGGACAACGTATCTATTCCAAACAGATTGAAATGGATAGTCTGACACGCGCCCAGCAACGTGCCATCTATGATTTGTACTATGCTGCCGGACGTAAACAGATAATGAACAACCCGCGCACTTACGGTGAAGTCCTCTGGCGTCCGGTAGACCGTCGCGAGAATTATGTGAAGCGTTGTGTCGGCCTGCCCGGTGATACCCTTCAGATTGTAGACGGACAGGTGATGATTGACGGTAAAGCGATTGAGAACCCCGAAAACCTGCAATTCAACTATTTCGTACAGACCACTGGTCCGTACATTCCCGAAGATATGCTTCGGGAACTGGGTATCAGCAAGGACGACACCATGCTGATAGAAGACTCCGGCTGGGAAAGCGGACTGCTGGAAATGGGACTGGACAGCCGGAATGCACAAGGCAAACTGAATCCGGTATATCATTTCCCGCTAACCAAGAAGATGTATGAAACGCTTTTGGGCAACAAAAAGCTAATCAGCAAAATAATAATGGAACCCGAAGATTATGCCGGACAGATGTATCCGCTCAATCTTTATACCAAATGGAACCGCAACAATTACGGTCCGATCTGGATTCCTGCCAAAGGAGCTACCATTACCCTCACAGAAGACAATCTGCCTATCTATGAGCGTTGCATCGTAGCCTACGAAGGCAATAAGCTGGAAGTGAAACCGGACGGTATCTACATCAACGGTGAAAAGACCAACGAGTATACCTTCAAAATGGATTATTACTGGATGATGGGTGACAACCGTCACAACTCCGCCGACTCCCGTTATTGGGGTTTTGTACCCGAAGATCACGTAGTGGGCAAACCGATTGTTGTATGGCTATCGCTTGACAAAGACCGTGGATGGTTCGACGGCAAGATTCGCTGGAACCGCCTCTTCAAGTGGGTAGACTGATAAGTGTACGGATAGAATAGAGTGATAAGGTGATAAAAGTTGATGAACATTCGTAAATTCAAATGGATACTAGCATTTGCCGGAGCAGTAGCCGTAGTGCTTCTGCTCCGGGGATTTGCTTTCACGTCCTGCCTTATCCCTTCCACCGGCATGGAGAATTCCATTTTTCAGGGTGAACGTATCCTGGTCAACAAATGGAGTTACGGGCTGCGGGTTCCTTTCATGTCGCTTTTTTCTTATCACCGCTGGTGCGAGAGTCCTGTGCGTCGGCAAGACATCGTAGTATTCAATAATCCTGCCGGAATCCGGCAACCTGTCATCGACCGTCGGGAAATCTATATCAGCCGTTGCCTCGGAGTGCCGGGCGATACGTTATTGGTCGATTCTCTTTTCTCCGTTATTTCTCCGGAGGCACAGTTCAACCCGGATAAGAAAAGACTTTATTCGTACCCCGCTTCAAAAGAAAATCTGATTACGTCACTCATGCATACCCTTTCCATCACCAACGACGGATTGATGGGAAGTAATGACAGCACCCATGTGCGCAGTTTCAGCCGTTACGAATATTATCTGCTGGAACAGGCCATGAATGGGAAAGAGAGTTTCATCCAACCTTTGTCAAACAAAGAAGATGCCGAACCAAATCCGCTGATTGTCCCCGGAAAAGGGAAATTTATCCGGGTCTATCCCTGGAACATGACCTTGCTGCGGAATACCCTCGTGATGCACGAAGGCAAACAGGCAGAAATAAAGAACGACACTCTCTACGTGGACGGAAAACCCACACAACACTGTTATTTCACCAAAGATTACTATTGGATGGGGTCTAACAATACCGTCAACTTCTCCGACTCACGGCTCTTCGGATTTGTCCCGCAAGACCATATCATCGGAAAAGCCTCCATCATTTGGTTCTCTAAAGAAAAAGAAACAGGGTTGTTTGACGGATATCGATGGAGGCGTTTCTTCAGAACAGTGAAATAATCTTCCGGATCATCAAAGAAACAACCCCTTCATAATATCTCATAATATCCTTAATAACAAAGCCTCCTAAACGAATTAAAATGAAAGAAATGAACATCGCTTATTTATCTTCAGCCTATCTCGCTCCCGTTGAATATTATACCAAACTACTGGCTTATGACAAGGTATTTGTAGAACAATACGACCACTATATAAAACAAACCTACCGCAACCGGTGCACCATTGCCGGTCCATCGGGTGAGTTAGCTCTTTCCATCCCAACCGTAAAGCCCGATACATTAAAGTGCCCAATGAAGGATATCCGTATCTCCGACCACGGCAATTGGAGACATCTACATTGGAACGCCATCGAATCGGCCTACAACAATACTCCTTTCTTCGAGTATTACAAGGATGACTTCCGCCCTTTCTATGAAAAGAAATACGAGTTTTTAATCGATTTCAACGAAGAACTCTGCCGGATGGTCTGTGAACTGATCGATATTCATCCCACCATTGAGCGCACTTCCGAATATAAGATGGAGTTTGCTCCCGGAGAATCCGATTTTCGGGAAGTGATTCATCCGAAAAAGGATTTCAGGGAAGTAGATACAGAATTTGTCCCACAACCTTACTATCAGGTTTTTGAGTCCAAACTGGGTTTCCTGCCTAATTTGAGTATCATAGACCTGTTGTTCAATATGGGACCGGAAAGTCTGTTGGTACTGGGTAAACAATGACCTCACTTTTCTATCGGAATGTAAAGTTACATAAGTCTTTATAATTACCGAATATCTCACAGTAATGCCATTACTGCATTTCTTGTCATTTGTTATCCTTTCTTTATTAAAGACTTTCCTTTTTCAGTCAGGCGATACTTCTGCTTTGGACTTCTCAGTTGCTCCGGGAAAATAGGTTCTAGCACTCCTATTTCAATAGCGGGTCTTAAGTATTCTTTTGAAAAGTAACTACGATTTTTCAAGCCTAAAAGTTCCATCATTTCCTTAACGGAATATGTGCTATACTCAATAACATTTAATAGAGTCTGAACTTGTATGGTACTTATGTGGTACTTATGTGGTACTTGTACGGTACTTATGCGGTTATCCTCCCCATATCGGAAAATAAGTTTCACAAAACCATTAGATAACTCAAATTCCGGTTCTGGCAAGTTTGCTTTTTGACATTCTTTCGTCATTAAACTTATACCACGCCCCCAACTCTCCAATAATTTACGTCTGTAAAGCACATTGGCAATTAAAGGATTCTGTGGTTCTGAACAATGTTCGGATTTCATCTTTTCCATATCCCAATCACGAGGGAATGTACCCGGATTTTCGATTTCCACACGATCATCATAGATAGCTATTCCTACAGAGCCGCCAGGAGTTCGAAGTTGTCTATGACAAAGCGAATTGACAACCCCTTCCCGTATAGCTTTATAAGGAATCGTCAAATGCTCTTCTCGTTCCAACCCTTCGGTTGTACCCGACAGAGAAAGATGCTTAAATATAAAGGCCATTGCTGCATCAAGCAATTTGAACAGATTACCTTGCACGCGCTGATTATCCATAAAGACCATTTTATCCGTTCCTTTGAAACGTGCCAATCTCAAGAGGCATTGTGGATATTCTATCAGTTCCCGATTAGCAAAAAGTATGGCTGCGGCATTGTTTAATACACCATTTGCCAGCAACCCGAATCTCTCTAAAATAACAGCAACATTGTTCCCCGTGTTCTCTGGTAGACGACCACATTCTATTCCAAGCCTCACCGTTTTTAAAATCTCATTCTCATCCATATCCTGTATAGAGAGTTTGGTGTTTTCAAACAATTCCCAACGGTATTTCGCTTCGTCACGAAGCATCAGCAATCGGTTGTACACCGCTTGCGGCATAATTGACGTCACGCTTTCTACACGATAATAAGGACGACCTTTATAGCAAAACGGACGATTTAACCTTGAATCATCGACATAAAGGGCTACTATCTTTTTATTGCTATCTGAAACAGGTATATAAGAAACTTGCACTGTGGCTGTTGGTTCCAATCTGTTAATAGCTTCCGCAATACACCTTTTAGTTACATCAGCAACTTCTTGTCCGATTATTTTCCCTTTGTCAGTAACACCGAATAAAACCGTTCCACCTTCTCCATTAAGGAAAGCGCAAAGTGTTTCCATTCCTCGCTCCAACTGTCCGGTGGTTTCTTTAAATTCCAGTTGTTCATTTTCAGTCTGAACAATCAGGCTTTTTATATCTTCAAGATTATCTATTTTCATACCATATATTATTGATTCACAAAAGTACTCTTTTTTTTGTAAGATAGTAGCATAGAAACAAGTTACTTCCCTACCAAGACAGTTCACACAATAGGTATATTGAAAAATGAAACCACCTTTATCTTCTTAAAAGGTGATTAAGGTTTAGCGATAGCATCATACATCATAATGCTATAACCCGTATCATACTCTCAACTAAACCATAATCACTAAATGAGCTCTACAAAGCTGTTTATACCGCTACTTCTTCACGATTCTTCTCTTCATTAGATTCTGCCGCATCCAACCGATTCAATAAGTATCGTACATTCTGAAGATGTATATTGTTATTCCGATCCATTTTTTTAAACTGCCAACTGTTTTTAGTGGTATTCAGTATACAATTCATTAACGTTCCCACTGCATCAGCACTCTGGAAACGATTGGTATTGGAGATTTGCGTATTCATCATGTGCGCGCCGAATCCTCTAATCACCTCTTTCACACTTATCGACTTATAAGTACGGATGGCTTCAAAGGCCGCCACATTACTATAAAGCGTATTAGCTAAATCCTCCAGTCTCTTTCGATCTGTTCGTTCCACTAGATAGCTTTCAGGATTCATAAAACAATTGAGGGTCAGATAAAAAGACATCATTTCATCATCGGATGAAAAGATAGCGTGCATGAGTTGCGTCGCGTCCCCCGGACGGGCCTCCTGGTTGCTTAAAACTTCTTCCATAAGAATTTTAATTAAATGGTGAATAAATTAAGTTTAATGGGGCGATACAGAAAGGTAGTTTTAAGGAATAAAAGAAGCGGTTCCGCCTGTCCCATTGCTCTTCACCATCCACAACAGGCAGTAGGTGCATTAACATCCTACATGGGGGTGCGAAACCGCCATATAGGAAAATGGGACAAGCATAAAAAAAGCTTGCCACATTAGATACAGCAGGCTTCCCTGCTGTGGATTTTGATAAAGAGCATTGCAAAGATAGAATATAAAATCAGAAAAGAGAAAAGAAAATCAGTATTAATTGAAGTTTACAGCAATAAGCTTAAGACAGAACCGTCTAAAGACTACTTGCAACTATAAGATTCATTTTGAAGGTTCACCGGTTTCACCTTTAGCTGAATGACTATAAATCAAAACTTTATGGTGAAAGAGGATGCAAAATACAGAAAGAGCCATCCTTCACCTCCTTCACAAAATAAAACAATACGACATCGCAGAGACGCTTACAAGATAAAAAACAGAAGGATAAATGACAAGATAGCACTATAGAGATGCTTACATCATATAGATTAATGGGTGTATACATCCAATTTGTTGGGTATATATATCCAATGTATTGGGCATATATATCCTGCACGTTGGATATATATATCCTGCATCTTGGGTATATATATCCAACAACTCAAGTATTAATAACCTAGATACAAAGTATTAATAGCCTATAACTCAAGTATTAACACTTAAAACAACACAATATACAAATGAGTGGAAGTCTTATCAAAAGAAGCCCTACAAGATTAAAACATAAAACTAAATCCTTTATTGTGAGAAGCTTTATATTTTTGAATTTCCAAAGACAGTGATTTTTTCAATTGCACCGCCATGAAATCCAAAAAAGGCTGGCTGGTTTCATCATCTTGTGCTTGTTGTAAAGAAAGGATATAATCTGCCCTATCCTCCTTAAAAATCTTAGCGGGAAAAAGATGATAGCAGAATTGAATATAGTTCATCAATAAACGAGCTGCTCTCCCGTTGCCATCCACCCAAGGATGAATAGTCACTAAATTGAGGTGAGCATTAAAACTTAGTTCGTATTGTTCACGAAATGTTTCCACACTCTTTTGCCGCTCCTGCAACAGGAAGCAAAGTTCCTCTACTTTAGCAGATACTTTTTGATAACCCATATAAGAACGCCCACCTACACCAGCCGTAACACCACACAAACGAAACTCTCCTCTGGAAGAATCAAAAGAGCCGCCTATTGTATTATGTATCCCCCCTGTTGTCCGCATCAAAGTAGCATTTAACTTCTGCAAGAAAGCAGGAGTTATAGCAGTATTACATTGCGCTTCCTCTTTGGCAAGCTCGTATGCTTTCTTCAGGTCCTCATTCATCAGATGATATACCAACGGCTTTCCTTTAGCTGTTACACCTTCATCAAAAAGAAGCTGTGCATCCATTTCGGTTAGTGTAGAACCTTCAATGGCTGTAGAATGGGTAATAAGAGAATAGAGGTAGTACTTCTCATAGTCTACCGATTGACTGATACCGAGTTGCTGAAACTCCATATACAGTTCCTCTATTTCCTGCCAAATACCCTTTTCCATCATAGGTTACCTTGATTGTTATTTTTCCCAAAATTACTTATGATACAACACTTTACCAAGCGAAACGACTATTTTCTTACTATTTTTTGCAAACACAGAGAAAATGTAGGTAATAAAAAAACGCTAAGTCGATTTGTTACAACCACTTAGCATTTTGCGAATACCCAAACTCGCCGCCATCTCCTTAAAAGAATCTCTAACCAAACATTAACCTATTTCAATTCAAACGGCACAGTACCTTTCACATCTCTGGATGAACTACCGATGATTGTCTCAAACTGGTACGAACATGAAGTAAACTTATATACTATACAGAACTAAAACAGCATAGCTTTGCGTCTATTCCACTTAGTAGAATTAAGTTGTACGACACCCGGGTCTCATACATACCAACACCCGGGTGTTGAACATGCTGACACCCGGGTGTCAGGTAGCACGAGACCCGGGTGTCAGACAAATCATTATTGCAGGATCTTATTTCCTGCCTTACTATTAGTAATAACTCCAATCACTGTTAGGCTGAAAAAATTTATTGCAAACAATAAAGATCGTGACGATATGGTAGGCGATTTATGTAGTGATTTGATGAGAGATAAAAAATTCAAGAGTTTGCATACAGAGGATGAACAACAAGAGTTTATCATGATCGTTGGAAATATCCATGAACACATACAAGATGCTATCATACAATTATTTAAAGAATATTCTGGAGAAGAAGTAGTATTTGAGGAAGAGGAAGAAGAGGAGGAAGAATGGATATAATCGCTTCAAATCAGGTAAGCACCCGATACGGAACAAGCAAATCGTCCACAGTTTGTGGACAAATTCGATTTTATCCTTTTCTCATCGAACTTAAAGCTACTTTTTCCTATATGGGAAGATAATACAAATTAAGGGTGAATGGTAGTAAGTTCTATCCTGACTATAAACAAAGAAGGCGGCTCCTGTACCCGGAACCGCCTTCATCTCCTAAAAAAAGATCTCTAACCAAACATCTACCTATTTCAACTCAAATGGTACAATACCTTTAATATCTCTGGATGAACTACCGATGATCGCCTCAAACTTGCCCGGTTCGGCCACCCATTCGTGTTTGGCATCATCAAAGAAGCTCAATGCTTTCTTATCAATCGTCAGCGTTACTGCTTTCTCTTCGCCCGGAGCCAATTTCACTTTTTGGAAACCTTTCAACTCTTTTACCGGACGAGGGAGAGAAGATTTCTTATCGCTGATATAAAGCTGAACAACCTCCTGACCTTCACGAGTGCCTGTATTCTTCACATTGACTGTGAAAGAAATGGTATCATCTGCTGTCATTGTCTTCTTGTCGGCCGAAGGTTTTCCATAGGCAAAAGTAGTGTAGCTCAATCCGTGTCCGAACGGGAACAACGGTTTGATTTTCTCTTTATCCGCCCAGCGATAACCTACGAAAATATCTTCCCGATAGATTTCATTAATGGTGTCTCCTCTATGTTTAGACTGTGCCAGTTCTTCTTTATTACCCGGATATTCTCCCAGTTTATGAGCACCTACATCTTCCAGTTTTGCAGGGAAAGTGAAAGGAAGTTTTCCTGAAGGATTAGCGTCTCCCACCAATACGGAAGCAAGAGCTGTTCCGGCTTCCGAACCCAGGAACCAACCTTGAACAATAGCAGGCACTTCATTCACCCAAGGCATAGCCACTGCATTGCCGGAGATATTGACAACAATCAGGTTTTTATTCACCTTTGCCAGTTCGCTTATCACTCTATCCTGCGCGTAAGGCAAACCTAAAGAAGCACGGTCCGAATCTTCACAATCCTGATGATTGCTCTTGTTCAAGCCACCGAAGAAGATAACATAGTCGGCATCTTTAGCCACTTGCAAAGCCTCAGCGAGCAGTTCATCTTCCGAACGGTTGTCCTTTAAATCCTGACCGGTTTTCACACCGTTATACTCTCCTGTCGGATCGCCTACATACCCACGGGCATATACCACTTCCGCTTTTGAGCCCACACGGCTTTTCAGTCCATCCAACGGAGAAATCTCATATTTCACTTTCAAAGAAGAACTACCACCGCCCACAGTCATCATCTTTATCGCATTTTCACCGATCACTGCGATTTTCTTCGTTTTATTCAAATCGATAGGCAATACGTTACCGTTGTTCTGCAACAATACAATGCCTTCTTCTCCAATCTGACGTCCGGCTTGTCCGTGTTCGGGAGAGCCTAAAGAGCCGAACGGTTTGTGCGGATCCATTGAAGTGCGGAATATCAGACGAAGGACATTGCTAACCTTTTCGTCCAGTTCCTTTGTTCCTACTTTACCCTCTTTTATCAGTTTCAGGTAAGGGAAAGCAAGGTAATAATTATCATACGCATTTCTCGTTCCGGCAGACAGTCCGTTCGTCCAGGAACCAAATTCCAAGTCCATACCATTGTGAATAGCCTGTTCGGTGTTGTGCACACCTCCCCAGTCGGACACTACAACGCCATCAAAACCCCATTCATCACGAAGAATATCTTTAAGCAGACGTTTGTTGTGACAAGCGTGCTGTCCCTGATAAAGATTATAAGAGCCCATAATCGACCATGTTCCACCTTCCTGAACAGCCGCTTTAAAAGCAGGCAGGTATATTTCATAAAGAGCACGATCACTCAATTGCACATTGGTGGTATGACGGTTGAACTCCTGATTGTTCAAGGCATAATGCTTCACACAAGCAGCTACCCCGTTCTCTTGTACACCTTTGATGTAAGGAACCACCATAGTGGCGGACAGATACGGGTCTTCTCCCATATACTCGAAGTTACGTCCGTTCAAGGGAGTACGGTAGATATTCACACCGGGACCCAACAAGATGTCTTTCTTGCGATAACGCGCCTCTTCACCGATACTTTTCCCATAAAGATGCGACATTTCGGGATTCCATGTAGCAGCAAGACACGTCAGTGCCGGATAGGCAATACAAGAGTCGTTTGTCCATCCCGCCTGATCCCATTCATCCCACAACACTTCCGGACGGATACCGTGAGGACCGTCGGTAGCCCATACTTCGGGGATTCCGAGGCGGGGAACGCCTGCCGAACTAAATTTAGACTGTGCATGAATCATCTTCACCTTTTCTTCAAGGGTCATCCGGTTCAATGCATCTTTCACTCGCTCTTCGATAGGCTTACCAGTATCCAGATAAACGGGCTTCTGCGCAAAGGCAGACAACGCAGTCATCACAGACAAGCCAAGTAACATAGCTTTGAGTTTCATGTTTATTGATGATATAAGAAATGAATTAATACTTTATTTATATAGACTCCCCAACAGGGGATATTTCCTAGTTGCGGCCGGGTTTATTAATGTTTTTTACATTATTCCGACCAAAGATGAATCCTGAAAGGGTACAATTCATCATACCCTTTCAGGATAGGTTCAATAAAAATCCGGCATCAATCTTCAGATCAATTTATTTTCTCAACCTTCAAATCAGCATTTGCATTACCATTCGTTACATCAATGGTAAATCGATAAACAGCTCCTTCTTCAAATGCTTTATTATCCTGCATTTCCAAGTTTCCGGAATCTGTAAGTTTAAGCTGTTCCACTAAAATAGAGCTTGCATAATTGCCGAATTCTCCTCCCCAATCATTTTGATGGAAGAACTTAAAACTAATCACTTCCGGGTCACCACTAGTCTTCAACGTTTCCCCAGCTTTCAAGGTTAGCTGATACTTTTTAGGAGCAACTTGCGCCAGACAGAGCGCTTTACCTGGCTCCCAACCTACTTCGGAAGACGCAACAGAAGGCTTACCGATTCCTTTCCCAATAGCCCAGATTGCACCCGTTCCGTCATCTTGCAATTTGGCCGGTTTACCATCTTTCAAAGCCATTACAGAAAAATACTTCAAAACAGCATTAGCTGTCACCCGATAATCTCCGTTAATCGGCAGGAACTTCAATGCACCATCACTTTGTTTCTCAAAGAAATCAGGATCGATCCACCATTCATTCAAATTATCAATGCCTGTAACAGTTATCATTTGTCCTTGTGTAAACGCCTGTTCCGACTTATATATATCAGTATCTGTCACCTCCATCTTATCATTACCAAAGAAAATATCCGGTGCAGGTAAATCTACCTTCCCTACTTTCTCCACTGTCAACACAGCCTTGGTATTGCCTTTCGTCACATCAACTGTAAACCTGTAAATTCCCCCTCTTTCGAACTTCTGACCTTCTTCCAGTCCCAAGTTTCCGTCCGATGAGATTTTAACCAATTCACTCGTTGTAGAAATAGCATCACCCTTAAACTCGCCGTTGTCCCATTTATTGATATGGAAGAACTTAAAGTTAATATCATCCACTTTCATGGTAACGCCAGCTATAAATGTCAGTTGATACTTCTTCGCAGTAAGCTGTGGCATACACAGACCATTTTCCGGAGTCCACCCTACTTCAGAAAGTGCCACCGACGGTTTACCGATTCCTGTTCCAATAGCCCAGATAGCACCTGTTCCATCATCCTGCAACTTGGCAGCCTCACCATTCTTCAAAGCAATGACAGAGAAATACTTCATTTTACCATTGGCTGTTATTTGGTAACTTCCGTCAATCGGCAGGAATTTCAATGTTCCATCTTCCTGCTTTTCAAAATAATCCTGGTCTATCCACCAATTATCATAATCAGGCACCCCTTCAAACGCTAGAATGTCATTCTTCTTCAAAGTCAACTTGATTGCATAGATATCATTCTCTACCAATTCCATATCTTCACCGTTCACCTTTAACTTGGCAAATGGTTCTGCCTCGTAAGTCAACGTATTAAACTTGATAGCATAATTTCCCGGTTCCGTATTAGAAAATGAGATAGCATTAGTAGAACCGGCTTCAATCGTTCCATTCTCCCAGCCGAAGGTCAATTCGTTCCCATTCTCTCCCACTTTCGGAGTCTTGATATACGCTTTCATCTTTTGCGAAAAGTCTCCTGTCACACTATACTTGTACATGGCTTGCCGTTCCATCCGGTACTCTTTTCCTTCCTCATCCACTAATGTCAGATAGGGGAAGTCCGGTCGTGCCAGAGCGAGTTCTTTCGTCATTTCTGTGGTAGTAAAATGAATGTTCTGAAGAATATATTTCAAAGTTGCCTTTCCATTAGGAATATTAGCATAATAAGGAACAAAGATTTTACCAGTATAGTCATTTCCGCTTGTCTTTGTACGGATGACCGTTTCAGACACTTGTTCTTCTCCATAAAAAAGCTGTGCTTTCAACGTAGAAAGAGGCACATCCACATCCGAGGCTTTAATCGTAAACGGAAGACTGTCACCAAAAAGAGCATCTGCATTCTCTGCTTTGATTTCCATACTCGGATTACCGGGCAAGAATTCGTCATCATTACAGGAATTCATGGATAACATTCCTGCCAAAGCCAATATAATATAACTGTTTTTTTTCATTGTCTTGATCGTTTTAAAGTTCTTATTCCGACTTTGCCCAACGATAGGAAGTCACAGATTTGCCCGGAACATCATAAGCAAAATGACGCTTACCATCACTTAAGGTTATCTTTTTAGTCTTTTCATTATTATTCATCAGTACAAAAGCGTATGTTCCATCCGGATTCTCGAAAGCAGAATACATGATATTGCTATCAGCATAGCCGGATGCACCGATACGTACCGCTCCCGGTTTCACCACACTTGAAAGATGGGCGATGATATAATAATGCGAGTTGCGGATAATTGTCTTATAGTCGCTATTACTGATATCCACCGCTCCGTAGCAAGTCTGGCAACCGCCTTCACGGTTAGGAGCACGGTCATTATCAAGCATCAGGTTCCACACTATAACTCCCCTACACCAGTTGTTGATCGTACCCAATGCTACTTCTTTCATATCTTCCAACAATCGTTTCGACAAATCACGTCCGCTATTCCATGTTCCGATAGAAGTCTCCGTGAAAAGAAGTTCCTTTTCAGGATAGGCTTTATGTATATTTAAAAGCTCTTCGCGATTCCCGCCATAGTTGTGATAAGCAGCTCCAGCTAGGTATTGGGAAGCAGCTGCGTCTTCATACATCTTACCGGGGTAGTTCTTTTCTGTTGCAATATCACTATAATCATAGTTATGATCGTATGCATAAATTTTCGTAGCCAGTCCGGCTGTTTTGAATTTAGGTCCGAGTGCTGTTTTCACAAAGTCCCTCTGTTCTTCCCAACTCATATAAAGTGAAGCGGAATTACCACGGTTCAACGGTTCGTTCTGGGGAGTTACAGCATAAATATCAATGCCTTCGGCGTTGAAGGCTTGTACCCACTTCACAAAATAAGTGGCATAGTCCTGATAATAGGCTGGATTCAGCTGACCGTTTGTCCATGAATCCAGCGGAGTAAGATCTGTGAGACTCTTTACTTTCATCCATTTTGGACAAGTCCAAGGGGCGGCAATGACTTTAATAGAAGGATTGATGCTCAAAATCTCTTTCAGAATCGGAAGGATATAGTCTTTCTCTTCACTTTGCAAAGCAAAATGCTCAATACCTTTCGTATCACAGCAGGTATATTCGCTCAATGAAAAGTCCGAGCAGCCGATAGAGATACGGATATAGCTAAATCCGAAGCCTTTGTCGTCAGAGAATGTTTCCGTAAGGAAGGCGTGACGATCTTCCGGTTTCATTTGCAGAAGATTAAAACAAGTGGCGCCTGTGATAGCAGCTCCGAAGCCATCCATTGTCTGATATTGTTCAGTCGGATTCAATGTGATTGAAGTAGGTGCCAAATTATCTTTCGAGCTGAAATTAACGGCATCACGGGTCAAATCGCGAGTCAGGCTGCTAGTGGTCGCATAAATAGTCACATCTCCGGTCGGAACAGGTGTAACCGGTTTCTCCGCATCGTCACTGTTGCTGCATGCAGCTAATATGGTGAAGCATCCTAAAAAGGTCAATGCTATATTTCTCATGTCTATCATAATCTTAAGTTTTCTATGTTTTTAGTTGAATTAATAACCCGGATTCTGGTGAATCTTATCATTCGCGTCGATTACCGACTGCGGAATTGGCAAACGATAAGAGTTCTTATCAAAAGTGTAAATCTGCGCTTTGCGACCTGAATCCTTAGCATACACTGCATTCATCACCTCTTCTACCTTGTCCAGACGGACCAGATCAAACCATCTTTGTCCCTCAAAAGCCAGTTCTAACCGACGTTCTTTAAGTAAGGCATTCAGCATGGCATTTTTGTTTGAACGGACAGAGGTGGGAAGTGCTCCCAATTTGGCACGGTCGCGCACTTCATCTATTATATCGGCGGCTCCTTCCAAATCCGGCGTATCCTGCATAATCAGCGCTTCTGCTTTCAGCAACAGGACATCGGCATAACGGTACTTGATGATACTGCTGTTGGCAGAGCGGCATTTATACATGAACGGATAATTATCAGACGGATAATAGTTGCTCCAATTACAATCGTAATAGACTATTGATTCTTTGAAACGGACTTCATCCCCTTCCTGTTTGAAAGCACTAATCAGGTCACGTGACGGAGTCACCCATTTCGCCCACGTGAAATTGTTATTCCAATTCACAAGATCACGCCCGAACATCCATGTACACCAGTTACCTGCTCCGGATGTAAATTGTGCTTCAAGAATCGATTCTTTTGTATTACGCATCTTTGCATCTGTTCCCGCAGCATTCATTCCAAACAAATCACTGAAATCATCTACTAGATCAAAACCGTCTGCTTTCACCTCATCACAATATTGAATAACTTTCGTATAATCACGCAAAGGTTTCTCGGCATATATTTTAGCCAATAAGGTACGAGCTACAGATTTGGAAAACAACGTTTTATTCCCCGGCGTATTGTCCGGAGCATACAATACTGCATCCAACAAATCCTTTTCAATCTGCTGATAAGCTTCAAGTTCCGTATTTTGTTTGGGGAAATATTGTGGATATACCTCATCAATGTTTTCAGAAGTAATATCATCAGCCACCGTTGTAATCACCGGAAAATCGCCCCACAGACGTACCATGTCGAACATTACCATGGCACGGAATATCTTCGCTTCTGCTTTGTATTGCGCCCGTTCGGCAGTAGTCAACGAATTATCTGTCACCAGGTCAATGTTACAAATGAGTTTATTGGCACGGGCCACATCCTCCAAATAACGGTTCCAGTCACGTTCCAACACAGAATTGGAACCTTCAATAGAGTTATTCTCAAACGGGACAACTTCCGCTCCGGTAGTACCGGCATAAGCATTATCCGAATGGGAGTCTGAAATCAAAAGTAAATCCACATACCAATGTTCCTGGCGGTCGCGCATTTGATTATAAAGCGTTGTCAGATGACTTTCAACTGCAGCTTTATCCTTGAATACGATTTTTGTACCATCACTTGTCACTCCTTCCGTCACATCCGAATAGGTGTCTAATGGCTCATAATTCAGCGAGCAGGAAGAAAGTCCCAATAGCAAGCCGGAGGTTAATCCGTAAAATATAGTTCTTAGTTTCATAATCTTTCCTTTCATTAGAATTCAACATTAATACCAAACACGTATGATCTGCAATGCGGGTAAGTACCCCAATCGATACCTTGTACCGTACCGCTATTACCCCATTGGTTTACTTCCGGGTCCATTCCCGAATAGCTGGTCCATGTCAGCAGGTTAGTAGCCGTGAAGTAAGGTTGCAAACGGGTAATTCCCCATTTCTTCAATAGTTTGCCTTTAACATTGTAGGACAAGGAAACATCCTTCAATCTTAGATAACTGCCATCTTCTACAAAATAGGTAGAATTGAGTAATTTGAAATTAGCCTTAGGCACATCTGTTATCTGTCCGGGTATTTTCCAACGATTCAGTACACGGGCCGACTGATTCTTACCATCATACATACCTTCCGTTTCAATACGTGAAGCATTATAAATATCGTTTCCATAAGAACCTTGGATAAAGATACTCAAATTAAAGCCTTTCCATGAAAAGGCATTAGTCATACCATAGGTGAAATCCGGATTCGGATCACCGATATAGGTACGGTCGGAAGATGATATTTTACCGTCATTGTTCAAATCACGATACATCAATTCACCGGTTTCAGGATCTACCCCATCACTTATATAACCGTAGAAACCTCCCAAAGCACGGCCCGGCTCATTACGTACCACATAGTCATTCACCACATCCGCAGTTTTAGCATCGTAATAAACTTTCTGTAATTCCAGTTTTGTCAATTTATTCCGGTTAAAAGAGATATTGAAGTCTGTATCCCATGTAAATGCTCCTCCACGAAGATTTTTCGAACTAATAGAAAGCTCAAAACCCTTATTTTCCATTTCACCCTCGTTACGGGCAATAGACGTAGCGGCTGCGGCACCGGCAGGTAATGATACATTCATCAACATGTTTTTGGTCTTCTTATAATAATAGTCGGCATTAAACGTCAACCGTCCATTCAATATGGTCAGATCCAGACCTATATTGGTCTGTGTCGTGGTTTCCCATGTTAAATCAGATGTACGCAAGTTGGCCTGGCTAATGGTAGGAACAGCATTTGCATAATCAGTAGAATCACCTTCGCCGCCTTTCTTAAACCATTCGATACGACCGATATTGTAACGCTGCAAATATGCATAGTCACCAATACCCGACTGGTTACCGGTTTGTCCCCAGCCACCGCGCAATTTTAAATCGTCAATCCATGTCAGGTTCTCCATGAACTTCTCCGAAGAAATACGCCAGGCTGCAGAGAATGAAGGAAATACGCCCCAACGATGATCGGGATGCAATTTAGAAGAACCATCGGCACGAAGATTAGCCGTTACCAGGTATTTACTGTCGAAGTTATAAGCTACACGTCCGAAGAATGACATAATTCCCCATTGAGATGCACCCGTACCTGTATTATCCCAAGATATTTTATTGGCAGCATTCAATGTTTGAATCTGATCGCTACGATAGTGTGAACCGTTGATCCAGCTATTTGAATAGTCTGAATCCGTCCATGACGAACCGGCCATTATTTCCAAGCCATGTTTCTTGAAGTTTTTATTATAAGTCAATACATTATCAAATGTCAGCACTGTGTTCATATTCCGATTGTCCGAAGCCTCACCGTACTGATTGCGGCCCCAAGCAGTAGAAATCGGATCAAGAAAAGTGGTATTAACGGCGTTGCGACGGTCAAGAGTAAGAGTAGACTTAAACTTCAGTTCCGGAAATGGAGTCAGCAATATATTACCCGATGCCAACAAGCGGTTTTCTTTGTCTTTGTTATTTTTCGCACGGGCCATATTTTCTAATGGATTGGTGATATTACCCACTCCATAGAAGTTATTGTAATACTGATTAGGGTTCAAAGCATCCCACACCGGCGCATAAGTCGGTGTATTGATAACAGCCAGAATAACACCACCCCGATTCGAGCCTGTTCCCATTGCTCCGCCTCCATTGCTTGTATAATCTGAATAAGAGATATTAGCACTTACTGTCAGCCATTTACGAACCTGATTTTCCAGATTTACCCGGAAATTGTAACGCTTGTAATAAGAGATGTCCAACACTCCCTGTTCTTTGAGGTAACCCGCAGAAAGGTAATATTTCATTTTCTCATTACCATTGGATACAGCTACCTGATAATTTTGAGTCTTTCCGGTCGTATACGTTTCATCAAACCAGTCGGTGCGATCGGGTAATCCGTCCGGCAAAGACACTAGTCCGATTTCATCCTGCAATTCTTTATATTGTGCTGCATTCAGGGATTCTACTTTATCGGCCACTTTGTTCAAACCGAACTGGGCTGTCAAAGAAACTTTGGCATTACCGGCTGCACCGGCCTTCGTAGTAATTAGAATGACTCCGTTAGCGGCACGCGAACCGTAGATAGATGCTGATGAGGCATCTTTCAATATCTGCATACTCTCAATATCATTCGGAGAAAGGAACTTGATATTGTCTACAGGCACTCCATCTACTACATACAACGGATCATTACTACCATTCATTGAAGTAGTACCACGAACACGGATAGACATTTCACCGCCCGGCGTTCCGTTAGGCTGAATCACCGAGACACCGGCTGCCTTACCTTGAATGGCCTGCCCTGCCGAAACGATAGGCCGCATATCCAAATCCTTGGTAGATACGGAAGAGATAGCGGTAGTCACATCTTTCCGTTTCACCGAACCATAACCGATGACCACCACTTCATCAAGCACTTCATTATCTTCCTGAAGTGTGATCTTCATCTGTTGGGCTGCCTTTACCTCCTGCGACTTATAACCCACATAAGAGAATATCAAAATGGCGTTTTGCTTAACGTTTAATGTGAAGTTGCCATCTAAATCGGTAATTGCTCCGTTAGACGTACCTTTCTCTTGTACACTAACACCGATTAGCGGTTCTTTTTGAGCATCCAGGACCTGACCGGATGCAGTAATTTGCTGTGCGGATGCACTCAAAGATAAAAACATTGCCAAGATAGCAAAGAAAATCTTGCGACTCCCCGAAAGGATTTTTCGCCTGTTTTTTTTCATGCGTACTAAGTTTTAAAGTTAATAATAAGACGCTCGTCAGCAATGGGCTACTCTCATTACTTTCGAAGCACAGGTCAAAAGTATAAAGAAATTAAAGTGAGCTAACAAGGAGGGGGCAATAAGTGGATTAAGCAAAACGGTAATCCACTTATTTTCATCTATTTACATTCAGAACGTATACCTAAAAAAGTGGTTGATTTACAGTCCGAATTAGCGAATTTTTCGCACTAAATCGTCAAAATCCTCTCTCGATCCACGGGCTTTATTCCTTACTTTCGCCCGATAATTATAAATTGTATTCACCGAATAACGAAGAAACTCCGCAATTTGTGAACTATCTTCAATACCCAGACGTATCAAAGCAAAGATGCGCAGTTCAGTATTCAATAACTCGCCTTTCTTCGGTAAAATCTGTTCATTTTCCTGTAATAAGTCATTGAATTTTCCCACAAAGTTAGGGAAGAGATGCAAAAAGGCTGTATCAAAGTTTGCATACAATTCTTCCAGTTCTTCGTCAAGAGCATCTTGGGAACGCGTTATCTTTAATAACTCCGCAATTTGTCCGGCAGACACTTTCTTATTCACCATCCGCCGGTAAGCGTCTAAACGGTTGATATAAGTAGAACACAGCTTGATGAAACGGGCAATATACTCTTCCTTGATCTGATTGGACTCCGAGAGTTCGATATTGGTAGAAGACAGGCAACTATTCATTTGCCTCAACTCCTCATTCAATCCGTTTAACTGCTTATTAGCTACCTGAAGATGATTTCTTGCATCTGCCAGCTTTTTCATCTGACGGTAGATATATCCCAAAGCTACAATCAACAACACCAACAGTGCAGTGATAAGCAGCAGGTTCTGTTGAAGACGGTCGTTCTGCTTTTCAATCATTGCCTGATAGGTTTTATCAATCAATGAAAGCACGTCAGCACTCTGCCAACTACGCAGACGGGCATTGTAGAACTTGGTCGCATTCCACGAAAAGCGCATATATTGGTACGCACGTTCCATATCACCATCTTCGTAAAGTAGCTGGGCAAGCATCCACAACGAAGCATGGTCCTTAATGGCAGAACGAATATCCGATATAGCAGAAAGACAAAGATTCCGTTTCTCTCCCAGACTATCATTACTGTACTTGTAAATCAAAGAACGATGGTAAGTAGCCATCGCATATTGGGGAGTATATGGTTCTATTTTCGTCAACCGGAGATCATTCACTTTCAGGGCTTCCTCATACTGGCGTTGATCGCGAAATGATGCTTCACGCATCAGCAGGTATTCTTCCGATTCCGGAGGCAATATAGCATATAATGAATCTCTATATGCCTGTGAAATACTCCAATAACGTCCCGAAAGGGTTTTATCCTGTGTATAAACGCCCAACTCGCCATACACATGGTCAAAGCAGGTGTAATAATCGGCTATTAAACGAGGAATGATTTTCCGACGGTCTACCGATTCCAGCACATCAAGAGACTCTTTATACATTCCAGTTGATGATAATAATAACGAAAGCTGCAACTGACTTTCTATCTGCCGGTCTGCATCACGCAAGCGCTCTGCAATCCGGATATTTTCATTCAAATAGTGGATGGCAGAGTCGCAAATAAAGGCTTTATATTCTTTGTATATCTGACTGTTCAGATTGTACTGTTCCGCGGAATTAGGTTCTATTCCGTGTGTCAGTTCTTTAAGGTGCTTGATACGTGATTCACGTTGAACCACATAAATTTCATGTTCTTGAATCGTCAAATCAAGCACATTCAACAGTGAGTCCAAGGTCTTATCGGCCCGGGTATATAGTGGAAAAGAGAGAAGTAAAAGAAATATCAGGTACTTTTTTTTCATCGGAGTATTAAACTTTAATAGAAGATTACAAGACTAATAAAGACAAATGTAGAGAAAATCTTCGTATTTTAAAGAATAAAACGGCTAGAAATTAAAAGTACATCTATTCTACTATTCCACTAATTACTGCCAATAACAGCTGGTCACACTTTGCTTATCCCTATAAAACAACTTTGCTTTTACAACAGCAGCCTGACAGGCTACGGGAGTCTTCCATAGCTCCGAATCAACCGTCGGTTCAGTCCCATCCGTCGTATAGCGTATCTGTGCTCCTTCGATAGAAGTATTCGCATACAGAAGTCCATTCCGGATGGTGAGTCCGGGATGAGGTAAACGGAAGTTTACCCCCATCCGGCTCCAGCAAGGCATTTCCTTTAACTGATTTTTTCATAGAACAGTGCCAGATCCCGGTCAAAGGCTTGCTGCTCGGCCACACCGGAAAATTTCTCTTTTAACAGTTTTTCCTCATTAGCAAAATCTTCATGGAAGGTTAAAGCTAGTTGTTTTTCCAACAAGATATTACCTCCGGTAGTAATCACCTTTTTTAAGGAAGGTATTATATCCGTCGAGCGAAACTCCGGAGTATTCGCATTGTTCAAACGAAGGTTTGTTTCGTACGTCTTTCAGGCAATCGTTCTTTACCATTCCGTCATAGGTAATGGAATGTTATCCAATGTCATAGGAAGCGGCTTACCTTTCGATGCTTCCGACTGGCTCACCCAATAGCTTCCTTCACAACTACTGATTCGCATTAATTACTAGATACTTGAATCAGTGTTAATCCGTGTAATCTGTGGTGAGTCTTATTCCTTCCTATACAGAATCTTTACAGAATGACAACAGAATCGAATAAATCTTCTCGCTGGATATTTCTTTTCAATCTTTTTGTCTTCTCTTTCACCTTTTCTCTGTCTCTCCGATGAATAAGGGAGTTGCGGGCGAAGGGTGGCAACTTCAATACCTCTTCACCCGTAAGCGATTAGTTTCAATAATAGTTTCTCGGTGTGAAACTTTTAATTTCAAATAGGGTTGAAACTAATTACAAAATAGCTTTACTTATTATGCTCAATTGTGGAATCGTTTTAAATTCATTCATTTCTGCACAAGTTTACTTCATTTCAAGTTATAAGTCTCACCTTTTACAGTAGAAAAGGAGATTAAACCTTTATTAATAGAAGAAACCGTAACTTCTTCTCCCTTGCTACTTTCGACTTTCAGCCATCGGGCAGCAGGGCAATATATCCGGCATTCCCCACCATGACCAGAAGTAACGGCACATTGTGTAAGCCGACCGGCATTCCATTCCATTGCAAAGGTAAAGTCTCCCTCCGCACGTAACCCCGTCACACTGCCATTCGCCCAAACAGCAGGTAAAGCAGGCAACAAATGGATAAATCCCTGATGACTCTGTAGCAGCATTTCGGCAATGCCTGCCGTAGCTCCGAAATTACCGTCAATTTGGAAAGGCGGATGCGAATCAAAAAGATTTTCATAAACTCCTCCCTGGTCGCTATCCATACTAATAACTGTAAGTGTAGAAAAGTCAAGAGCAGACTTCAGCAAACGATAAGCATGTTCGCCATCCTGCAAGCGTGCCCATGCAGCGATTTTCCAAGCACGGCTCCACCCCGTCCCCAAGTCTCCACGTGATTCTA
>OATG01000939.1_pt1 | contig 26128 bp, 26 predicted proteins | sample 1516581 | NCBI WGS metagenome assembly OATG01 (sample SAMEA2579930, study PRJEB22360) | human gut metagenome | biome: human gut; feature: human-associated habitat; material: faeces | place: Denmark | collected 2008/2010
GCCTGTTTCGTAGCATTGGTGAGAAACTTGTAATTGAATTGTAATTCTTGAGACCGAATCTCCGGCTTTGAAAAAGTCCTCTCAATAGGTAGCCGACGAAAAAGACCAAAAGACAACCATCTTTTTGAGAATTAACAAAAAGGTCACAAATGACTAGCCTTCAAAGAAGCGTTTCTACTATTAACAGAAAAAGTGGCCTAAAATGGGGGGTGTTGGAGAAAATTTCCACCTTAAAAATGCGCCTTTACTCACTAGCCAACGAGAATAGCCAAAAGCCAACAAAAACGAATTATGTATTTCTGCCACTGATTGCAACAGCATATCGGTGACAGAAAGATCATTTAGAGCGATTCTTCGCGGTTTGGGGGAGTGGAAGTCGTTTTGTGGTGGGACTTTTTCTGCTGAAACTGCTCCAGCTTTTTCAGCACCGATTCCTTTTCCGGGGTCTTGCCGCCCGGTGCGAAAAGCTGCTGCTTGTTCAGCACCATATCAATATACTTGCGGACACTTTTCAGATCGGAGATGTCCGGCTGCAAGGTTTCCAGTTGGGTGCGAAACTCTGCGCTGCTGGATTGCAGCGCAGAAAATTCGGCATCCAATGCCGAAAAATCCACCGCAATACTGCCGTTCAGCTTCATCAGAGTGCGGACAGCTTTATTGAAGATGTCCAGTTCCTCCTTGTGCTGTGCAGCGTAAGCGTCCTTGGTCAGCTTGAAGTTCTTCTTGATAAAAATGTCATGGATGGGCTTCAGCTTGGCATGGACGGCGGCAGCGTCCTTGATCTGAGCGATTGCCCGCATACGGTTTTCGTTCTGCTTCAACTGTTTGCGGAGAGGAGCGGCGGTCTGGTTTAAGCTGTCAATGGCTTGGTTCAAATCCTCAACAGTGTTCAGGGAATGGGCTTTCAGGTAGTCCACAGCCCGTTTGACTTCCTCAAAGTCCCGGACAGTGCATTTCAGTTTTGCCTTGCCAGACCAATCGCTGCGCTGCTCGGCACGAAGATTGAAATAATCCACTAACAGGTCGGATAGCGTTGGCTCTTTGGCCTTTTCCAGAGCGTCCAGAAGAAGCTGCTTCTTTTCATTCAGATCTGCGATCCAGCGTTGCAGCCCACGAATTGCGCTGCGGATGGACTGCATCAGGCTGTTGGCGGCTCGAATATCCCGGTTCAGGTTGCCGAGAAAGGTTTCCACTCCACGCTTTTCCATCTGGTGTGCAGCGGGGCCGAGATGGACGGTCGGTATTTGCTGGATGCCCTGCCGCTCAAAGGAGCGCAGGTCAACACGTTCTGGTCTGCCAGCAGCTTCCAGATAGCGGTTGGTGATGGTTTCCCAGCTATGCCGCCAAACCTCGGCGTACTTCTGGTCGTTCCAGTCCACGGTGTTTTCCTTGTGGCACTTCCAGTTCCCGGAGGGGAGTTGAATGCGCTCGCCGTTCTCGTCAAGGTCGTAAACCTTTCGGGCTTTTGGAAGCCACCTGCCGTGTTCATCCATTGCCCGGAGCGTCAGCAGAATGTGGGCGTGTGGGTTGCCATCTCCCTTGTCGTGGATGGCAAAATCGGCAATCATGCCCTTGGAAACAAACTGCTCCTGACAAAACTCTTTTATCATGGACAAATACTGCTCTTTCGGCACCTCCACCGGGAACGCCAGCACGATGCGCCGGGCAAGCTGGGAGTTCCACTGGTTCTCCACAGCTTCTACGGCGTTCCAGAGGGTCGCCCGGTCTGCATATCCGGGCGGCGCATAGGATGGCAGCATGATCTCAGCGTGGACAAGCTCTTTCTTCTTGTTGTAGAATTTTGTTCTCTGGTCGTACTCGCTGAACAGCCGTTCGCCGCTTTGGTAAGCGGCCCCGGCAACAGCGGACTGCCCTTGGCTGCGCTTGACGATGGTAATTTTGAAATGCGGACACGGAATAGGCATCACCCCCAAACAAAAAGACCGCCCAGCAAGATTGCTCTTGATGAACGGTCTGGAATTGTATTCGGTTTTGCTCGCCGCCTTAGAACGGAGTGCCATGCGCTTCGGTCTTAGGCGGGAGCCGCAAAAGGATAGCTGCAAAGCAGCGCAAGGAAAATGCAGTTTTCCTTGGGATGGAATCGGGCTGGCGCACAAACGCCAGCTTCGATTTCATCGAGCCGTCTGCAAGACCGCAATTTCACCGGAACGGTGTATAATTGCGCCCTTTATTCTAAAGGGTTTTGGACGTTGCTGCGTTCGTGAACATCATGCACCATCTTTGCAAGTGCCAGCACGACTTCAGGCTGGCGGAACGAGATTTTCAGCAGTTCCATCACCTGATCGTCGGTCAGTTCTCCCGGACAGACCAGAAAGCTTTCCAGCATTCCGGCACGGGTGCAAAGACGATGCACGCGCTCTTTTCGGTTCAGCTCTGACATCTGGCGTTCAAGAATCTTCTCTCGGTGCTGGCAAGAACGCAGCTTCTGCTCTGCTTTGGCTTTTTCGTTGCGGAGATAGGCTAGGTCGGTTTTCGGTTGGGTCAATGGCATCACGCTCCTTTTTGGGAAAAATAAAAAGCCAAACAATCAGACTTGATTCGCACTGATTGTTTGGCTAGAGGTACTACAGGTGCTTATTAAATTTAAGCCTTTTACTTAATATCATATCCAACAGTGAATTATATCTCATTAGATGCTTTTCCCAATAATTTTTCTCGTATGTTGGTAGTTGAAAGTCTTTATAGCTTTTTTTCATTGAGCGAAAGCATTGCTCTTGTCTTTCAGAAACATGGATAAGTTCATCGTCTGCTGTAAGCACTCGAATTAATTTGTTTACTGATTTTTTGCATATGCTGGCAAATTCATCCTTAATCAAATTTTCTTTTTCAACAACCACCGAATCAACAACATAAAGTCCAAGAAAGTCGGATATATATTTTAGATATTCCATTGCGCCGTTCATGTTTTTTCGATCAGACACGGTTACTAAAATTGCATATTTTCCAGCGAGTTTAAATAGGTGTGTCCAACAAGAAATTCTATCAAGGAAAACTTTCGTGCTTCCACTTATTGAGTTGTTATAAACTGGTGATACCAATACAATAACATCAGATGCAAGCATATCGCTTCTAATCAAATTCATAGAATCTGAGCACAAATACATTCCCGTTTTAAAGCATTCCTGACAACCAGAACAAAATTGAATGTTCTCCATTCCATGCGAAAGGAATTCGATAGACTCAGGAGCTGACATTTTTAGCAACTGCATGAACTGATCAATCCACATACAACAAACAGAGTTGGCTCTATGCCGACTTCCGTTAAAAACAAAAACTTTCATCGCTTATTCTCTATCCACTTTGACTTATGCAAATAATCCATCAATGACCTCTCGCACCAAAAATCTATTATGTAGGAAAGCGCAAAGAGGAAAACACACTGACTTAGGTTTGGTGTACAAACAGATTATAATAGATTCCTTTTTTATTCATTAACATTTCATGAGTTCCAGATTCTACAATTTTTCCACCATCAATTACAAGTATTTTGTCGGCGTTTTTGATTGTTGATAATTTATGCGAAACAATTATTGTTGTGATATTTAATTGTGCTAATTTACGATACAGATCTTCTTCATTTATTGAATCCAACGATGATGTAGACTCATCGAAAACCAGCAATTCAGGATGTCGGATAATTGCACGCGCAATCGCCAATCTCTGCACCTGTCCACCCGAAAAGTTAGATGATGAAGCAGAAATAACTGTCCTTAAACCCAATGGCATAGATAAAACATCATTTTTTAAATTAACAATATCCAGAGCATTGAACACATCGCTTTCTGTGATGGATTTGTCTCCAAATGTAACATTATTTAGAATTGTGTCATTGAGGATAAATGCGTTTTGCGGAACAAATGCAATGTTTTTAGAGAAGTAACAATCATCAATGTAATCTAATTTATAACCATTCAATTTTATATCACCCTTTACAGGCTGATATAGACCTGACAATAATTTTAATATTGTGGTTTTTCCACTGCCAGAGGCTCCAACTATGGCAACCTTTTCATGCTGCTTTACAGAGAAAGAAACATTTTTTAAAATATAATTTGTTGATGCATTATAAGAGAATGAAACGTCCTCAAATGTAAGCAGTTTGAACTCTTTCGGATTGATGTGTTTGTCTTTTTTTTGACTTTCTTCATCAAGAAAATCGTTTAAATATTCAAGAGACGACTTATATGTAGATGTATTAAGAAAAAGAGAGAAAAAAGAGATTGCAGATGAATAGTAGGTTCCCATTAATGAATATACAGCAACAAGCTCGCCGACGCTTAAAGTATCCTCCGGTAATATAATCAACAGATATAGTATTCCAAAAACTGGAACGAACATTGTAAAATAGCTGACGATTTGGTTGAGATTCAATGAAAATGAATCTGTTTTCAAGGTAACCTTGCTAAACTTGTGGAGCGATTCATAAGATCTGTTCAAAAACATTTTTGAAAGATGCATTGATCGAATTTGAAACATATCTTGAACCGTTTCTGTGTTAAGAACACTTAACTGCTCGTTTTCGTGAATCTGTTCGTTTCTCATCTTTAGGAGTATTTTATTCGAAATTACCACATAAAGAATTGCTAATAATGAAGTAGCAACGAGAAGTGGCATAAGTATGGGATAATGGGCACTCAAATATACAAGGATAACAAATGTCGATGTTCCCAAAACAACAAATTGAGGAAACACAGAACTAATAATTGACTGAAATTGTGAAAGGACATTTATGCGAAACAGTATATTTCCCTGCGATCTATTATCATAATATGAATATGGAATTTCAAATAAATGTCGAATGGCGTTCTCGTACAGTGCATTATATACATCGACTTGGCATCGTGTTATTATATTATTTTTTAGGAAAGAAAACAGGGTAAAAAAAGCCACTAATCCTAAAGCTATTAAGGCAAACTGAACTATAGCCGGAGTTCTTGATTTCACCAGTGTATCTACGATGTTCTGTAATAAAATCGGAACCAAAAGAGAAATTGAATATGCCAAAAGTGAAAAAAACAGAATTTTTACGAGAGTACCTCTAAATTCAAATAAATATGGTTTTATATGTCGTAAGGTTCCTATGTCACCTTTTCGAACACAAAACTTTTTTGAAGGTGTTGGAATAATTAAGTAATGGGCAAATTGAGATGCATATGGAATGGAGTCTTTCTTGTTTAGAGAGTATGTGATTTTGCCTGTTGCGGGATCAAAAACAATTAACTTCTTTCCTCTCTTTTGAGCCACGACAAAATGCTGAGTATTTAAATATAATATACACGGAGCTTCGTATTGATGATCCAGATATTCAATCAAGTCATCAATTCTCAATACTTTAGTATCCATATTTATGCTCTTATATATCTCACAAATCCCATCAATAGAGATTCCATCTCGGCCGATATTAAACTGCTTTCTATAAAAGGCTAATGGTTGATTGAATGAATAAGCACTTGCTAGCATAGAAATGCAGCAAAGCCCACAGTCTGATGTAGTTGTTTGATAAATCATTGGGATTTTTTTCATGTTTACAATCATTCCTTTCACCATTTGATAAAACAAAAACGTAGCCGCATTATAACTCCAAACCCTATAAAATTATTCTTGGAAAAACAATTCACTCTTGTATTGCAAGTCCTTTTTTATTTGATATACTTTATACGGATGCTCCTTAGTACACGTAGAATGGCTTGTCAAGAAAAATTATAATTCTACTCCATATAGGCCTGCTGCAAGTGTATTGGGAATATTGTGATTTATCAATCTTAAATGCTCGTAGAGAACACCGGTAATACCCGTCATAAATGATTCGTATGGATAGGAAATGCCGTTTACCCACTGAATGCTCATGGGATTCACATTTAAATATATATTAGGAAAAGATTTCTTCTGTTTTGAATTATCTTTAAGATAATTCAAAACAGAAGCTACTCCGTAAACACCATGGCAAAGACATAATTGTTTGCAAGACAGTAAAACATTTAGATGTTTTTCTTCAAGATAGCTGTTCAGTGAACTTTCAAACACCTCTTTGGTAGATTTGTTTAAGGTGGCCGTATATCCAATTACTCTTGCCAGTATTTGTCCAGCAATGCCATTACACCAACTGGGCAAACATGAATGCTCAGAAGATTCTTTAAACATACGATCATCAGCCTTTATACATTGTTCAAGCTTATTATAATCAATTGGAATTAACTTTGATATCATTGCAACAGTTGCAATATTTCCGGAAATACCATGGGCAAAACCAATTTCGCTAAAAGTACCATTAAGGAAAGAGTAGAAAAACGCATCAATGTATTTGCGCGAAATGTAATCGAAATCATCAAAGAATGCAATGAATATTTTGTTATCGTTTCTCAAAATTTCTGCCAGAAGATATATTGTCCCACTAAATCCGTGCATAAAATCAAAATCGTTTTCTGCATTTTCAAATCGCTGTTGCAAAAGTTTGTCTATGATTGTTTTTATTAAATCGAAAACGCATGCGTAATCGGTCTTGTCATCAAACATTAGATACTCATTATATTTTATATATAATGAACTCCCCCAAAAACCATATAACGAAAAGGCATTTTTTTCAGCAATCTTTGACGGGTTCTTTAGAGCATCTTTTGCGTTTTCCAACAATCTGTCTGCATATAGCTTATCCTCTGGTTTGGAAAACACTTTTGCGTATGCCAAAATATAGAAAATTATACCTCCTTGAGCATAAAAATCCGGACATATCGTTGATAAGCATGCAGGAGTTTGTGTATCTTCAATAGCTGTTGGAATAATCATAGATGCGTGAGTGGAATCTACAGGGCACTCGCTGATTTTTAGATATTTTAGAAATTCTTCGCACCATTCTTTTGAGGCTTCAAGATACTCTGTAGTATAATTATCATAACCGTTAATATAAAAAATATTGTCAAAATTATGGATTGTATTTGAAGGATCCAAATTTGCAGAGTGCAAAAAAATCGACATTGCAATTAAACGCTCTTGATATTTAATGGTTGTTTCGTCAAGATGAAGTAGCTTTTCCAAAATAGTCTCTTTAGCAGAGAATTGGTAATATCCCGGACAAATAATTCTACCGTCTGCAAATAAATCATTCTTGCAGAATTCGCTATAGAAAATCGGTATGTTTCCTCTTTTCATTTCAGAAATTTCATATTCGAGTCGCGTCGTACCATATTTTGCATCACTTTTGAAATTTTCACGTAAAATATCAAATAGAGCTTCTCGATTTTCTTTTGTTCTTTCGCAACATGGTTTATGTGACTCATCAATAAACTTTGAATAAGTATAGGTTGGTCTTAATAATTGGCGAACTTTCATCTTCGAATATTGTGGGTCAGAAACAACTTGTAGCACAGAATTTTTTCTTTTTATTATTTCGGTGCATCCCGCGTTGAATCCAGCAAGAAGCATCCCTATAACATCTTTTTCTTGTGCACAGCCCAATTTTGAATGTAATGCTGAAAGTTTTGGCGTTTCGTTAACTAGAACATATTTATATTTAATGTCTAGTTCCACATCGTCAACAATCATCGGAACCTTGATTTTATTTGACTTCATCGTTTCTGCAAATAGTCCACTCACGTCGTAATCGAATACATCAGTGGGTAAATTAACGGGAAGCATCCGACTCTGCAAAACACTTGATTCCAGTGTCTTACCTATTTGATTTTGTTCAAAATTATGTTTTTGAGCAGAAACAACCGTTTCGCAATCAATAATTCTTGGCGAATCCATACAACAAACGACATTTTCTGAGTGCATGTCGGTCGATGAACACAAATACATAACAGCGAGATAAACCCCAGCTCGATAATAATAATTTTTAACAGCACTAATGTTATTAGCCATCTGGTATATTATTGGCCGATGCCATGAATGTGTTGTATCGCCCCAAAAGTCAGTTTGATTATTCTCTATGCTTTGTGGCGAAATAATGGTAAGTAGCTCCTCAAAGAAACGATCCGTTAAACATGCTCGTGGCTTATAAAACAGTGTGCCATTTTCAAATTCCACTTCACACACATTTTTACCATTATGTGTATCGCCCATTCCACTATGTATTGCAATCATCTTTCCGTATATAAAATTAAAATGATTTTCCAAATCGGCTCTATCTTTCTTATAGCTTTGTACGATTTCACCAATCATATCATAGTAATTATTTATATACTGGTCAACATCATTTTCTAATAATTCATACTTGTCAAAAATGTATTTCCTGTATTTTTTCGTTGTTGACAGCTTTCTAAAATGAGAAAATCGTGATTCTACAGTCGAATCATTGATGATATGATTATTGCGAGCTTCAGAATATTCTTTAATCCAAATGCTTGATAATAGATTAGCAATAGCATTTGTAAGTTGAGTTAGTACTTGCCCATATAGCGTTTCTCCGCATTCATCTCTCAGTAGCGAATTTTCAGAATTTTTTTCATTTACAATCGATGCTGCACACTCCATTATGATACTTAAAAATTCATCTTTCATTTTTATCGCCTCAGCTTTTGACAATTATAGAGCGTTCCTTCGTTGCAAATTAAAACACTGCTGTATCGTCTTGTCAATTAAATTATCACCAAATAATCCCAATCAAGTACTTTGTCTTTTGTGCTGTTTTAGCCTTGACAACTAGAAAAATGCACCTATAATATTGATTTGCATTCCGGATTTAATTGGCTGTTTTTTGTGTTAATTATATGAAAGGAACATGCTGCTATGAATTCTAATGAAAAACATGAAGAAATTGACTGCGCTGAACTTGAACGGCTGGCTGCTTTTGGTGGTTCTGATGATAGTCAAATTAACCCCTGCTCTGATGTTGCAACGACTACAGCTATTATTAGCGCAATTTCGTCCGTTGTTTCTGCAATTTCTACTATTTCAGCTGTGATGACCAAGGTGCCTTCTTGTAAACCTAAGGGTTGACTTTTTGATTCCGGAATGCAGATTGCCTTATTTTGGACAGCTTTTTGATAGAGTAATCTTTCACTAAAAAAGCGTAAGCACCTTAGATTCTCAAAAAAGTCTAAGGTGCTTATTTTATTTGCAATGTTTAACAAAAAGTCAGTCTTCCAATTTACTATTATCGTAGCTAAGCGAGGGATAATGTTCAACCTCACCACCCAGCACAAGCTGAGCATACTCCAAGGGCTTGTTGTAGAGCAGCCAATCCAGTTCTGCTCGCTGCGCAGGGGTGTTGCCGTATTCGTCCTCTATGGCGATGCAGTCGATGGAAAGGACGGTTTCATCCTCAAATCGGGCTTCCACCCGGTTGGTGTCCATGTTGTAGCGGCAGGAAAGCGCTTTTTGAGAGTGATTATGGTCGAAATACTGATTTCGTTTCATTTGAATTGCTCCTTAAATGATTTTTGGATTTGATTTTCAACGAGATGAGGTCTCTTTTTCCTTTTTCTTAAGTCACCCAACCGCACTGTCCTGCATCCGTAGCGCAGATCACGCTGTCCACATCCGGGCGGTGCATGAGTTTTTTCAGAATACCAAACTGCTTTTTGGTGGACGCAGAAACCAGATACTGCCACTTTTGCGGCAGGATGGGCAGGTCTGCAATGCTCCACTTGACGTACTTGGCATCGTAGACATTGGGTGGAGCCAGTTCTACCAGATGACCAACGCACCAGCTGACGAGATAGCCGTTGCCCTCCAGATAACCGTCTTTGCGGTTGGTCGCGCCGAGGACTTTGGCGTAGGACATGGCAACGGACGGTTTTTCCGCCACGATCAATTTTGCGATAAAAACCCCTCCAATCTGTTTTGGATTGCAATATGTAAGGCGGCAAGCGCCGCCAATAGAATTATTCTTCTGTGCTATCCTCCTCGCCGGTTTCTTCCGGCTCATCCTCTACAGGAATCTCAAAATCGCCCTTGTCCTCGGTGTAGTTTGCATCGGGGTCAAGGGCTTCTTTTTCTGCCTGTTTTTTCTGTTTCTGCTTCATAAAAGCGTAGATGCCACCGCCAGCAGCCAAACCGACCAGCGCCAGCACACCTAAGAATGTAGCGGCATACTTCGTGATTTTGTTTCCTTTCGGCTGTTCGGAGCCGGATGCAGCCGCTTCTTCGGCGGCTTTTTTCGCTTCTTCCTCGGCTTTCAGCCTGTCCTGTTCAGCCTGCGCCGCCGCTTCTTTTTCAGAGGTGTAGGCATCGGCAGCATCTTCTTCCATCAGCGCCAGCAGGTCGGCTTCATCCACAAGGTTCATAAAGTGGACTGTCTGCTGCCCCTTGGCGTTGCGGTCGATGACCAGATAGAAGGTGGCTCCCGACTTCGACACCAGCGTAATGAACTGCTGCCCGCTGCCATCGGAATAGTCGGTGTGGTAATCGTCCACCAGCGTCAGGTTGCCCTCCGGGGTCAGGGCACCGGTCTCCTCATCGGTCACGGTGACTACGTTTTCTTCATCGGTGGTAGAAGTCAGGACGGGTTGTTCTACTTCCTCCACAGGCTCACCACCATAAGCAAAAGCAGGAGCTGCCATGCCAGCGCACAGTGCCACCGACAACATCAGGGCACAGAACTTATTCACCATCTTCATTATCAGATTCCTCCTTGTTGAACGTAGCACCGACCGCGGACAGCGCAGCTGGGGTCGGGGTGGAAGTTGCAGACTGCCGCAGCAGGGCGGCGAGCTGTTCCGGCGTGACCTTAGCAGTGCGCACCATCTCGTTGACCTCGGCAGCTTCTGCTTCCTGAATCCGCCGCTCCAGACTTTCGATGCGGTTGTTGATCTTGATGCGCCGCTCCTTCTCTTTTTCCAGAGAAGCGCGCAGCTTATCGAGTTTTTCGCTCATTTCTTCCTCCAATCATTTTGAAAGCCGTCCAAAACCGGACAGGTATTTCTGCCAGTAGGACGAATGAATATCGGCATACTTTATGGGGTCACCGGCGGACACCATCATGCCGTTGCCGAGGTAGATTCCCACATGACTTTTCCCCGGCGTATCATACGTTCCTTCAAAGAAAACAAGATCACCGGGTTTTGCTTCGGCTTCGGAAATGTGCTGACTCTTGTTCCACAAGCCGTTGGCTGTGGTGCGCCCCACATTGTAGCCGTTCTGGTTGTAGACCCAACAGACATAGCCGCTGCAATCGAAGCCGGTTTCCGGGGTAGAGCCGCCCCAGACGTAAGGCGTGCCCACATATTTTTTGGCTTCCTTGTAGATGGCGGCGAACTCTTCATCCGTCAGGGCTTCCGCCGGAACCTGATAGTCGATGCCCGGTGTGCCGGAGCCATCCGAGCCGCCGGGCGGCAGACCACCGTTGAACAGATAGGGCCGACCACCCAGCGTGTCCTGAAAAATCTCGTACCGTTTCCATTGGTCAGCATCCAATTCTTCCCGGATGACTACTTCCAGCCCTTTGTTCACCAGCTTTGTGTGAAAAATTCGATACTCGTAAGGCACCTGTGTGGGAACCGGGATTCCTGCCGGGCTGATGACCCACACGGTCTTATACCGTATCTGCACCTCTACCCATGTGGTCAGCTTGTACTGCTTTTTGAAGGTCTCCTTCAATTTGCCCTGCACCTCCGACCGGGTGTAATCGTCATACAGAGTCGTGAGAAAAGAGGTCAACTGCCATGGGTCATGCTCGATGGGGTCGAGATGGTACTGGTACTCATTGTAGCCGGGGTGGTCGGTGGGGGTGCGTTTGATCTTTTTATCCAGTTCCTTCTCCAGCTTCTTGTAGTCCTGCTCTGCGCCCCGGATGTCTCTGTCCTCGGCGGAGTACATGGTCTGCCCGGACACCTGTGTGCCGCCGGAAAAGAGGATGCCGCAGGAGGAAAAGCCGGACATGACCATGAGGATGAGCAAAAGAAAAACGCCCACGATCACCAGAACGTGCGCGCTGCCTTTGGCGGCATTCATCAGCCCCTTTACGGCGGTGCTGACGGCAGTTTTGCCTTTCTCCACCGCTTGTTCCACGCCGGACCGTGCGGCAGATGCACCGTTGGATGCTGCCTTACCGCCTGCGGTCTGTGCCGCTGTACCCGAACGGGCGGCGGCATAGTAGCTTTGCCGGATGTCCTGCTTCTGCCGCCACCGGGAGAAACAGTTGGAGGTACCCTCACTGCTGGTTGCTTCTGCACTTTGAGCCTTGTCTGACCCGAACGCAGAAGATTTTGCAGTAGGCGTGTTTTTCTTTGCTTGCAGCTTGGATTTCTTTTTCAGCTTCCGGGCATAGCGATTCTTGGAAAAATTGCTGGCTGCTTCTTCGGACTTCAGGCCCTCGTTAAGAGCCTGTGTACCAACATTGTCGTCCTCGTACTGGTCAACTTCTCGGTGCGCCGCAGACCGGGCGGCAGCAGCGGCATACATGGCACGTTTCTGCTGTTTGGTCATGCGGGATGCTTCATCGGGGGTGATTTCGGCCTTGCCGAAACGCAGGTGCTGGGATTTTTCCACTGCTTTGTCTGCATCCAGTTTCAGCTTTTTCTTTTTGGGCACCGACTGCTCCACCTTGGATTTTTTCGGCGGGGAGCGCGTGGCCGTGCGCTCCTTATCCTCCTCAAATTTCAGCTTCGGCTGATTCTCACTCATGCTTTTCCGCCCCCGTTACCTCGGACAATTTGGTGGTCATGATCTTATACAGTTCCAGATCATGCGGGAAGTGGTCAACAAAGGGCAGAATTGTGTTGCCGTAGAACAGCAGACCTTCACCGGAACCGCTGTGCGTAACGTAGGACAACTGGTGGGGCGAGATGTTCAGCTGCTTCGCCAGAATCTGTCGGTCACCATTGGCCTGATTCAGCATGATAATCATATCCGAATTTTCAAAAATGTTCGACACTTCGGGGCTGGACAGCAAATCTTTGCAATTCTGGGTCAGGCCGGTGGGGATGCCGCCCCATTTGCGGAAACGCTTCCAGATCTCCACGGAATACGCCGCAGTCTGTTCCTCTTTCAGCAAGAGGTGAAACTCATCGACAAAATACCGGGTGGATTTTCCGGCTTCACGGTTGGCGGTCACGCGCCCCCACACGGCATCCTGCACGATGAGCATCCCCAGCTTTTTGAGCTGCTTGCCAAGCTGTTTGATGTCAAAACAGACGATACGGTTATTGATATCCACGTTGGTGTGGTGGTTGAAAATGTTCAAACTGCCCTTGACGTAGATTTCCAGCGCAGCCGCCACATGGCGGGCTTCCGGTTCATCCTGCGTCAGCAGTGCGTTGTACAGATCTTCCAGCAAGGGCATATTTTCCGGGAGGGGATTCTCGAAATACTTGCGGTAGATTACATGAACGCAGCGGTCAATGACCGTCTTTTCCACCGGCTGCAAACCCTCTTTGCCGCCCACCACCAGTTCGCACAGGGACAGCACAAAGTCAGCTTTCAAAGCCAGCGGGTTATCCTCTTCCGAGTAGTTGCTGTTGATATCCATGGGGTTGATATACTGGGTGCTGGCAGGGCTGATGTGAATGACCTGCCCGTGCAGACGCTCCACCAGCGGAGCGTACTCTGCTTCCGGGTCTGCGATGATGATATCATCGTCCGTCACGAGGAACGCGTTGCAGATCTCGCGCTTTGCGCTGAAGGACTTGCCGGAACCGGGAGTGCCCAGAATCAGACCGTTCGGATTTTTCAACTTCTTGCGGTCAACCATGATGAGGTTGTTGGACAAAGCGTTCAAGCCATAATATAGGCTTTCCTTACCATTGTCGAACAGCTCCTGCGTGGTAAACGGCACAAAAATTGCCGTGCTGCTGGTGGTCAGACCGCGCTGGATCTCGATCTGGCAGTCTGCCAGCGGCAGGCTGCTCATCAGCCCCTGCTCCTGCTGAAAATCAAGGCGGCATAATTCGCAGTTGTGCTTCTGCGCAATGCTGACCGCCTGAAACACGTTGGTTTCCAGTTCCTGCTCAGTCTTGCCGGTGTTCAGGACAAGGAATGTCACCAAAAACATTCTCTCGTTCTGACTCTGCAATTCTTTCAGCAGGGCTTTTGCGTCCCGTCCATAGGTCGCTAAATCAGACGGCAAAACGTCCATATCGTATCCGGCGCGGACAGCTTTTTTCTGTTCTTCGATCTTGCTGCGGTCGAGTTCGGTGATGGTGTGTTTGATGGTTTTGATGGCCTTGTTCTGGTCAACGGACTGGATGTGCATGGTAACAATCTGAGACGAATCCATGTCCAGAAAATCCTTCAGCAACTGGTCACTCAGGTCAGAAGCCGCGATATTCAGGAAGCTGACCGCCCCGAAGATGCCGCCCATCTGAAAGGTGCGGCTGTTCTTAAACGCCAGCGCCGTAGGTGCAATGGCATCCTTTACGGACAGACCGCTGGGCACAAGGTCTTTCCAGTTGAAGTGGAACTTGTTGGCTCCATCCATGTTCAGCATCTCATGCATCAGCCGCAGACGCTCCGTACCGTCCAGCGGCTTTGCCAGAACGCCAAGCCTGTGGAAGTTGTTCATCAGGTCGTTCTGGATGTGCTCCAACCGGGGTTTGACCTGTTCCATGCTGTCGCCCTCGATGCCATAGGTCAGGAATTTGGTCTTGGTCAGGCCATTGTTGCCCTTGGAAAGCTGCTGCCGCAGCATCTGGGAATACTCGGCGCGCACATCGTCAAAGCCATCCTGCTGGTACGGGATACGGATGGACTTTTCAAAGTCTGCCGAATCGGTGGCGGTATTCACAAAGGACAGTTCAAAGTGGATAGAGCTGTCGAAAAAGTTGAGAAAACTGCACCATTCCTCAAAGATGGCGGTCTTGTCCTCCTGCTGCGCCAACTGGTAGTTGATATCCTGATACTGGATGGTGCGGGTGTAGTAGCCGGGACGGACACGGCAGGTACCGTCCTCAAACATCCGCTGGAACGGGATGCTCTCCTGTGCCGTGCGGGGCACTGTGGATTTGGGCGGCTTCTTACCTTCCTTGTTCTTTTTCAGAAACGGAATCATGGGCGTCATCTCCTTTCATAAGCAGTGCATAGTAATTGCGGGTCTGGTACGGACGCACCTTCGGACGAACAAAGCGCGCCTGAAAGTAGTACCGCAGAATTTTTTCAGCGGGCTGGCCGTTCTTCTGATACATTGCCAGAAAAAACATGGGCAGCATCACCGCCATCATGCCAAGGGTAGCGCCAGAATTGCCTGCGGTGTCCCGCAAAACAAAGAACAGCGGCACACCAACGACTGCCGCTGCACCAAAACAGATAAGCTGCCGGGCGGTCAGGTTGAAGGCCACTTTGGACTTCACCTTGCTGAAATCGCGCGGCACGGAAATATAAGCTGCCAAAATTTCACCCCCAATCAGTGTGCGCCCAGAATGCTCCGGGCAACAGAACCAGTCTTGAACAGCGTAAAGCACAGCAGCACGGTATACCCCACGATGCTCCAGATTGAGTTGATGGCATCCCCGGATATGGCAACATTCTGGAGCAGAACAGCGTAAATCGCCACGCAGATCAGAATCAGAAAGCCCTGAAATCCCAGTGCAAACAGGGACTTCAGGTAGTTCTGCCCCATGTGGCTCTGCTCGTGGTTGCCGAAAGTCGCCATGGGGATGGGCGCAAGGCTCACCATGCAGTAGATCTCAATCATACGCCCGTAGACGATGACGAAAATCACGATGGACAGGATGCGCATGGTGATACCGATAAAGAAGGACTGCAAAAACAGTCCGAACAGGGGTCCCACGTCCATCTGCATCATGCTGGATTGCAGCATCGACAAGCCGATATCGTTGACCCGTGTGTTGCCGCTGATGATGCCGCTGGAATTTGCCACCACCTGCTGCGTCACATCGAACACTGCCATGATGATATCGAAGGTGTTGGAGATCATCCAGACCGAAATGGCAGTTTTGAAGATCCATTTCATCAGCAGCGCAGGTTCAAATTGTGCCATGTTGTTGTGCTGGGTGATCATCTCGATCAGTTCATAACAGGCAATAAAGGTCAAAATCACGCCTGCAATGGGCAGCACTACGTTCCGGGACAACGCTTCGATCATAGCAAAAACGCGCGGTTCAAAACTGGATGGTTTGGTGCCGACCTGCTGTGCGATGTTGCCCACTTGGGTGTTCACATCATCGAACAGGCCGTTGAGATTGGACATGATTGCTGCTGTCAGCAGCGACTTGATCCAATCAGAGATCGCTTTGAGAACTGTTTCCACTCAGCGCCACCACCCATCAGGAAAAATGATTGATCAGGGTCTTGAGCAGGTTGAGCAAAAAGATAATGTGCGTCAGAAACTGCATAAAAATCGCCTCCCTTTCAAGTAACAGTGAATATTCGTTTTGCAATGCGCTTCCTTTGTAATAAGGAATCCGTTTGCCACGGTGGGGCTGAAAGCTGCTTGCAAGTAATATGTAAGGGCGGCAAACGCCGCCCGGAAAAGATCAGCCGAACAGACCGCTCAGCAGGGGCACCAGAGTGATACCGATGAGGGCAACGCCGCCGCCAGCCATGAGCTGCTTCATGCCCTGACTCTTGGCAGAGGGGTTATCACCGCCGTAACCTTCCATGAGGTTCACAGCACCCCACACGCCCAGACCGGCACCCAGAGCAACCACCAGAGTTTTCAGAACATCAACTGCACTGTTAAAGAATTCCATAGAAAAAATCTCCTTTGTTTTGAAAAAGTGACCCTGCACACACCTGAAATCCATTTGTTAAAGTGCCGTAAGCTGCGGCGAGAGTTAATTTGCTGGTGTACCTTTGGGTCAAAACTTGTTTATTGAATCAGACGAGGGTTTGTATCAGCCGAACAGACCGCTCAGCAGGGGGATCAGGGTGATACCGATGAGGGCAACACCGCCGCCAGCCATCAGCTGCTTCATGCCCTGGCTCTTGGCAGAAGGGTTATCACCGCCGTAGCCCTCCATCAGGTTGACGGCACCCCACACGCCCAGACCGGCACCCAGAGCAACCACCAGAGTCTTCAGAACGTCAACTGCACTGTTAAAGAATTCCATAGAAAGATCTCCTTTGTTTTGAAAAAGCGACCCTGCACACACCTGAAATCCGTTTGCAAAAAGCCGAAAACCACGGCGAAGGCTGATTTTCCGGTGTACCTGTTGGGTCGATGGGTAAAAAATAACCGCTCGTCTTATCAGGCGGGCGGGAGTGAATCGGCATCCACCATGATGAAGGTATCATCCGGGTGGATTTTTTCTTTTCGGTTCAAGAACTTCTCGATATCGAGTGCGTTCTTGGGGTCATAGTCGGAGGTGTACTTGTAGTTCGGGTGCTGGGTCAGGTCGTACTTGTCGCTCAAAAACGGGCGCACACCCCGCAGTTGCAGGATGCACTTACCGCCATCCAGCACCGCCAGTTCATCCCGGCTCATAAGTTCGTGGCCGAGTTTTTGATAGTTGGTGCCATAGCTTGGGCTATTGCCACGGGTATCGGAATTGTTGTAGCTGTCGATGGTTTCCTTGCCGAGTGCTTCGGCAAGATCTTTCAGGGTGGTAGGCTCACTGCCGCCGAGGAAAATCTGGCTGTCCATGTTGCCCACGATGGTATCCGCATTATCCTTGTAGATGGCTTTCAACTGGCTGCGGGTCTGCAGGACAAGGCAAGCCGAAATCTCTCGGCTACGGATGGTGGCTACCAGCTTTTCCAGCTGCGGAATTTGACCAATGTTGGCACACTCGTCGATCAAGCAGCGGACATGGACAGGCAGCTTACCGCCGTACACATCATCGGCTTTGTCGCAGAGCAGATTAAAAAGCTGGGTGTAAATCATACTGATAAGGAAATTGAACGTACTGTCCGTATCGCTCATGATAAGGAACAGCGCCGTTTTCCGGTCGCCCAGCTTGTCCAGTTCCAGTTCATCGTACATGGTGGCATCCCGAACTTCCTGAATGTCGAAGGGCGCAAGCCGGGCACCGCAGGAAATAAGGATGGACTTGGCCGTTTTGCCGGCAGCCAGCTTATAAAGTTTGTACTGCCGCACTGCAAAGGATTTTGATTTTTTCTTGCCCAGATCCTCAAACAACAGGTCTACCGGATTCTGATACGTTTCATCGTCCTCGGACACCTGCATGGTGTTGAGCATTTCCAACAGAGTAGCGAAGTTTTGCTCCTCGACAGGGGCTTCATAGTGCAGATATGCGATCAGCGAAACCAGCAAAAGCCGCTCCGCCTTGTCCCAGAATGGGTCGCCGCCCTGACCCTCACCTTTGGTGTTGGTCATCAGTGCGGTGACGAGCTTCAGAATGTCCTTTTCACTGTGGATGTACGCCATGGGGTTATAGCGCATACTCTTGGAGAAGTTGATGGTGTTGAAAATCTTTAGCTTGTAGCCCTTTTGCAGCAGGGCATTACCACACTCGACCACGATACTGCCTTTCGGATCGGTGACCACATAGGAGCTGTGACATTGTAAAAGATTGGGCTTGAGCCAAAACCGTGTCTTGCCGCTGCCGGAACCACCAACCACCAGAACATTCTTGTTTCGGGCATTCTTCGGTTCTGCAGGGCGGTTGCTCATCATCAGGCGTTCCGTTTTTGTGAGGATGATATTCTCCTCAAATTTTGGAGCCATGAAAGGTTCGATATCTTTAGGCCCGCCCCACCGGGCAGAGCCGTACTCCATGCCGTGACGGTACCTCTTGGCGTTTTTGCCTTTCAGGTACACCGCCAGCCGCATCCCGGCACCGCAGCACAGACCAATGAGCAAGTCAAATGGGTGCAGGCTGGGCAGCGGATTTGAAAATGCAGCCGGGAGCGTATCCATCAGCGATACGATTTTATCGCCCAGTTCCTTGCCCACGGCCAGCCGCCACGCCTCGCCCAGATTGGTTGCCAGCAAGCCAATTACCACATAGGGCAGATAGAGCGCCAGCAGCTTGGAAAGCTTCTTTTTGCTCATAGGCCGCGCTCCTCCTGCTTGTGCCGCACTTTGTCCGGCAGATTTGCAACGGACTGCGCCAGATCATGCAGCTTTGCCAGCACGGAAGGACGCTTGGTTTTATCCAGCACCGATGCCGAATATTCCTTGAAAGCTGCGTTCAATGCGTCCGTGTCCTGTGCCTTGAAGTAGACCATATACCGGGGCGGCGTGCAGGACAGATCTTTCTGGATGGAGTAGTCGATGTGATACCGTTTGGCGAAGCGGTCAAAGTCCTTGATGCCGGTTTTCTGGATTTCCACATTGGTCACGCCACGGTTTTGCCGTACCAGCCGCTTCATGGACTGCTTGCCCTGTGAAGCGTGCTTGTCGTACTGCCGCAGCAGAAACTGCATCCCGCGCAGCAAGGTGCGGGCAGACAATTTTGTGGTCGAGATGGCAAAGTTGACCGTCTTATGCTCGATTTCTTCCTGCATCGTTACCACCTCCCTGAGAGGAATTCAGCTTAACGGTCATGTTCCACCGGGGGCTTGCTCACAGCCTTTTCTGCATCACTCCGAATCGATTCATCCGGCACCGGAATGACCATCAGGCGACGCCCCAGAGGGAGAAAGGCTTCGGGTTGATGGAATTCTTCTTCGTACTTCTGCGCCAGTTCCGGGGAGAGCGATGTGAAATCCTCCTCTCCCAGTCCCACCACCAGAAAGGTTCCGGCAATGACATCGTACATAAGCCCGTCCTCGTCCCACAGGGCACGGTTCAGCGGCAGACCCATGAGCTTGCCATCATCGTTGTAGACAATGGCGACCGGATCTTCAAAAGGATAGCTTGCGCCGATGGAGCCGCCCACAACCTGCTGCAAAGCCTTCAAGTCGTTATCGATCTCGACCTGCTGCGGATACTGTCCCGGTGCAATTTTCAGCACCGACAGAGTGTTCTCGTTCTGTTCCATTATCGTCCTCCTTGAATTTGATGGTGATCTCCTGCCCGGCACGGGCGGCATTCAACAGCGCTGCCACAAAGAAGCCGAAAAAAGCGCCGGTTTCAAACAGCATAAACCCAAAGACAAATCGCATCAGTCAACCTCCGACAGTTCCACACCGATACACCGTTTTCCGTCTTTGTCGTAGAAAAACAGGTGTGCCAGAAGCCAGTCATCCAAGTCCAGCTTCTCATAAATGCTCGGAAGAATAAGGAAGTGGTCATTGTCCTTCCGGCAGAGAAAGGCTGTATCCTCTAGGATGCGTTTGCCATCCACAATGCGAATCTGCTCCGGCTGATAGCGGATTTGGAAATCCGTAAAAGGAATATTGCAGGCTTCGTAGGTACCCTCCCAATACGGAGATTTTTTCTGCATTGCCGCATCGTAAGGAACATAATGGATGCCCTCTGCGGCACTGATAGTCACAACTTCCGGGCCGTGTTCAAAAACGTATATGCTGGCTTTGATAAGTTCATCAATGACTTCACCATCGGACAATCCCGGATACATACTCTGGAAAAATTCCGCTCTCGTTGACATAGTGGCACCTCAGTCGATGCAGATGCAGGGCAGCTTCTGGTCGTCCGCCATCAGGGTGATGCTGTGGCTTGCCAGATACTTCTGGAACAGGTAGACCTCATCAATGGTCAGCGAGATGACCTCGCCGTCCATGTTGGTGCGGACCAGAATCACCGGGCCGGTCAGGTAGTGCTTGCCGCCCATCTTCAGCACCTGCGCCGGATTGTAGCAGAGCAGCAGCGAGGTGTCGGGGAGGTTCAGGCAGGCATCGTCCTCGTCAAAGCAAGGCAGAATGCCGGGAGCCTCATCCAGCGTGATAACGGTCAGCTCCATATCCGGGGCAATGGCTGCGAGGTAGACCTCACCGCTGCCCCGGTTTGCCGCCAGTGCAGCGCAGATACGCACGTCAATGGTGATCTCTTCGGAGCGGATGGTACGGATGGCGTTATTTTTCATAGGCTTTTTCTCCTTTGTTTGCAAAAGAAAAAGACCCCATCGGGTCTTTCGTTACGGTGTGAGTCAGCGTTCGTTCTGCCGCTGGAGCTTGCGCTGCCACTGTTCCAGCAGCTTGATGATGGTGTCCTCCATCTGTTTCGGGGTGTAGCTGCGGGGAAAGTATTTCCGCAGGGTGTCGTTTTTGATGACCACCTTGTCCAGTTCATCCTTTTTTTCTTCTCCCATAACAGCAAAGGCAACGTCATACGAGAAGTGCCCTTCCTGTGCCAGCTTTTTGAGCCGCTGAGCCTGTGAGAGCGAGGGAAAGTTCTGCGTATCGTTCATGGCTTCTAAAAAATCCCGCTGTTGGGCTTCATCCAGATAGGACAATTCCACAGCGGGATTGAAGGAAATCTTCTTTTCGTCCACCATATTGAGCAGTTCGGGGATAAGGTTGGTCAGGCGGATGAAACGTTGAATTTGATTGCGACTTTCACCAAGTTCTTCGGCCATGAGTTGGTCGGAACGTTTTTGTGTCCCAATTTGGGACGCATTTTCTTTTGACGGTCTACCGCTAGTTCTTTTCATGGCTTCCAGCTTCATTTTGTACGCAAAGGCTCTTTCGCTGGGCAGGATGCTCTCGCGCTGGAGATTGCTGTCCACCATGAGCAGGATAGCGGCATCATCGTCCATTTCTCGGACAATAACGGGCAGGGTTTCCAGTCCTGCAAGCTGCGCAGCGTGTTGGCGGCGGTGGCCGGAGATGATTTCATAACCGCCCTCCGGTCGAGGTCGGGCAATAAGCGGCGAAAGTACGCCGTACTGTTCAACGCTTTCCACAGTGCGCTGCATAGATTCATCATCCAAGACCTTAAAGGGGTGGTTCTTGAACGGAAATAGCTCTGCAATGGGAATTTGCTGCACCTGCTCCCGCTTTTCCTCCTGCCGGGATTCTTCGGTGGAGAAAATATCATCGTAAGGGTTCAGACTGACGTTTAAGCCGTTCTTTGGCATCGGCCAGCACCTCCTTCGTCAGAGATTGATAGGCTTCCGCCACTTTACCCTTTGGGTCATACTGGAAAATGCTTTCTCCGGTTGTGCTGGTTTCGGCAGCACGAACTGAGCGCGGAATGGTCGGCTCGAATACCTTGATTTTTCTGCCATAGGCTTGGCGAATCAAGTTGCTGATCTGTTTGCCGTAGGTGGTGCGGCTGTCCGTCATTGTCAGCAGGATACCCTCAATTTTCAGCTTCGGGTTGATCTGATGCCGGACTTTCTGGACAGTCTGCAAAAGCTGTTCCAGACCTTTGGCGGAAAGATACTGCGCCTGCACCGGAATCAGCGTGGTGTCTGCCGCAGCCAAGGCATTGACAGTCAGCATACCGAGGGAAGGAGTGCAGTCGATCAGGATATAGTCGTACTCGTGTTTGGCACTTTCCAATACCTGCTTCAGCATCTTCTCCCGGTTCATGGTGTTGACAAGGGACACTTCCAGCCCGGCCAGTTCGATGTTGGCGGGAATCAGGTCAACCCCCTCGGCATGGTGCAGGACACCTTCACCGGGCGGAATACTCTGGTCGTTCATGGCTTTTGCCATCAGGGTAGAAAGGGTAGTGGGCAGTTCATCGGGCTGCTGCCACCCCATGCTGATGGTCAGGCTGCCCTGAGGGTCAGCATCCACCAGCAAAACCTTTTTGCCCTCGGCAGCAAGGCCGACACCCAAGTTTTCACAAGTTGTGGTCTTTCCGGTGCCGCCCTTTTGGTTGACAATGGCGATCGTGGTACATTTCTTTGCGATAAAATCACCCCCTCTGGGAGCCATGCGCAAAGTCATGGTTCGTTCGATTTTGATAGGTCAGCTGCATCGTGGTCGGTGCGTTGTACAGAGAAGCGAGCAGATATTGTTTCATGTTTCGGATCGGGCTGCTGTTCTCTGCAAGGCACTTCAACACAAATTGGATGTGGTCGGCGTTCAGCTTCATAAAGCGGCTGCGCACGACCTCGGCGGGCTTATCATCACCAGCAATGTGCAGAGTCTTGCGGCTGGTGGTACAGGTGTCCACCAGCAAATCTACGATCTGATAGATGGTGTCCTCATCGTCCGGGCAGAGCCGGAGCAGAGTGTCCACCTCCAAAGACTGTGAAAAATATTCTTCCAGTTGTTCGCGTTTGCTCATCCCATCCTCTTCTTCCGAATAGAAAGGATAAGTTTCACTCTTTTCAGTATTATTTTCATCAGTCTTATTACATCGTGATTTTGCAGGGTCTTGACTTGCGCTTTTGAAGCCTCCAGAATCGTGAAAATCACGATTCTGGAATATTGATTTTGACGATTCTGCCGAAAAGTTTTTCACATACACCAAACTTGGTTTGCCCAAACCTCTGCGTTTTCGTTCAATCAAACCAAATTCTTCAAGTTCCCGCAGCAGCTTGGTGGCTTTGTTGTCTGCGCAACACAATGCCCTCTTGACATCTTCGATTGTGAAGATGATGAACACCCGGCCTTGTTCGTCCAGCCAACCATTTTTAGCAGATAGGCTCATGCGGTCGAGCAGGATACCGTACAGTGTTTTGGCATCGGTTGACAGGCTCTGGAATCGTGGTTCCTGAAACAGTGCTTTGGGTATGCGGTAGAATGAGAAAAGCTCTCCGGCTTGTCCATAGAAGTAATCAAGGGTCATGCGGCTGTGCTCTGAAATAGCGTCGGTAAGATGTTGACATTGTAGAAAACCTCCTCGCAATAGATTTTTTGAAATAAAAAAGCGCAATTCCGATTTTTGAAAATCAAAATTGCGCTTTTCAGCTTGATAAATAAGAAGATTTCAACCTGTTTGGTACCGAAAGAGGGATAAAACATCTTGACAACACCTAGAGACAGGTTGTAAACTATACATCGTCAATAAAACTCGTTTAAGCAACAGAGTTGCTTCTGGGTGAGAATGCGTCTTTCTTAAAATAAAGCGTTATAACGACAAATATCGTTCATCCTCGCACCTTTGCGTGGGGGTGCGTGAGTGCGTGGTTCGGGAGAGCGCTTGCATGGCATGCAAGAGGTCACCGGTTCGATCCCGGTATTCTCCACCAGAAAAAGCACTGTACTTCGTAGGAAGTATGGTGCTTTTCTTTTTGCTGAAGCCGATTTTTGGGGGCTGCATTGCTTCGCCTGCACCGTTTTCAGGCTTTTGCAGGCGGTTCCTATATAACCTCCAATTTTTGACTTTACACCGTTTTCAAAAAGGAATGTTTGCCGCCCGGTTTTTCAGCAGGCTGCTGCATCATCCCCTTCAATGTACGGCGTAAGGTCGAAGTTGAAGGTAATGTTGAGCTGATACCCACGATAAACATCTACTCTGCGGATAAGCTGATTGACAATCATTTTCTTTGCTTCAAAACTGGCACTGTCGTAGAGATCAGAAAAAGAAATCAGTTCTTCGTACAGTTTTGATACGTTGTCCATCAGTTCGGCAGTTTTTTCTGTTTCTGCATAGGAAGATTCATAAAGAGCATCCAATTCCCGAAGTTTTTCCTCCTGCGCTGTAATCATCTCGGCAAGGGTTTCTTTGGGAAAGACGCTTTCACCCTTGATACAGGCAAGAATCTCGGCTTTTAGGGAAATCAAGTCTTTTTGGGCTTTATCCCGCTCTACCTGAATAGTTTGCAGATGATTCTTGCGTTCGACAACTTCCCGCTCGTAACGCCTTGTAATGATCTGCTCTTTCGGGATGCCTCTCATTTTGGAAAAGATCTGACGGACTGACTTATCAATGATCTCATCCAAAATATGTACCGTGTAACCCGTCTGCCCGGTGCAGCCGGTCTGCTTACGGAGCTTTCCGTAACAGGTATAACGGACGCGGAGCGTATCGTCCAGTGTTCCATCGGAGAGCTTGCGCCACTTCCGGCTGGAAGTCAAGGTCAGCTTTGCACCGCAATGTCCACAATAAGCATTGCCCGAAAGCAGAGATTGTCCGTGAATGTTCAGCGGCACGCGATATTCGGATTCTTGTGCTGCACGGTTAGACCGATTTTCACGGATACGCTGGGCGGCTTCAAACTGCTGCGCTGGGATGATCTGCAACTCTTGCAGCAATTCCGAATGGGCATCCCCACAGCGGAGAACGCCTGTATAGGTCAGGTTCCGAACCATTCCACGGATACTTGCCGGATGCCAGCATTTCCCAGACCTTGCACGGTAGCCGTTACCATTCAGATAAGTTGCGATATGCTGCGGTCCATAGCCTTCATGCACATACTTGTCGAAAATAATCCGAACTACGGCAGCTTCACGCTCGTTGATGTGCAGTTCATACAGTTCGTGCTTGCGTTTGTTAATACGCCCGCTTTTCACAAGGTCGTAACCATACGGCGCGCTGCCGCCCTTGAAGTGCCCTTCTTCCACAAGCTGCCGCAGACTGGTACGGGTACGGACAGAAGTTTTTTCGCTTTCACCGTCTGCCTGCCAGAAGCGGATATAGTTCAACAATTTGTCAGTGTGGTTGTCGAATCGTTGCTCACCCTCTTGGGTACTCCACACCCGGATGCCGTTTCGCACAAACCATTCTACAACAAACGGCGTTTCATCTGCGATGCGTCCGATTCGATCGAACATGAACACCAGCAGAATGTCAAACTTGCCTTTTCGGGCATAATCCTTGATGATTTGCAGCTTGTCACGGGCTTCTGCACGGACTTTGTGGCCAGACACGCCCTCTTCCTGTTCCTCATGGACGATGACCCAGCCCTTCGCTTCGGCAAATTTGTGACACGCCTTGCGCTGCATAGGAAGGTCTGCTTCATGATTCGAGTTGAAATCCACCTGTTTGTCGGTGGAAACACGGTACAGGCAGCAGACGCGATTGTTCATTTCATTCATTTTCGATTCCTCACTTTATAATAGAAGTGAGAATGGGTACTATTCGGTTGCCAAAGAACGGGTGGTCGTGGTTCTTTGTCTGACCAAAACACCACAGCCATCCTCAGTATAACGCGTGCTTAGGTTTTCGTCCACGATGTCAACCCGCTTTCTTTGTGTAGCTTGTGGCAAGCAGGATATCCCGGATACGTTCAAATGCTTCCGGGTTCGGTTCGTTGGAGAAGCTGAAAACAACGGGATAGCCGTTGATTACCAAATACTGTTTGTTGGTATCAGCATTAGCCGCAGGGATGTTGGATGCGACCTGAGAAAATTTATCGACCATTCAATCACCCTTCCTGTGTGTTTTAATAATTAAATAATAGGGTCTTAATATGTAACAAGGGGCATCTGCGGTTTGCGGATGCCCCTTGTGTATATGGGAGACTAACTATTAAAAGTCAAGCCCCAAAATGAAAAAATCCGTCTGCCG